>ERZ772855.7-NODE-7-length-313883-cov-10.737436_pt1 | contig 313883 bp, 299 predicted proteins | sample MGYA00511900_ERZ772855 | MGnify/ENA primary metagenome ERZ772855 (study PRJEB29015, sample SAMEA2737701) | human gut metagenome | biome: human gut; feature: human-associated habitat; material: faeces | place: China | collected 2012 ... | reverse complement strand
AACCAGACAGCAAGAAATAACTAATGTTGTGAGCATAATGTAAATTCCAGTTTGTTTTAGTCTTGAATAAGTGAATAGTTTTATAAATATTTGTAATTGATGTATGAGCATCGGCAGAAATGTCGGTGCTTTTATTATGCTTAATTTTACGGAAAGGAGGATGACCGATGGCAAGCAGAATACAGGGTATTACCGTGGAGATTGGTGGAGATACCACGAAATTGCAGACCGCCCTTAAAGGGTTGAACGGAGAAATCAAGTCTACCCAGACACAGCTTAAGGATGTAGAAAAACTGTTGAAAATGGATCCAGGTAATACAGAACTTCTTGCACAGAAGGAAAAACTCCTGGCACAGGCTGTTGAAGAGACAAAGCAGAAACTGGAAACTCTAAAAACAGCAGCAGAGCAGGCTAATACAGCGCTTGCGAATGGGGATATTTCACAGGAGCAGTATGATGCACTTCAAAGAGAAATTGTAGAAACAGAGCAGAACTTAAAAAGTCTTGAAACACAGGCAAATCAGTCTGCTACGGCACTCCAGAAGATTTCTGCCACGGGCGAAAAAATGAAAACGGTGGGAGATAACATTTCTTCTGCCGGACAGAAACTTCTCCCGGTTACGGCAGGAGTGACTGCACTTGGAACGGCATCCGTTACCACGGCTGCAAACTTTGAAAGTTCCATGAGTCAGGTACAGGCTACAATGGGGATTACCAAGGATTCCATGTCTACCCTCGACGGGCAGAGCGTTAATACGATGGACGCACTATCCAACCTTGCAAAGGAGATGGGTGCGTCCACTGCTTTTTCTGCCACGGAGTGTTCCGAGGCATTAAACTACCTTGCACTTGCAGGTTACAGCACACAGGAAATGGCAGACACACTTCCAACCGTTCTTAACCTTGCGGCGGCAGGCGGGATTGACCTTGCGTCTGCATCTGATATGGTAACGGATGCCATGTCAGCACTGGGAATGGAAACGTCCGATGCTGACAGGATGGTAGACCAGATGGCAAAGACAGCTTCTACCACAAACACATCCGTTGCACAGTTAGGTGAAGGAATTCTTACCATCGGTGCGACTGCCAAGTCTGTCAAGGGCGGAACGGCAGAACTGAATACGGCACTTGGTATCCTTGCAAACAACGGTATCAAGGGAGCAGAGGGTGGTACACATCTTCGAAATATCATTCTGTCATTGCAGAACCCTACCGATAAGGCGGCTGCCAGCATGGAACAGCTTGGTGTCGATGTGTATGACTCCGAAGGAAATATGCGTTCCCTGAATGATATCCTTGGAGATTTGAATACAAGCATGGATGGTATGACCTCGGAAGAAAAATCCAATATCATATCAAACATTTTTAATAAGACAGACCTTTCTTCCGTAAATGCTTTACTTGCCAATACGGGAAACACATGGGACAGCCTTCAGGAGTCCATTACAAACAGCGGTGGTGCTGCACAGCAGATGGCAGATACACAGCTTGATAACTTACAGGGTCAGTTAACACTTCTAAAGTCAGCTCTTGAAGGGCTGGCTATTTCTTTTGGTCAGTTACTGATGCCTGCATTAAAAAGCATTGTAGGTGCAGTGCAGAGCGTGGTGGACTGGCTGAACTCCCTTGATGAGGGAACGAAGAAGTTCATTGTAACGGTTGCACTTGTAGCTGGGGCGTTGGGACCAGTACTCATCATCATTGGAAAGGTAATATCAGCAGTCGGTACGATTATGACGGTTGTTCCGAAGATTGCAGGAGTAATCAATGTGGTAAAAGGAGCATTTGCTGCCCTGAACACCACAATGCTGGCAAATCCGATATTCCTGATTATTGCAGCCATTACGGCGCTTGTGGCTGCGTTCATCTATCTGTGGAATAACTGTGAGGGATTCCGTCAGTTCTGGATTGACCTTTGGGAGAATGTAAAGCAGATAGCCATTACGGTGTGGAATGCAATCAAATCATTCTTCTCGGCAGTGTGGGAAGGCATCAAGTCCATATTTACAACGGTGCTTGGAGTCATCAAAACACTGGTGACTACCTATTTTAATTTCTATAAAACCATTATAGAAACCGTGCTGAATGTAATAAAGGCCGTGATTACCACAGTGTGGAATGCCATCAAGGGTGTGTTTACCACAGTATTCAATGTGATAAAAACCATCATTACCACGCAGTTCAATATCTATAAAACAATTATAGAGACTGTGCTGAATGTGATAAAAACGGTGGTTACCAACGTGTGGAATACCATAAAGACGGTTGTTACTACAGTGATGAATGCCATTAAGATTGTGTTTACCACAGTGTGGAATGCAATCAAGACCATCATATCCGCCGTGGTAAGCGGTATAAAGGGACTGATTACCGGGGATTTCACGGCAGTGAAAAATTCCATCACTACCATCATGAACACCATAAAGAGTACCATCAGCACGATATGGAATACCATAAAAAATACATTTTCCACGGTTCTTGGTGCCATTAAGAATTGTGTTTCTAATGTATTTAACGGCATTGTGAATGCCGTAAAGGGAGCAATGACGAATGTGCTGAATGCCGTAAAGAACGGTTTCTCTAATGTGAAGAACCATATTACGGGACTTGCTTCACAGGCAGTTACATGGGGAAAGGATTTAGTCATGGGACTTGTAAACGGTATTAAAAGCTGCATCGGTGCAGTGGGAGATGCCGTAAAGAGTGTGGCAGACAAGATTAAGTCATTCCTGCATTTCTCCGTGCCGGATGAAGGACCTTTGACAGAATATGAGTCATGGATGCCTGACTTTATGGACGGACTGGCAAAGGGAATTAATAAGAGCAAAGATGTGGTGGCAAAGGCAGTGGAAGGGGTGTCACAGGATATGGTCATAAATCCAAATGTGAGTGCAACCACATCGGCTATGGAAACCACATCACGCTCATCGGCACGAAACACGGCAGACATTGTAGGAGCAATCCGTGAGGCATTTGCAGGAATCAATCTTAATGGCGGGGATACCGTTATTCCGGTTTATATCGGTGGAACAATGCTTGACGAAGTGATTGTATCAGCACAGCAGAGAGCAAATATCAGAAGTGGAGGAAGGTAGAATGGCATATATACAGTATTTGGTGTTCAACGGAAATAACCTGCCACTGCCGGACTCCTATTCAGTAGATCTGACAGATGTGGAGGCAGATACGGGAGGAGAAACAGAAGCAGGAACTACACAGAGGGATGTTGTAAGAAGCGGAGTGGCTACCATTTCCGTTTCTTTTTCTGTTTCTCCGAATTGGTTGAAAAAGCTCACGGCATATTCCAAGATGGCAAAGATAACCGTGAGGTATTTTGATACGGAAACATTGGAACTAAAGGAAACAGAGATGTATATTTCAGGATTCAAGGCATCGCTTAAGAAGGATACATCTTATAAAGGTTTATGGACGGTGTCCTTTACGCTGAATGAAATGTAACGGGGGTGGCATTGTGTTTGATGTATCTGAAAAGTTTAAAAATGCAGTAAGGCAGAATACAAGAAAATATGAGTGGCACGGAACGATTACAACCAAGGATGGCAGGGTATATGAATTTGGTGCAAAGGATATCGTAAAAGGTTCCGGGTATATTAAATGGCAGTGTTGTTCTGATACGGAAATCGAACTCGGGACTGTGTATGCTGCGGAAATGGGCATCAGCCTGTTTTCTGAAATAGACAGATATACACTGGAAGATGCTGTGGTAAGGCTTTTTTATTCGCTTACTTTATTGGATGGTACGGTTGAAACCATACCGATGGGAGTATTTGAAGTGTCTGAGGCGAACCGGGGAATAAGAACCTTGGAGATTAAGGGGTATGATTATATGCTCCGATTTGAAAAAGCACTGAAACTGGAGTCCTCAAGCGGTACACCATATCAGTTTTTAAAGACTGCCTGTGATACCTGTAAGGTGGAAATGGCACAATCGGTGACGGAGATTACGGCATTGCCGAATGGGGGAACAACGCTTGGTATTTATGCGGATAATGACATTGAGACATTCAGGGATTTGATTTTTTATGTGGCACAGGTAGTCGGATGTTTTTGTCAGATTGACCGTTATGGAAGGCTGGTGTTAAAGCAGTATGACAATAAACCTGCATTGACGATTCCGCAGAAAGAGCGGTATGACAGCAATTACTCTGACTTTGTAACAAGGTATACGGCAGTATCCTCAACAAATCAGACAGACCAGACGTCAGAGTATATCGCAATGGAAACGGATGATGCATTAACCATGAACCTTGGAATCAATCCGCTTATGCAGTTTGGTCTGAAATCCACGAGAGAGCGGATGCTTCGTGAAATACTGACGGCACTTCAGAAGGTAAATTATGTTCCATTTAACAGTACCACGATAGGAAATCCGGCATTGGAGCCGGGAGATATCCTGCAGTTTACAGGTGGCCATGCTGATGAAGATAAGGTCAGTTGTATCACAAGTATGGAGTGTAAGATTTATGGAAAGATGTCCATAAAATGCGTTGGTAAGAATCCAAGGCTTGCAGGTGCGAAGAGTAAGAATGAGAAGAACATTACGGGTCTTTTGAACTCGGTGGAGAGTGGAAAAACTGTTGTATATAACTTTGTAAATGTCAGTCCGTTTAATATAGGGCAATCGCTGACCAAGGTAATGGACATCGATTTTACGGCTACGGAGGATACAACGGCAGCTTTTCAGTGTGAGATGCTTCTCGAGGTCATGAAACCGGAAACGGAGGGCGAAAGTGCAGCAGAAGAGGTAATCATCGAAAATCCTGAACTTTCCATCATCTATAAAATGAATGGAGAAACCGTTGATAATTTTATGCCGACAAAGACCTGTATTTACGGAAAGCACATTGTGACCCTGTTCTATCCCATAACGAAGGTTATTGAGAAGAGTTCCAATACATTTTCCATGTATCTGAAAATATCGGAAGGCTCCGTGAACATAGGAGAAGCACAGATAAGGGCAACCATTAGCGGACAGGGACTTGCAGCAGGTCTTGGAGACTGGAACGGCCGTATCAATATCAATGAGAATATCGGATTTGTAAAAATCAGTGATGTTCCGTTTGTGGCAGATGCATTTGAGGACAGGGTGTCTGTTGTATTTCCGAATATCCGCAGATCAGGCATATCACAGAACATAGGAAATATTGCCATTACGGAGATGGATTTTGGTGTGGATACCTTTACCGACAGGACATGGATTGCAGAGATACTTCGCACCTTTGTTCTGACATCCATCAGGGGAAATCCAAAATATAACGGATATGTGACCGTAAACAGTAATGAGCAGTTTGTTTTACGAAAACGGCATAGTCTTGAATCAGTTCCAGAGTCTTTGGAACATGGATTTATGGAAAATCTGCTGATTGACACATCCTTCCTGGAATCGGTGGAGCAGATTACAGTGAATGGCACATCGGAAGGGTACAGATTACAGAAAGTAATAAATGTATCAGATACTTCCGTTAAGGTGCCGGAGGAAGTGGATACTACGCATGGTTTCTTTGAACTTAAAGCAACGGTGACCGAAGAGCAGACATCTGTATCTTTGGAAACAGACAGCGGATTTATGGAAAGTCTTGTGGTGGATACGTCAGAGTTTGACGGTGTGAAAGGAGTGGAATTTGGCTTATGAATTATGACAGTGTAAATGAAATATTCGCCGCAGGGGTAACGAACATGACCTGCCTTTTGCAGAATAGTAACAATTATGACGGAGGTACTCTTGCTGTCAATGGAGCAGATTTTCTGCTCTTTAAGGACAGTAAGGTATCCTCCATTTTTGCACATGGGGATTCTTACTGGGGAATTGGCACGGATACATCAAACTTAAAAATCAATAACAGGGACTCCAGAATGCGTTCCCTGTACCGTGAAGAAGGAACATTATACAGCTATTACCGATTCCTAAAGATACGCTGGGAAGGCTGGTCCCATTACAATGCATCCGGGGTGGATTATCAGATTAAATATGATCTTATTTTCTGGGATACCGGGGACATCACCCTTCATATGATTGATGTGCCGATTTCCTGTTATGATGGAGCATTTGATTTTGTGGCAGATAAGACCTACACCTTTACAAAACCGACAGATGCCTCCCCGGATATTACATTTCAGTATTACCCGGAATCAAAGACTTATGAAATAAAGTACACCCCAATAGATTTGCTTGTTCCGTTTAAGGTGCTGATAAGGGATGGAGAGGGAGTACTTTATACAGTACAAAACGAGTTAATAAACGAAGAAAGTGGGGAATGTGAGGATGTGCTTGTTGCCTTGGAAGAAACGGAAATAACCTCTCTGTTATTTAAGACAAGAGGATTTCAGAAACTGCCTGACTGGGAACTTATAAAGGAACTGACATTGCCGGAAGTCTTAAGCTGGAGTGACAGCAGGGCATTTCCGCTTAATGCCATGATTACGGGAACGCCGCCCAAACAGTATATCGAATGTATGGCTGATTTATCGGATGAAACAGTCCTTGGTATCAAGGCGCTGAATGCGGAGTATACGGGAGATGTCACGGTACAGTACAGTTATGATGGAGAAGCCTATACGGATGAAGTGCCGATGGCTGATTTTTTGCTTATGGATTTGGAGGTCCTTTTTGCGGGACTGTCAGAAAGCAAGACAATCACATTCAGATTCTGGTTGGCAGGGGATGCAACACTTACCACTTTTATTATGAATTACAGAAATGGAGATGATGACGATGGCAAAACTGATGGGAACAACTAAGATTGAACTTACCGATGTGAAAACAGGGGAAAAGGAAGTGTATGAAAACCACAACATGGTTACCAATGCCCTGACGGATATCTTCAGACCGCTTGGCCTGTCGAACCGTCCAAACAGATACTTCAGCGAGTTTGTGCCATACTACCAGACACTACTTGGAGGAATTTTGTGCTTTGACAAGGAAATCCCGGAAAATCCGGATGACTATTACCCTCCGGCTGATGCCAGTCTGATAGGATGTGCTGCGTATGGGGTACAGAATAACACAAAAAATACGTGCCGTGGTGGGTTTAATCAGACGGAATCGGAAGTGAACCTGAAAGACCGCTATGTGAAATATGTGTATGATTTTGCTACCAGTCAGGCTAACGGTACAATTGCAAGTGTGTGCCTCAGTCATAAAAACGGTGGGTTTACATCGTACGGATATAAGAATGCAGAATATACGACAAGCTATCCGCTGATGCAGAGTATAGCAGAGGATACATTACAGTATGTCTACCCGGACAGAACAGGTGCGTCTACAAGCAGCAGATATTCAGGCATGACGATTGGAACAACGGAACTGATTTTCCTGATTGACCGTGAACAGGATTGTGCCTATTACTTTAAGGTTGCAGATAAAAACCATATCCACATCACAAAGAGGAGAACATTTCTGAAATCCGTATCCATTTTGGATAATGCTTTTTATAAGAAGCCTTTGATAAAAGAGATAGAAATAAGTGAACTGACATCACCGCTTCGTATCGGATACTGGGGATATAATTATGATCCGACAAATGACTGCTTATATATAACCACGGCAAATGAATACAGGATTGCACCGAATGGAACATTTCTTGTGACGGAGATTAAACTGGACAGTTGGGAGGTTAAGCAGTATGAAGTAACGAATACCACGGATGTTTACATCCAGTCAAACAGTAGCTGGCATATGTATGTATATGAGGGATTTCTTTTTGTAAGAGGGTATGATTCCCCGTATGAATTATACAAGATTCAGATAAACAATCCTGCTAATGTTGTGAAGTTCAAAAGAATAAACACAGGAGCAGTTTCAGGATATCCGAAAGCATATATCAACGGCCGCCTTTATTATGAATGTAATGATGATCAGCTTTTAATCGCAAACACAACAACGAATGAGATTATTACCCCGGAGGCAAAGTCACTGTTTAACAGCAGTCACGAAATGAACCTGACCCCGGTAAGGAATGAACCGTTGTTGTATTTTGGTGATTATGGAACATGGTCAACCTCCGGATGGTATATGATATGTAATTATCTTGCCACCATCAATAATCTGGATGTCCCGGTTACAAAGACGGCAGATAAGACAATGAAAATCACATACATTTTGCAGGAGCAATAATCGATGATAAGGCAGTCCATAGAGGGCTGCTTTTTTCATACACAAATTTATGGAAGGAGAGATTTTATGAATGGAGAAATCAAAGAAATCATTGCATGGCTTGGGGCACTTGGCATTCCTACAATCTTTGCAATGGCTTCGTGGTGCATTAAGTGCTGCGTGCAGTACACAAAGCAACTCAAAGTTTTAGCAAAAGCACAGCAGGCTCAGATGAGGTCACAGCTTCTGGAACAGTACCACTTCTACATGGATTCTGGCTGGATTAGCGAGGAGCATATGGAAGATTGGGAAAATCAGTACAAGGCATACCACAGCCTTGGGGAGAACGGCATCCTTGATAGCCGTAGGGAACAGCTTTTACAGTTACCAAACAAAAAGAAGGAGGAACAGGACAATGAGTAATTACTGGAAAAACTGGATTAAGGCGTCGGGAGTAAGAGCCGTCAAGACGGTGGCACAGACTGCCGTGGCAACAATCGGGACATCTGCCGTGTTGGGAGATGTGAACTGGGTAATGGTTGCGAGTGCATCAGCTTTGGCGGGTATCCTGTCACTGCTTACAAGTATTGCAGGTATCCCAGAAGTGAAGGGAGATGATGAGTAATATGAAACTTGTGGAGAGCATTCTTACAAAAAATCCGTGCTATAAAGCCAGGAGAAAGATTACAGTGAAAGGGCTGATGTTACATTCGGTTGGCTGCCCCCAGCCGAAGGCATCAGCCTTTATTAATTCATGGAACAGTGAGTCATTTGACAGAGCCTGTGTCCACGGATTTATTGATGGAAATGATGGAACGGTATATCAGACACTCCCTTGGGACCACAGAGGATGGCACTGCGGTTCTTCCATCAATGGAAGTGGAAACAATACCCATATTGGCATAGAAATGTGTGAGCCTTCCTGCATTACCTATACAGGTGGTGCATCATTTAAGTGTTCTGATTTGGATACTGCAAAGGCTGTGACAGAAAGAACCTATAAGGCAGCTGTGGAGTTGTTTGCCATGCTTTGTCAGAAGTTTGGTTTGAATCCACTTGCTGATGGTGTAATTATCAGCCATAAGGAAGGCTATGCAAGGGGAATCGCATCTAACCATGGTGACCCGGAGCATTTGTGGAGTCAGCTTGGAATGGGATATACAATGGATACCTTCCGTAAGGCTGTGAAGGAGAAGATGAGTGATTCTTCAGATGTGACATCCGGCACACAGGCAGATGTGTTTGCAGGATTTTCTGAAAAGGATGCCATTCCGATTATTGGTAATCTCTGCCGTGAGGATATGAAGAAGAGTGGTATTCTCGCATCCATTTCTGCAGCACAGTTTATTCTGGAATCAGGGTACGGCAAGAGTGAACTTGCCCAGAAAGCCAACAATATGTTTGGCATGAAGAAATCATTATCCGGGAATACATGGGGCGGTTCTTCCTGGGATGGGACAAGCATTTACACCAAAGAAACAAAGGAACAGAATGCTGACGGCAGTTATGAAACCATTACGGCGGATTTCAGAAAATATCCTTGCGTGGAAGATTCCGTTGCAGACCATTCTGCATATCTGCTTGGAGCCAAGAACGGAAAGTCACTCCGTTATAAGGGCATCAAGGGTATGACGGATTACAAAGCAGTGGCACAGCTTATAAAGGATGGCGGTTATGCGACTTCACTTACTTATATGGAGAAGTTATGTTCCATTATTGAGAAGTGGAATCTGACACAGTATGATGTTTCCGATGCTAATGTTTCTGCACCTTCAAAATCAGATACGGTGACTGATTTTCCGTCTACACCATTTACGGTAAAAGTCATTGTGGATGATTTGAATTATCGTTCACAGCCTTCCATGAAAGGAAAAGTCAATGGGCAGACAGGCAAGGGTGTCTTTACCATTGTGGAAGTAAAGGACGGATGGGGCAGGCTCAAGAGTGGAGCAGGATGGATTTGGCTTGAGAATCCGGCATACTGTACCATTCAGAAAACTGTGAAGAAAGCCACAAGCACCAAATCGGCAGATGAGGTTGCCAAGGAAGTCATCCGTGGTGACTGGGGTAATGGGGCAGAGCGTAAGGAGAAACTTACGGCTGCCGGATATGACTATGCCATCATTCAGAAAAAAGTGAATGAACTTTTAGGGTAACTGAATATGCAGGTTTTATGGGACTCGGAGGGAGAAATCCTTCCGGGTCTTATTTTTTTGAAAAAATTTATGAAAGCTGTCCAATCTGTCCTCTTCCCAAGGCTAATAGGTAGAGGGTCACAAGAAAAGAAACCCTCGGAAAGAGGTGACGGATATGAAACATAATTTGAAAATCAGTGTTTCCAAAGAGCCCAAAAAGAACGGTGTTGTCAGTTGCCGCAGTATTACCGTGCGAGAACGCCTCTTGCGTTTTCTTCTCGGTGATAAGCAAAAACTGACCATTATCGTACCGGGTGATACCGTTTCGGAACTGGCTATAGCGGAAATCAAGGAAGGAGGACAAGTTCATGAGTAAAATGAGCGAACTTGCAGCAGAACTTTCAGAATTAAAGCGTTGTGGAGAAATCCTTATCAGCATTTCTGAAACGCTGACACAGATGTTTAGTTCTGACTGCAAAGAAGACAAGGCAGAGCCAATTAAGGAAAACAAAGAGAAGAAGGAAGTGCAGTTATCCATTACGGATGTCCGTAAGGTGCTGGCAGAAAAATCACGTCAGGGACATACGGCAAAGGTCAAGGAACTCCTGATTAAATATGGGGCAGACAAACTGTCGGATATTGACCCGTCAAAATATGCAGCCCTGCTTGCTGATGCGGAGGTGCTTTGATATGGGAAAACACGCATTGCTCTCTGCATCAAGCAGCCACAGATGGCTTGCCTGTCCACCATCGGCCAGACTTTGTGCTGATAAAGAAGATAAGGGCAGTGAATATGCCAGACAAGGGACGGATGCACATACCCTTTGTGAGTATAAGCTGAAAAAACTGCTTGGCATAGATGCCGAAGACCCTACGGAGAACCTTTCCTATTATGATGAGGAGATGGAAGAATGTGCTGACGGATATGCAGGTTTTGTGGTGGAACAGCTTAAAAAGGTCAGGGAAACCTGTGCTGATCCGGTAGTGCTGATTGAACAAAGACTGGATTTCTCCAAATATGTAAAAGAAGGATTCGGTACCGGGGACTGCGTTATCGTAGCAGACGGAACGGTTTCCGTGATTGATTATAAGCATGGACTTGGTGTGCTTGTGTCAGCGGAAAAGAATCCGCAGATGATGTGTTATGCTCTTGGAGCATTGGAACTCTTCGATGGTATTTACGATGTGGATACAGTCAGCATGACAATTTATCAGCCAAGACGTGAAAATATCAGTACCTATACGATTTCCAAGGAAGAACTTATGAAGTGGGCGGATGAAATCCTTGCTCCTACCGCTGCACTTGCTTACACAGGCAAAGGAGAATTTAAGGCAGGTGAGCATTGTAAGTTCTGCGGGGTCAAGGCAACCTGTCGCAAGCGTATGGAATACAACATGGAACTTGCCAGATATGATTTTGAGATGCCTGCAACATTAAGTGAGGAGGAAATAGCAGTCATCCTGTCCAAAGTGGATGAACTTACCTCCTGGGCAGAAGATGTGAAGGAATATGCTCTCAAGCAGGCCGTCAGCGGAACCAGATACACTGGCTTTAAGGTTGTGGAAGGTCGCTCCAACCGTAAGTACACAGATGAAACCAAGGTGGCAGATGTGGTAGCAAATGCTGGCTTTGACCCGTATGAAAAGAAAGTAGCGGGTATCACGGCCATGCAGAAAATTCTCGGAAAGAAAAAGTTCGAGGAATTACTCGGCAGTCTTGTGTACAAGCCACAGGGCAAACCGACACTCGTACCGGAGAGTGACAAACGTCCGGAAATGAATACAGCAGTTGAAGATTTTAGTGAAAATTAAGGAGGACAAAAATATGTCAACAATGAACAACCCAATGAAGGTAATTACAGGCCCGGAAACAAGATGGTCTTATGCAAATGTGTGGGAGCCTAAGTCTATTAATGGTGGTACTCCTAAGTACAGTGTGAGCCTTATCATTCCTAAATCTGATACCAAAACGGTAGAAAAGATTCAGGCAGCAATTCAGGCGGCTTATGAGGAAGGACAGGGTAAACTGAAAGGTAACGGAAAAACCGTTCCGGCACTTTCGGTACTTAAAACCCCTCTCCGTGATGGAGATGCTGAAAGACCGGATGACCCTGCGTATGCAGACAGTTATTTTATCAATGCCAACAGTGCATCGGCACCGGGCATTGTAGATGCAGGCTGCCAGCCTATTATCGACAGAAGTGAAGTGTACAGTGGTGTTTATGGCCGTGCAAGCATTAACCTTTACGCTTTCAACTCCAATGGTAATAAGGGTATTGCCTGTGGTCTTAACAACCTTCAGAAGATTAAGGATGGAGAGCCTCTTGGTGGCAAGTCCCGTGCCGAGGACGATTTTGCCACGGAAGAAGACGAGGGATTCTTATCTTAATCCAGTTTCAATATATGAGTGGCGGGGCGGCAGAGTTTATATTTGCCGCCTTTGTCATAGTATTGGAGGAATGTTATGAGCAAAATAAAGACAATATCGATAGATATAGAAACATTTTCTGATGTAGACCTGCAGAAATGTGGTGTATACAAATATGTCCAGTCCCCTGTGTTTGAAGTGTTATTGTTTGGATATTCGGTAAATGGTGCAGCAGTTCAGGTGGTGGATTTGGCACAGGGAGAATCCATCCCGGATGAAATCCTTAAGGCATTGACGGATGATACTGTTTTGAAATGGGCCTTTAATGCACAGTTTGAAAGAGTCTGTCTGTCGGCATATCTTAAGAAATATTATCCGCAGTATTTTAGCAGTTACAGTATTCCGGAGGACAGTGTCGGAGATTATCTTGACCCGTCTTCATGGAGATGCTCCTGTGTATGGTCTGCCTATATGGGAATGCCACTTTCCCTTGCAGGAGCTGGTGCTGTGCTTGGACTGGAAGAACAGAAACTGAAAGAAGGAAAAGACCTCATCCGTTATTTCTGTATGCCTTGTAAACCTACAAAAGTCAATGGTGGAAGAAAGCGGAATCTTCCACAGCACGATATTGAAAAATGGAAACTGTTTGTTTCTTATAACAAACGTGATGTTGAAGTTGAAATGGCCATTCAGGGTAAACTTGCAAATTTTCCTGTTCCTGACTTTGCGTGGGAGGAATACTGCCTTGACCAGGAAATCAATGACCGTGGCATTGCCCTTGACATGGATGTTGTGACAAATGCCATTTCCATTGATGAACATTCCAGAAATCATTTGACTGAGAAAATGAAAAAGCTGACGGGACTTGAAAATCCAAACTCAGTGCAGCAGATGAAACAGTGGCTTTCGGATAATGGATTACAAACAGAATCTCTTGATAAAAAGACCGTTGCAGCATTACTCAAAACTGTCAGGGAGCCTTTAAATTCAGTGCTGACATTAAGACAGCAGCTTGCCAAATCCTCGGTCAAAAAGTATCAGGCAATGGAAAATGCCGTGTGTGAAGACGGACGTGCCAGGGGGATGTTTCAGTTCTACGGGGCAAACAGGTCCGGGAGATGGGCGGGCAGACTGATACAGTTGCAGAATCTTCCCCAGAATCATCTGCCGGATTTGGAACAGGCTCGTTCCCTTGTAAAAGCAGACGATTATGATGCTTTGGAACTTTTATATGAGGATATCCCGGATACACTGTCACAGCTTATCCGTACTGCTTTTGTTCCGAGAAAGGGTATGAAATTTGTGGTGGCGGATTTTAGTGCCATTGAAGCAAGAGTACTCAGTTTCCTTGCCGGGGAAACATGGAGATCAGAGGTCTTTGCAAATGGTGGTGACATCTATTGTGAATCAGCCAGTAAGATGTTTCATGTTCCTGTGGAAAAGCATGGTGTAAACAGTCATCTGAGGCAGAAAGGTAAGATTGCGGAACTGGCACTCGGTTATGGTGGTTCTGTCGGTGCCTTGAAATCAATGGGAGCACTGGACATGGGACTTGCCGAAGAAGAACTGCAGCCACTTGTAGATGCATGGCGAAGTGCCAATCCGATGATAGTGCAGTTCTGGTGGGATGTTGACCGAGCCGTAAAAACAGCCGTTAAGCAGAAAATCAATACAGAAGTTAATGGCATCCGTTTTATATGCAAAAGCGGTATGCTGTTTATAAAGCTGCCATCCGGCAGAATGCTCTCCTATGTAAAACCCCGCATGGGAGAAAACAGATTCGGTGGCGAGTCTGTGACCTATGAAGGGGTCGGTGCTACAAAGAAATGGGAGCGAATCGAAAGCTACGGACCTAAGTTTGTGGAAAACATCGTGCAGGCCATCAGCCGTGATATTCTTGCCTATGCCATGCGTACTTTGTCACACTGCTTTATCTGTGGCCATGTCCATGATGAACTTATTATTGAATGCAGTAAGGATGTATCGGTGGATGCCATCTGTGAGCAGATGGGAAGAACACCACCATGGATTAAGGGACTGCTGCTTCGTGCCGATGGCTATGAAACAGAATTTTATAAAAAAGATTAGACAGACTGTCCAATTTTACCTCCTGCCGGGGCTATTAGGCAGGAGGTGTTTTTTATGACAAACGAAAACAGAATCGTAACGAAGATTACAGAACCGGGAGTTTCTCCTGCCTTTATAAAACCACGCATGACAGAAGAACAGCTAAAAAATGATTATAAATACTGCATGGCACAGAAACTGTTGAAACTGATGCTGGAGAGAGGTCTGATTACTGTGGATGAATTTGACAAGATAACAGAGAAGAATCGCAAAACTTTCTCTCCGTATCTGGTGGAAATCATGTCCTGAATGACTTGATATTACGGCACTTTTACGGGAATATGTCCATACCGAAAGTGAGGTGAGATGATGAAAAGGATAACAAAAATCGAGGAAAATAAAGCCTTATCCACGAAGAAAAAAATCCGTGTTGCAGCATACTGTCGTGTGTCCACGGCAAGTGATGAACAGCTTATCAGCCTTGAGGCACAAAAAGCACATTATGAGGATTATATCAAATCCAATGATGAATGGGAGTATGCGGGTCTTTATTATGATGAAGGCATCACGGGTACAAAAAAGGAATGCAGGGATGGTTTGCTTTCCCTTGTGGATGCCTGTGAAAAAGGTATGGTAGATCTGGTCATTACAAAGTCTATCAGCCGTTTCAGCAGAAATACGACAGACTGCTTGGAACTGGTAAGAAAACTGCTGGATTTAAAGGTAACCGTGATTTTTGAAAAAGAAAACATTAATACGGGTGCCATGGAGAGCGAGCTGATGCTTTCCATTTTGAGCAGTCTTGCTGAGAGTGAATCGGTATCTATTTCCGAAAACAGCAAATGGTCTGTACAGAAACGTTTTCAGAACGGAACCTTTATCATTTCCTACCCACCGTATGGATATAAGAATGAAGACGGTGAGATGGTGATTGTGCCTGAGCAGGCAGAAGTTGTAAAACAGATATTTGCTGATACACTTGCAGGAAAAAGTACACACGCCATTGCAAAGGAACTGAATGAGCGGGGTGTTGCAAGTAAAAAAGGTGGTAACTGGACTCCCGGAACCATCAACGCTATTATCCGCAATGAAAAGTTCACGGGAGATGCCATTTTTCAGAAAACCTATACGGACAGCAGTTTTACCCGTCACTTGAATAAAGGGGAATGCGACCAGTATTTATGTGAAGGGCATCACGAGGCAATTGTGAGTCATGAGGTCTTCGAAAAAGCCAATGAAGTACTGAACCAGCGTGGAAAAGAAAAAGGTAATGGGGTAAACACACAGCGTTACCAAAACCGTTATGGTTTTTCCGGCAGGATTCGGTGTGGTGAGTGCGGTGGAGTGTTCAAACGCAGAATGCATTATAAACCGAGTGGCAATTATGTAGCCTGGTGCTGCACACGTCATATTGAGGACAAGAATTCCTGTTCCATGAAATACATCACAGATGAAGGTATCAAAGCTGCATTTCTTACCATGATGAATAAACTGGCATTTGCCCATCAGATTGTGCTAAAGCCTTTACTTCATAATCTGCAGGGACTGGATGATAAAGACCGATTGTTGCAGATACAGGAATACGAAGACAAACTGGAAAAGAATACGGAACAAAGGCAGGTGCTGACAAGCCTTATGGCAAGCGGGCTGCTAGAGCCTGCACTCTTTAACAGTGAAAACAATAGGCTGGTTCAGGAAGAGCATCGTTTACAGAACGAGAAAAGCAATGTTATGAATTCCGTTAGTGGTGACAGAACGAAGGTGGATGCTTTGAAAAAACTGATCAAAGCTGTTTCCGGAGGCAGAACATTTACGGAATATGATGACGATGTTTTTCTTGCCCATGTTGAAAGCATTATCGTGGTATCGAGGGATGAAATCATATTTGTGATGAAATGCGGATTAAACTTGAAAGAAAGGCTGGTGAGATAGTGGCACATATACCATATGGATACAAGATTGTTGACGGCAAAGCAGTCATCGATGAGGAGCAGGCAGAGAGAGTAAGAACTTTATTCGAGGGTTATATTTCAGGACTTGCCCTTAAAACTGCGGCAGAGAAAGCAGGACTTCAAATTTTCCATGGCAGTGCCGGGCGAATGCTACGAAATATACACTACCCTGGAGATGAATATTACCCCGCCATTATTGAAAAGGAATTATTTGATAAGGCTGAAGAAATACGCATTGCAAGAGCAGGAAAGCTTGGCAGGATTCGGGAACTGGAGAAAAGGCCGAACATGACAGTGGATACACATTTTTCATTAAAGGAAGTTCCTGTAAAATTTTCAGATCCATTTGAACAGGCGGAATACGCATACAGCCTGATAGAGAGCGAGGTGGAAAAAGTTGAGTAAGAATATAACAGTTATTCCGGCACGGAGGCGTGTCGGCAATACCGTGAACAGGGAAGAAAAGCCGAAATTAAAGGTCGCAGCGTACTGCCGTGTCAGTACAGACAGCGATGAACAGGCCACAAGTTATGATGCACAGGTGGAGCATTACACCAATCTCATAAAGAAAAATGATGACTGGGAGTTTGCCGGGATATTTGCAGATGATGGTATTTCGGGTACCAACACCAAAAAGCGTGAAGAGTTTAACCGGATGATTGAAGAATGTATGGCTGGCAACATAGACATGGTCATTACCAAGTCCATCAGCCGTTTTGCAAGAAATACTCTGGACTGCCTGAAATATATCCGTCAGTTAAAAGAAAAGAATATCCCCGTATTCTTTGAAAAAGAAAATATAAACACAATGGATTCCAAAGGAGAGGTTCTCATTACCATTATGGCCAGTCTTGCACAGCAGGAATCGGAATCCCTGAGCAAAAACGTAAAGTTAGGACTGCAGTTTCGTTACCAGAATGGCGAGGTGCAGGTTAATCACAACCGTTTCATGGGATATACAAAAGATGAAAACGGGCATCTTATTATTGAGCCGGATGAAGCAGAAATCATAAAACGCATTTACCGGGAATACCTGCAGGGTGCAAGCCTGAAACAAATAGGAGAAGGTCTTGAGGCGGATGGGATACTCACGGCAGCAGGGAAAACCAAATGGCGTCCGGAAACCATCAAAAAAATCCTGAAAAACGAGAAATACATTGGTGATGCACTTCTTCAAAAGACTTATACGGTGGATGTCCTTACCAAAAAGCGTGTTGTGAATAATGGTATTGTTCCACAGTATTATGTGGAAAACAGCCACGAACCTATTATTCCCCGTGACATTTATATGCAGGTGCAGGAAGAAATGCTCAGACGGGCAAATCTGCATAGCGGGGAAAATCGCAAGAAAAGGGTTTATAGCAGCAAGTATGCACTTTCCAGCATTGTTTACTGCTCTAAGTGCGGAGATATTTATCGCAGGATTGCATGGAACAACCGGGGCAAACATTCCATTGTGTGGCGTTGCGTAAACCGTGTAGAACATGGCCCTGGCTGTTGCGATGCACCTACCATACAGGAAACCGACTTACAGAATGCAGTGGTAAAAGCCATTAACATGGTACTTGGTGGTAAAGATGAAATGCTGGAGGCATTAGAAACGAATATTGCCACAGTATTTGCTTTGGAAGATGATGGTTCACTGGAAAGCATCAATGCCAGGTTGGAAGAATTACAGAAGGAACTTTTGAAACGAGCCAATGCCAAGCAGGACTATAATGACCTTGCCGATGAAATAGACCACCTGCGTGAACTGAAACAGAATGCAATGGTTGAAAATGCGGAGCGTGAGGGTCTGAAACAGCGGATAGCAGAGATGCAGCAGTTCCTTGCAGAACAGACGAAACAGATTGAAGAATATGACGAAACACTGGTCAGACGAATGATTGAAAAAATCACGGTTTATGAGGACAGATTCACAGTTGAATTTAAGTCCGGCACAAGTGTGGATGTGAAAAGATAAAGAATATGCCTACAGTCAGCACCTTGCAGAAATGCAGGGTGTTTTTTTGTTATAGAAAATTCATCTGTACATCATGTGCAGTTAATTGAAAGTTTGGAGAATGTGTGGTATAATAAATTATCTTATTTGTGTTAGAACTAACAGAAAGTGCAAATTGGAGCGGCGAATATGATTAAAAACAATATAGAAGTAGATGTAAAAGTAAAGTGCATAGAAAATGGTATGACACAGGCACAGCTGGCGGAGAAAATTGAAACGACAGGTCAGTATGTGAATCGCATCATAAAGAAAAAGGATGGAGTTGTGAATAAGACCTTTAAGGAGGGGTTATAATGAACAAAGTAAATATAAAAGATAGTCAAAATTTTATTACTTCAAAATATCACATAGAAAAAATAATGAATTGCATAAGTTTAGATGAAAAAGATAACATCTTTGAAATAGGTGCAGGGAAAGGTCATTTTACTGCTGAATTGGTAAAGAGATGTAATTTTGTTACGGCGATAGAAATTGATTCTAAATTATGTGAGGTAACTCGTAATAAGCTCTTAAATTATCCTAACTATCAAATAGTAAATGATGATATACTAAAATTTACATTTCCTAGCCACAATCCATATAAAATATTTGGCAGCATACCTTACAACATAAGCACAAATATAATTCGAAAAATTGTTTTTGAAAGTTCAGCCACAATAAGTTATTTAATAGTAGAATATGGTTTTGCTAAAAGGTTATTAGATACAAACAGATCACTAGCATTGCTGTTAATGGCAGAGGTAGATATTTCTATATTAGCAAAAATTCCCAGGTATTATTTCCATCCAAAACCTAAAGTGGATAGCGCATTAATTGTATTAAAAAGAAAGCCAGCAAAAATGGCATTTAAAGAGAGAAAAAAATATGAAACTTTTGTAATGAAATGGGTTAACAAAGAGTATGAAAAACTGTTTACAAAAAATCAATTTAATAAAGCTTTAAAATATGCGAGAATATATGATATAAACAATATTAGTTTCGAACAATTTGTATCGCTATTTAATAGTTATAAAATATTTAACGGCTAAAAACAATAGGCCACATGCAACTGTAAATGTTTAGTTATAGGTAGGGTAGCATAAGTTAAAATGCTATTCTGCCTTTTAAAAGTATGGTATACATTCCTGAGAGAGATTGGATATGTTCCCGTATACCGATAGTGCCAAAAGCGAAGTGGATATGTTTCCGAGAACGGACGTACTCAAATGACATTCATTCTGTCCTCTCCAGCCACGTTGAGAGCGTAGTTCTGTTGACTAAAGTACACAAGTAAAAGTATAAGAAAGGCTTGAAATAAGGGGATTCCGATAGTTTTGATTACTGGAAATAATACCGCAAAAAATGTCCTAAAAGCCTTTAAAAATCTAGGGAATTTTATGGTTGGATAGACAGGAATATTGAGATTGGGTCGATTATACAGAAATGTTTATTTGTGATGTGTGAAAAATGAGAGTAGAAATAGGCTAATAATCATTAAAGAATATATTGAATTATAATTAGGCTATTTCGGAAAGGAGAGGTGTTTATGCCAGGCAAAGTGAGAGTGATTCCGGCTAATACAAATGAGCCGATGAAACATGTTGTCATCTATGCTCGTGTGAGTTCTAACACTGTGGATCAGCTTGAGAGCCTTAAAGCACAGATTTCTGGACTGACAAAGTTTGTATCCGGGCATAACAACTGGAAACTGGTCGATATTCATATAGACATTGCATCTGCTAAAAAAGATTCTTCTCGTCCTGCCTTTCATCAAATGATAGAAGAGTGTAAAGCGGGACTTACGGATATAGTTGTGGTAAAAAGCATCAGTAGACTTGGAAGAGATACTGTTGAGGTGCTCGATGCAATAAATACTTTAAGAGAGTCACAAGTGCGAATTATTTTCAAACAAGAAGAACTGGATACCTTAACAGTGGGAAGTTCATTATTGATATCCACCATTGAAGCTTGCACCCAGGCTGAAAATGAAACACGAAGTGCTAATATCAAATGGGGTATAAAACAGAGAGCCAGTAACGGCAGCTTGGGGTTCTATCGTAGAAAATGTTATGGCTATGATAAAGACGAGAATGGTAATCTTATAATCAATAAAGAACAGGTAGAAGTTGTTAAGCTGATTTTCGATTTGTATCTTGGTGGTAAAAGCATATTAGGTATTGTTGAGGAACTTAAAGATAGATATATTAAATCTCCAACAGGCAAAGATGACTGGCCAAAACGTTCAGTAGAAAAAGTGCTGAGTAATGAAAAGTACATAGGTATTTCGGCTGTTAATGTAGGCGGCGAAGAAGGTCAGATTTATAAATTGAACAATTCTCATCCATCGATTATTCCAAAAGAAATGTTTGATACTGTTCAGGAAGAAAAGATGAAACGCAGCAATATAGTTGCTGATGAGAATGGAATACACAGAAATACTACGAAGTATAGTTCGAAGAATAAAAACCGTGTTTTAACATAAAATAGGAGGCTTGAAGATGTCAAATTATGCATATAGAGATATAGAAAGAAAAATAGTACTATATTCAAGTCAAGCTATAAAAGAGGATAGAAATGAGACTTTTTATTGCCCAAATCCGAAATGCGAAGCTAAACTTTACATTTGTGCTATAGAAGGAAGTAAAAGTGCTTATTTTAGAGCTACAAAACCAATGTATAAACATATCTTGAATTGTCCATTTGGAACTAGCAGTTCGGAATTCGATAAAAATAAATTTGATGAGTCAGAATTTGTTTTTAATAATGCAATTGATGGTCTTCTATCTGTAACTGGAAATCCTAAAGAAGAAAAGAAAATTGTTGGACATAGCATTGGAGAGCCGAAAGCACATCCACTAAGGACACTAAAGCAAATTTATTCTATGTGTAAGAGTATGCCAGTAAATTCGAAATATGGTGATAAAGAAATAGGAGAAATGTTATTGGATGATAGAAGTGAATATAGATATCCTAGGGGCTGTTTTGACAAGAAGATAATTGAGGCAGCTGTTAAAGGAAAGTTATATGATAACGAAAAGAAAGAAATCTATTTAGTTGCTCCTATGTATAGCCACAACTATTCTTTTATATTATCATTTTTTGATGAAATCACATATAAAACTATTCGTTCTGAGATATATAATAACAGAGATAAGATTATAGTTGTTGCCGGCGAATGGAAATCGTCAGGTATATATAATTCTTTTATCACACATGTATATGGAAGAAAGCAAGTTGCTATTATAAAATAGCCTAATCAAGATGAATATGGAAATTCAAGAAAATGCTGGAAAATCAACTTATCGAGTCAGTTTGAAATAGCCTAAAAATCTCACGTTGAGTGTGTATGTTTGCTGACTAAAGTACAGAAGTAAAAGTGTAGAAATATCGAGAAATAGTAAGGTTTCCGGGGATAGGAGTATAAACTTCAGTACCCGGAAACTTTTAAATTGTGGGTAAGACAGAACTTGTCCACTATGTTAAGAAAGGATAGTTGAGTAGACACTTTAGATATTTGATAGAGCTGAGTAGATAGAATTACTCTCTTGATTTTTATAGCGCAGTGCGCTATAATTAACTAAGATTGATAAAGGAGCATGATGGTAAATGATTGATGTTAAAAACAAGTCTCTTGATGGAATGACTTTTATAGATTTATTTGCTGGATTGGGAGGTTTTAGATTAGCATTAGAATCTTATGGAGCAAAATGCATTTATTCAAATGAATGGGATAAGCCTGTCCAAGAAGTATATTATGAAAATTTTGGGGATATGCCGGAAGGCGATATTACACTGGTAGATGAGAAGAGCATACCAGATCATGATATTTTATGTGCGGGATTTCCTTGCCAAGCTTTCTCAATAAGTGGAAAACAACGTGGTTTTGAGGATAGCAGAGGAACTTTGTTCTTTGATGTGGCGAGGATAGTAAAAGAAAAGAAACCCAAAGTTGTTTTTATGGAAAATGTGAAAAACTTTGCTACACACGATGGTGGAAAAACACTTGAAGTGGTTAAGGGAACAATGGAGGAATTGGGCTATACATTTTATCAAAAAGTTTTAAATGCTGTTAATTATGGTGTTCCTCAGAAACGAGAAAGAATTTATATGGTGTGTTTCAGAAACGATTTACTCATTGATGATTTTAAATATCCAAAACCTTTTAAATTAACTAGACACGTTGAAGATTTTCTTCTTTCAGATGAATCGATGGTGGAACATTTATATGTAGATAGACCGGATACTTATTTTAATGGAGTTCAAGACACTGAATATAGTGATAAATCCATACGATTAGGAATAGTTAATAAAGGTGGACAAGGTGAAAGAATTTACAGCATTAAAGGGATTGCAATAACTTTATCTGCTTATGGAGGAGGCGTTTTTGCGAAGACTGGTGGTTATTTGATAAATGGGAAAACTCGAAAACTGCATCCTCGAGAATGTGCAAGAATTATGGGGTATCCAGACACATATAAAATATGCAAAAGTGCCAACCAAGCCTATAAACAATTTGGCAATTCGGTAGTTATTGATGTGTTGCAATTGATAACCAGAGAAATAGGTGTTGCTATGGAGGGTAAATAATTATGAATGAGGTGGAATTTAGAAACTGGTTAAGTAGAAATGGTGTGAAGCCCAAAATTGTTGGGGATACAATTTCTAGGTTAAAACGGATTGAAAGAGAAATTGAAAACTGCGATATTGATGAGCAATATCGCAGTGATAAATGTGAGCATTTATTAAATCTCTTTTTGAATATGGGCAATAATGACGAAATGAAACAATGTCCTAATGCACAGTTTCCTATTGGAAAGTATTATATGAGTACATATCGTCATGCCATTAAGCAATATATTCAGTTTTGCGATGAAATGTTACAATAGCTCTGACCTAAATTTTTCTAAGTCGGATGCTAATTGTTCCTGCTTTACATTTATTGTAAAGATAACATTTTTGTTACGAGTGTTTGAAAGTTGTTTGACTTCAAAGAGGCCTTCATCAGTCTGCGGGGATAAGTAATAGGTGTAGTTTCCTAATTCAAATCTAACCTTAGAAAGACTGGCAGGAGCATTGGCAAACAACTTTTTCTTTCCTTTTACCGTTTGTTTGTAAACATCGGTGATTCCAAATTTATTTTTTAGAGCTGATATTACGGCATCAACATATTTTCCTGATGGTTCGCTTGATCCACTCTTTTTAATTCTGAAGTTTGCCGATACTTCAAAATATTCACCGAATTTTTCAATAGGACAGATAAGCATATGATTTCTTTTGCTTATTACATACTTAACTTTCTTTTCTCTATAATGACCAATAATCCACTGAGTAAAAATATCAGGGTCTATGTTTAGTACTTCGCCGGCGGTTCCTGCGGCATTGAATCTATCATAGTCTTGATTCATATAAGCAATCATTAACTCTGTCATTTCGTTTGGTAGACTTTTGTTACGAGGAGAAAAAATAAATGTTTTAGAAGCATCATCTGGCAATAAAACAAACTGTCCTGATTGTGCTGCAGTATCTTTTGCTTCAATAAAAAATGCAGAATGACCATTAATAATTACTTCAATATCTGATCCAGTAGAGTCGGCAGTATCATGATGAAAAAATTCTATACCATCTTTTCCATAGCTCGTTCTTAAATATTCTAAACTGTCTAATTCAAATTGTTCACCTGGTCTCATTATTAGTACCTCTCTTTCATTTTTTGTGTTTTTATAAGTCGTAAGCGGGTTATCATTATCATTCAATAATTTTATAATGGACTGACCGAGTAGTTTGATAACATTTACAGTCATTGCATTGCCCGCTTGCATAAGTAGATGTCTATCGGTAACTTCGTCTTTTACTTTATCTGCATAATTTCTTGGGAACCCTTGAAGAAGGAGTGCTTCATAACCAGTCAATTGATAAATAGTACGGTTCTTAACATATAAGACACCATCACGTTGGGCTCTTAGGGTAGGACATTTGCCATCGTAAATTCGCAAATCGTTCATCCTAGTATCAATTATTTTTCCTTCCATTTCCTTAATATCCGCTACTGTATATTTTCCGTTATTTGTAGGGTTATTAAGATAATATGACAATATTTCAAGACGATACTCAGATGCCACATTATCATCAATTAAATAATCAGATAGTGGCGGTTTTTCCACTGGTTTTGGCCATTGAAACTTATTTATGTCGACATTTAAATCTTTTCTAATGCCAACAAAATATACACGCTGTCTCATTTGAGGAACACCATAGTCTAGACTTGTTAAAACCTTATAAACAACATCATATCCTGCATTATTTAATTCATTAATTATAATCTTTAAGGTATTTCCTTTATCATGTGTTACTAAGCCTTTAACATTCTCGAAAAGAAAACATTTAGGTTTACTTTCTTCTAAGATTCTGACTAGATGAAATATAATTTGTCCTCTATCATCAGAAAAGCCCTCTTTTCTGCCGATTACAGAAAATGTTTGGCATGGGAATCCTGCAATCAGCATATCATATGTGGGCAAGTTCTCGGTTTTGATTCGTTTTAAATTGTAAAAATATTGTTCTCCGTCTGTATCATGCATTAGGGTGTATGTACGAACAGCGAGTTTACTTGTATCAGAATAACCAACGCATTTTAACCCAGCTAGTTCTAACCCCAATCTTCCACCTCCAATACCAGAACAGAGATCAAGAAATGTTGTTATATTACTCATTAGATTAATGCTCCTCTCTTTCTGAAAAAGTGTTAATTATATTTTCTAATTCAGATTCACTAATATTTAAGAAGACCGCAAACTTATTGATATTTGCTTTAGTGGGGATTAAATATCCATTTTCATATCTTCCATAATACATAGGAGTCCATCCAAGTTCTCTCGCAACATCCGCTTTTGACATTTTCCTTTGTAGACGCCTGTGTTTCAGCATATTAGTGAATTTGGACATGTTTTATAGCCTCCTGTTCATCATCATATCGAAATGTTGACCTTGACCCATATGACGGAATATGCTTTCAAATATTCTGCGACAGCTGTCGGTATCAATGCTTGCATGAATGAAATTTAAACCGTCAGATATTCTGTCATTGCTAGTGCAGAGATATTGAAGTAATGATGATGCCATATGTAAGTCTGAATAGTCTTCTGTACCATCTGGTAGTTTTTTGACAAAATCCTTTCTGTGCTGTTTAAGTATGATGTCTTTAATATCGACACCGCTGTACCCGCATAATTGTAAGAAGTAATAGTCCAAAATTTGTCTTATTACATTTACAAGTGTATTAGGGGATGACACTTCCTTGTATGTGTCCCAAAGGGCAGCATAGGAATTTTGTATTGGATTCCTATTTTCAATAATAGAAGGTGTTTCACGATTCTTTTGAATGCATGGAATTACATCTGAACTATTATCAATCTTTACAATTTCAAAGAACGATACGAAACGATAATGCTGTTCCTGATTATAAGTGACTTCTTGATGGAAGAAAGCATTATGTGTCAGGATAAACAGCTGTTTAATATAATCCTTTGGATGCTCTTTTGTTACATAGTCAGGATTACATATTGCAATCATGTCACGCACTAATGCACCAACTACAAATAGAGTAGAACTATCCATACTAGAAACAGGGTCATCTATTACCACAATTTTATCTCTAACCACTGAATCGGCTTCTAAACTGCCGAGAACCAATTGATGGAAGTAAAGAAAAGCAATAAAGTTTCTTTCCCCTTCGCTTAGGTTTTCTGCGACTTTTCCTGTTTCGGTACGGATTACCTCATAAACATTTGGCGTATCTTCTTTTTCACGAAGGAAGAAGCCTTGGAATCCTGTATCAGCGAGCAAGGTGTTAATTCCTTCTACAGCAGCACTTGTATTGACAACATTCTTTCGTAAATCAGATATTGTTTTACGAAGTGCTTTAACATTGCTATTAGCTGTATTCTTTTCTGTAGTCAGTTTGTCAATTTCCTTCTGTAAGTCACTACGGCTGTCACGATATTTCTGAATTTCATCTGATAGAACAAATGCAAGATAGTGCATAACATCAGCCTTACACTGCGGTTGTTTCTTTGTTCGGTCATTAACAATATCATTATTTTCACGAATTTTTTCATTCATGGCATCAATTATATCGTTTAATTCTTTGATAATGCTTGTTAAGTCCTCAATCTCAATAACCAAATCTGGATGAGCTATTTTTTCATTAAAACGTTGTGCATTAACTTCTGCTTTTGCCTTAAATGTTTCAAATAGCTTAGCGTATGCTGCTAATTCATCTTTTATTTTTGGATAAGCATTATTAAGATTACTGTTATATGTACGCCACATATTGTTGATGGCATTTCCGTAATTTGCCTTATAGCTCTTTAGCGTTGATAAATCAGCTTCGTATTCTCGGTCAAAACAACGTGCTATTTCTTCTTCAAAATTTTCAGGAAGATCTCTTTGACAGTACGGACATTTTCCGTCTGCACTTGTATGATATTCTTCGTGACCTTGACGAACCCAATCGGTCGCATTAATTGCTCTCATGAAATTGGCAAAAGGACTATCACTACTGCTCATAATTTTCTTGCTTAAAATAGATGAAGTAGGTAGTGTGCTTGCATCACCCTTATACATTTCTGGGTAGGTAGTAGCATCGTTACTGAATGCGGCTTCAACCATTGCAATTAACGAAACTTCATCAAAGTTTTTGGGAGATGTCTCTTGCAATAATGCTTTTGCAAAGCCGTCCTTTGTCTTTTTACCAGCTAAGGCAGCTTCTACCGCTTTTCTGAAATCCTTCGTCTTTTCCCAACATATGTTCTGAAAAGTTTCATATTGCTTTTTTAATAAGCCTTCTTGCTCACCAAGTTTTGTAGAAGCATCCGAAAATGCAGATTGAGCCACTCCAAGATTAGCGGTGGCATCTTCTATCTGCTTTTGAACCTGTGCGTTTTGTTCGCTGATTGTAAAGACTCCGGGCATATCACCATAACTTGCAATATTCTTTTGAATGAATTCTTCATTGTAAACGAGCATTAGATAGTCATCGGCCGTATGACCAGAATCCCATTGAAGATCAGTTTTTTCTTTCAGTACCTTTGCTACGGTAGATTTACCACATCCGTTGTTGCCAAACAAAAAGTTAATATAAGACGGTGTAAATGACTTATCGTGAAAGGTAGCCTGATTAAGCGATACCTTTGTTATCGCTGATTGTAATTTTTCATTCATAGGCATACCTCCTAAAATTTATTCTTTGATGCGGCCTTCACGCACCCATTGATCTACTTCGGAAATTTTGAATTTGTACATTTTTCCTGCTTTATAAAAAGGGAGTTTTCCACTTTTAACCCATATTCGGATAGTGTCTTTGCTAACACTAAGGTGGTCTGCTATATCTTCAAGATTTACCCATTTTTCAGTTTCTTGATTAATTTCTGTCATGTTGTCCTCCAAATCTATAATGACGGAATAAGAAGACTAATTCCTTTTAGCTTCAATTCCTCGACAATGTTTACATTTTTAATTGCCCAATGTGTTCTATCAAATTCATTTAATTTTTCTGTACCTCGCAAGTCTAATTCTGTAATCATATAACTTAATGTTTCTTGTGGAATTGGGCACATTGGTAATGATTGGAAATAGATTTTTAAATCACCGTTGTGCATCTGCTGTATTTTAGTTATAAATCCATATTGTGCAATTTGTGGACCTGTAGGTATTGTTTCAGGAGGGCTATATCTATAGTTCTCCGAGGCAAATATACACGGATACGACATAATTTCTGCCTTTGCTTCATCTGTAAATGTAGCAAGGCGATCGTGTATATTTTTTGCAGTTCCTTCATTAATCGTCAATGCTCTTTTAACATCAACAATGAAATATGGTTTATCGTATTGTTCTCCGAGAATAACGAATAGATTAAAATAATCCATATTAATCGTTTTTTGAATATATGTTGGAGTTCCTACCATGTTATTACTTGTTGGAAGCATAATATTGACGGTTGTACTACTGACATTTTGTGCCAAGCCAATATTTGTTCCCGTACCGTTTTGTTCGAAAGTATAGGTATTTTTTCTTTCGGTAGGAAGAGATGATTCTTTTGCTGCAATATCCAACTCGTTTTTCACTCAGCATCGACCACCTTTCCATTTTTAATAACTACATTAGTTGCTTGTCCAATATTGATCCCATTTCCAGTTTGGTTGAATATAAACTGGTTATTTATTATAGGTTGAGAACTTTCCGATTTTGATTTTTCTGTATCCAAATCTACGCTATTGATAATTTCAACCTCGGTTTCTTCTTTAATATTTTTAACATGCTCTTGTTCAGCATCATCTGTAATTTCACAGGTGGTGCTTATTTTTATTTTATGGTCATAAGATGTACCAATTTTTGATTCAAATGTGTGCCGTTGTCCTTTAATTTCAGGCTCTTTTTGCCAAGCAGATAAAGTATCAAATCCAATGCTATTATCTTTTCTATTCACAATAATGAAATGCCAAATTCCGAGTAGAAGAGAATAAAGATTTATTTCAGAAGATGCTAATAAATCATTCTTATTCATTGGTTTCCCATCTTCTTTGGCATAAAACATGGCATCTTCTGTACTGAAATCTTCCTTTATTAAATTCAAGCAGCTAAATACTAATCGTCTCATACATGGTTCGGATTCTGTATTTAGGAATGACTCCACTATATCTACCATTTTCTTTAGAATCGAAGGATAGTTACGCTTGATTTTATCGTCAAAGGCAGCAATTAATGCATCATTTAAGAATGGGAGATAGTCTGCATTTGATTTTTTGCAAGCTTTATAAAGAGAAGTGTCTGTTTCAAAGGTAGTGCCATAACCCTCATTAAAAGCCGGATCAACAAGTAATATTAATTCCTTAAATAAAAATCGTTGTGCTAAACCATCGCTACCGGATATTAAAAGTTGTTTTTTAGATTTACTACGCTTTTCACGAAGAAGGAGTGTAAGGAAAGTTCCTCCGCAAAGGCGTGGATAGTTATCATTCATATCAATTTGCCTCCTGCAAACTCTTGTTTTGAAAAGAAAAAACCTTACAAACCTTATAAACCATTTAATGTAAACCTAACAAACATCAAGTTGTCCTTAGAGAGATTTCTCTAAGGAATTTTGTTTATTTGGATGTTAGCGGTTTGTCTGTAATTCATATCAAATCATATCAAATTTAATTATATCAGACTAACTAGTGAGTTACAAGACCAGGCACTCTTCAAAGATGTAAATCTTTTATGAACAGTTAAATCTTTAGAGTTTGATCTCTCTGCAAATTACAGAAAGGCAGGGATTTCAAATGAAATTAAAGATTCGTTACGAGAACGAATTCCAGACCGTTGAGCTGGATGCAGAGGCAACAGAGAAGATGTGGGTAAGCTTATCACTCGAATGTGATGATGACATGACCCAAGAAAAACGAGAAGAACGCATTCAAGAGGAGTGGGACGAGCAATTCAATAAACCCGAATACAACATTTACCACAGAGAGACACGTCATCTTGGAGATGCAGTGTTCAGAAACAAAGAGGGTGTTGTTGAAGTTAACACCGGAGAAGCTCTTATTCGAAAAGCTGTGGATGATTCTATTTTTACCAAAGATATGGACGAGCTTGAGCATCAAATGGAGTGTGAATATCAAGACAAACGTTGTCGTGATTTTATCCGTTCACATTTATCACTGGCACAGGCAGATATGGTTATTGCCATTGCTCTTGAAGGTAAAACTGCATCTGAATATGCATCCCTCATTGGTGATAATGCAAACAATGTCAGCCATCGTTATAGACGTGCTTTGAAGAAATTAAAAAAAATTTTCTAAAAAAAACGTCCTTTTGGCAGCTCTCCCGTGGCTAAACAGTAGGGAGAGTTGCTCCCAGAATAAACGAAAGGAGTAGTTCATATGGAATTACAAATTTTTAATAGCATAGAGTTTGGCTCTATTAGAACAACAATTGTTGACGGTGAAATCATGTTTGTGGGAAAAGATGTTGCAGACATTCTCGGATACCAAAACGGTAGTCGAGATATCAACCGTCATGTAGATGAGGAAGACAGATTTAAAGTCATGTTTTTTGACGGTAATCAAGATAAGGAAACAATCATCATAAATGAATCCGGTCTTTATAGTCTTATCCTTTCAAGCAAGATGCCTAATGCGAAGAAGTTCAAACATTGGGTAACTGCAGAGGTTCTTCCGGCTATCCGTAAGCATGGAATGTATGCCATCGATGAGATTTTGGAAAATCCTGATCTTGCGATTGCAGCACTTACACAGCTTAAAGAAGAGCGTGAGAGAAGAAAACAGCTTGAATGTCAGACGCTTATTCAGCGTCAGCAGATTGCAGAGATGCAGCCAAAGGCAAGCTACTATGACCTTATTTTACAGAACAAGAACACAGTTCCTATTACACAGATTGCAAAGGACTACGGTATGAGTGGTCGCAAGTTCAACGCACTTCTTCACGAACTTGGAGTTCAGTACAAGTTCAGAAAGACCTGGCTTTTATATCAGCAGTATGCAGAATGCGGATACACACAATCACGTACCTATGCAATCGATGAGAGCAGAAGTGTGATGCATACCTACTGGACTCAGAAGGGCAGACTTTTCCTTTATGACCTTTTGAAGAGTGAAGGCATCTTACCAGTCATTGAACAGGAGGATTAAAAGATATGGGCATTGATAAGTTTAATCATGAGGGTTATTCCGACCCGACTACATATGAGGCTCTTACCAATATCCATCGTGAAGAAGTGGCAACTGATAAAAAGGCTGCCTATCTTCCGTTGGTATATGTTTGCAGTCCGTATGCAGGAGATGTTAAAACCAATGTAAAAAATGCAAAACGATACAGCAGATTCGCTGTTGATGAAAATGCTATCCCGGTAACACCTCATCTTTTATATCCACAGTTCATGGATGACGGTAATGAGGCGGAAAGAGAGATGGCTATGCATTTCAATTATGTACTTCTTGGCAAATGCACAGAGGTCTGGGTTTTTGGTGGTGTGATAAGCCGAGGCATGGCTCGTGAGATTGGTGTTGCCAAGAAAAGAAGAATGAAGATCAGATGGTTTACCCAAGATTTGAAGGAGGTCGGAGAATATGATTAATTTTACTGTTTATTCAGCAGACTGTGTCGGCAACAGCGGTAACTGTCTGTATCCCAATAAGAATATTGTGACGGATAAAGAGTCCTTTATCAAAGCAACGAAGATGGATCATGTAACTGCAAAGTATAAAGGAAATTATCGAAGTAAGGATAATTTCGAGTCCTCCGACTGTATTCCGCTTGACTGTGACAATGACCATTCGGATAACCCAAATGAATGGGTAACCCCTCTTGATATAGCACTTGAAATACCGGGTGTTGCTTTCGCTGTATCTTACAGCAGACACAACAACCTTCCAAAGGGAGATAAGTCTGCTAGACCAAGATTTCATATCTTCTTCCCTATTGAGATTGTATCGGATGAACGGGAGTATGCAGATATGAAATGCAGGATTGCAGACAGTTTTCCTTATTACGATACCAACGCATTAGACTCTGCAAGATTCCTTTATGGAAATAACTCTGATGAAGTGGAGTTCTATGAGGGTGACAAGACTATTATTGATTATCTGGAAGAGGGTGATTTTGCAGATTTCGATGCAAGTCTTGAGCAAGTGCCGGAAGGTCAGCGTAACAGTACCATGAGCCACATTGCTGGAAAGATTATCAAGAGATATGGAAATACAGAAGATGCTTATCAGATTTTCATTAAAAAGGCTGAACTCTGCAATCCACCACTTCCTGAAAGTGAACTTAAGGTGATATGGCGAAGTGCATCAAAGTTCGGTAACAAGGTGTCAAACCAGGAAGGTTACATTCCACCTGAACAGTACAACTCTGACTGCAGATTAAAGCCGAATGATTTCTCGGATGTGGGACAGGCTACTGTTCTTGCAACTGAGTATAAGGATATCCTTCGCTATTCCCCATCGACTGATTACATGGTCTACAACGGCAGTTTCTGGGAAGAGTCAAAACCAAAGTCCCAGGGTGTTTCCCAAGACTTGACGGAAAGACAGCTTGCAGAGGCTGAAACCGAAATGAAGAAGGCTATGGATGAACTTGTAAAGAATGGTGGCATGGAAATTCTTGTATCCGTGGGTCCGAAAAAAGCTGTGCAGATGTTCAATAAACAGCAGGCTCATACTTATGAGATGTATGAAGATGCTTCTGTCTATAAGAAGTATGCCATTAAGAGAAGAGATACGAAGAACATTGCTGCCACATTAAAAGAGGCTCGTCCGATGCTTGAAGTGGAACAGAGAAACCTTGATGCCGATGAGTTTATGCTGAACACACCGACTCTTACCTATGATTTAAGACAGGGCACCAAGTTCCCAATGGAACACAGACCAGAGCATTTCATCACAAAACAGACAACCGTTGACCCATCAAGTGATGGAGCCGATATTTGGGCAGCTGCACTTGATACATTCTTTTTAAAGGATACAGACCTTATCGATTATGTTCAGAGAATGGTTGGTCTTTCTGCAATCGGCAAGGTGTATGTGGAGGCACTCATTATCGCATATGGAGAAGGTCGCAATGGTAAGTCTACCTTTTGGAATGTTATCGCAAGAGTTCTTGGTACATATTCAGGAAACATTTCTGCAGATATGCTTACCGTTGGATGCAGAAGAAATGTCAAGCCGGAACTTGCCGAGGCAAAGGGTAAGAGAATGCTCATTGCAGCAGAACTTGAAGAAGGTATGAGATTGAATACTGCCAATGTAAAGCAACTTTGTTCTACCGATGAAATCTATGCTGAAAAGAAGTATAAAGATCCGTTTTCATATACTCCCACACATACACTTGTGCTTTATACCAACCACCTGCCAAAGGTTGGTGCGATTGATAAAGGTACCTGGAGAAGACTTATCGTTATTCCGTTTGATGCCAAGATAGAAGGAAGTGCTGATATCAAGAACTATGCAGACTATCTGTTTGAAAAGGCAGGTGGTGCAATCCTTACATGGGTTATCGAAGGTGCAAGAAAGGTAATCGCAGACAACTATAAGATTGACCCGCCACAGAAGGTGCGTGATGCCATTGAACATTATAAGGAAAGCAATGACTGGCTTTCCTACTTCTTAAGTGAACGCTGCGAACTTGACTCTGCCTATGTGGCAAAGTCGAGCGAGGTATATAACGAGTATCGAATCTTCTGTACCCAGGTGGGTGAGTTTACAAGAAGTACAACTGATTTCTACACAGCCTTGGAAACGGTCGGATTTGAAAGATACCGTGACCGTAAAGGCAGATACATTAAAGGCTTAAGACTCAAGACGGACTTTATGGAAGAAGAGTAATGACAGTAGGTGTGACAGTTAATGACGGCTATTTACTATCCTTTTCTATAGAGTAAAAAATTTAAGTCTATATATAAGTATAGGAAATGACAGTCTTATCCTGTCACACCATCAAATTCAGCATTGATGGAGGTGGCACGAATGCGTGAAAAAGAAGTAGAGCAGAAACTTGTAAAGGCTGTAAAGCTTGCAGGTGGTTTCTGCATCAAATTTACATCTCCCGGATTTGACGGAGTGCCGGACAGACTGGTTCTTCTTCCAAAAGGGAGAATGGCTTTTATAGAACTCAAGGCTCCTGGCAAGAAACCAAGAGCCTTACAGAAAAGAAGAATGAAACAGTTATCAGCTTTAGGTTTTCCATGCTATGTAGTTGATAAAACTGATGTGATTGGGGGTGTCATTGATGAAATACAATCCTCATGATTATCAGACTTATGCAACAAACTTTGTACTGGAACATCCTGTGGCAGCAGTCCTTTTAGAAATGGGACTCGGAAAGAGTGTGATTACCTTAACGGCTATATTTGAACTTCTCTATAACCGATTTGAAGTTGGAAAGGTTCTGGTCATTGCACCCCTTCGAGTGGCAAGAGATACATGGCCTTCTGAAATAGAAAAGTGGGATCACTTAAAGGGACTGACCTATTCGGTGGTTATAGGTACAGAGTCGGAGCGAAAAGAGGCATTAAGAAAAAGTGCTGGTATTTATCTTATCAACAGAGAAAATGTGGACTGGCTTATTAATAAGAGTGGTTTTCCATTTGATTTTGATATGGTAGTCATTGATGAGTTATCGTCTTTCAAGTCTGCATCGGCTAAACGATTCAAAAGCCTTCTTAAAGTAAGACCAAAGGTAAAAAGAATCGTGGGTCTTACAGGAACTCCAAGCAGTAATGGACTTATGGATTTATGGGCAGAGTTCAGAATCCTTGACATGGGAGAAAGGCTCGGAAGATACATCACACATTATCGTATGAATTTCTTTGTGCCGGATAAACGAAATCAGCAGATGGTATTTTCATATAAACCAAGACCAGGTGCGGAAGATGCCATCTACAGACTGATATCGGATATTACGATTTCCATGAAGTCAGCAGATTTCCTAAAAATGCCTGAATGCATTATGAACGAAGTGGAAGTAAAGCTTTCAGAAAAGGAATGGTCTGTATATGACGAATTAAGGCAGGAAATGGTGGTATCTTTGGAAGATGAAGAGATTGATGCTGCAAATGCAGCTGCTCTTTCAGGCAAACTTCTGCAGATGGCAAATGGTGCTATCTATAACGAGGAAAAAGAGGTGTTCCATATTCATGACCGTAAGCTTGATGCACTTGAGGACTTAATTGAAGGTGCAAATGGCAAACCTGTACTTGTGGCTTACTGGTATAACCACGATTTGGAGCGAATCAGGGAAAGGTTCAAGGTTCGTGAAATCAAGACTTCAAAGGATATCAGAGATTGGAATAACGGTGATATACCGATTGCCGTAATTCATCCTGCGAGTGCCGGACATGGCTTAAATTTGCAAAGCGGTGGTTCGACCCTTATATGGTTTGGTCTTACTTGGTCATTGGAACTCTATCAGCAGACCAATGCAAGGTTATGGAGACAGGGGCAGAAATCCACAGTTGTCATACACCACATTATTTCAAAGGATACCATTGATGAAGATGTGATGAAGGCACTAAGGCACAAAGAGAAAACACAGACAGATCTTATCGATGCGGTTAAGGCGAGAATCGGAGGTGGTGTGGATGCAAGGCAATGAGTTTTTAAACAGACCTTTTATTCTGAATAATAAAATCAACGATAAGAAGATTAAGCTTGGATTTTACAGAGAATTGTCGTGCAGTCCATCGTCACCGGGGTTCGAAGAGCATTTCTCAAGCAATCCAAATACAAAAGCACCATTTGTTCGCTACTTAGAAAAGATAGATGATCTAGAGCGAGAGATTGTTGAAGATTATAAAAAGCTTGATGAGATTAAAACCGAAGTGGACAATGCAATTGATGTTGTGGAAGATCCAATGGAACAGATGATTCTAAGATATAGGTACTTGGAATTTTTATCAATGCCAGACATATCTGTTCGAATGCATTACTCACTGCGTTGGACAAAGAAACTACATAGACGTGCATTGGACAGCTTTGAAAGAGGACACCCCTAGATCACCCCTAGGCCACTCCCCATTCATATTGAAATGATGTAGAATGGTATTGTAGAAAAATATATAAAACAACTAAGCCTTTGTAGGAGCAATCCCGCAGAGGCTTTTGTTATGTGCAGATGGAGGTGAAAAAGATGCCAAGAAAACCAAAGAAACCATGTGGTTATCCTGGCTGTCCTAATTTAACAGAAGGTAGATACTGCAAGGAACATGAAAAACAAATGAACCAATCCTACGAGAAGTATGGCAGAGACAAAGCTGTACGCCGTAGGTACGGAAGAGCGTGGAAACGAATTCGTGACAGCTATGTTAAGGAACATCCTTTCTGTGAACAGTGCTTTGAGAAAGGGATCATTGTTCCAGTGGATGAGGTTCATCATAAGAAACCATTGTCAGAAGGTGGTACCCATGACAGAAGCAATCTGATTTCTCTTTGTAAAAGCTGTCATGCCAAGATCCATGCCGAACGCGGTGATTATCACGGAAGTAAAAAACATCATGTGTATAAGTATTAAGTGTGTCGGTCTATGACGGCTATTTACTATCCTTTTCTATAGAGATAAAAATTTTATCCTATATATATAATATAGGAAATGCTGGTCATAGGGTGTCACACTGCGAATTAATGAATGAAAAAGCACCCCCTGGGCGGTCAAAATCTCTAACAACGGGATCACCGTGGAACGGCGTGGGGTCTTGCGTGTAAAAAAGGCGAAATCAAAAGGGTAATAAAGGAGGAACATGAGACGTGCCTACGAAATCGAATAACATAGGCGGCCGTGGAGGTGCCAGACCTGGTGCCGGACGTAAGAAATCGGCTGTCAAAGAAAAAGCAAATAACGGAAATCCGGGCGGACGAAGATTAGAGGTTCTGGATATTCCGGATGTGGAAGGTGTGGAGATGCCAAAGCCACACGACTTCCTGTCAGCAGAGCAGAGAGATGGTTCAGAACTGCAGGCATCCGAGATTTATGAGGAGACTTGGCAGTGGCTGAAGAAAATCGGATGTGCATCAAAGGTGTCTCCACAGTTACTTGAGAGATATGCGATGTGTTCTGCACGTTGGATTCAGTGTGAGGAGATGACCAATAAGCTAGGTTTCCTTTCCAAGCATCCAACTACACAGAAACCTATCCCATCTCCGTTTATCAATATTGGCATCAACTATATGAACCAGGCCGTAAGGCTTTGGAATGAAATATTTCAGATTGTGAAGGAGAACTGCAGTACCGATTATGACGATGCTGCTCCACAGAATGATTTGATGGAGAGACTCCTAAGAGCAAGGGAAGGAAGATAGCATGATTGAAAAAGTGAATCCGAGCCATCCGGATAAGGTGGCAGACAGAATTGCAGGTGCGATTGTCGACCTTGCGTATAAGAAACAGGAAAATCCAAAGATTGCTGTGGAGGTACTCATCGGTCATGGGTATGGTCATGTGGTGATTGAAACATCCGCACCTTTGGAAAAGGAAGATGTTGCATTCATTGTAGAGCGAATGGCACCGGGCATCCGTGTGTTTATTCAGATCGTTCCACAGGATGTGCATCTTGCAAATAACCAGTCGAAGGGAATGAGATGTGGTGACAACGGCATCTTCAAAGGTGTGCCGCTGAAAGAAGAGCAAAAGGCACTTTCAAAGATTGCAAGAGAAATCTACACTTCCAATCCTACAGATGGAAAGTACATTCTTGATGAGGCAAGACTGATCATCTGTCAGAGCAATGCAAAAACTACAGATTTGAAAAACACATATCCAAATGCGGAAATCAATCCGCTTGGTGACTGGACTGGTGGCACTGATGTAGATACCGGAGCAACCAACAGAAAACTTGGATCTGATATGGCTGATTCAGTAACAGGTGGAGGACTTCATGGTAAGGATTTATCGAAAGCCGATGTATCCGTTAATATCTATGCTTTTCTAAAAGCACAGAAAACGGGCAAACCAGTAGAAATCTGTTGTGCCATTGGTGATGATACAATCGATGGAATCCCGTATCAGGACATCGTGAATATTGCAAAAGATTACATAGACTCCGTAGGTGGATTTGAAAAATTCGCTGAGTGGGGTCTTTTTTAGTGGAGGTGGCTATGAGTAATAAATGTACACATACACACCAAGCATTAAAAAATATCGATGATATGCTTCGAAAGATAGGAATTAATGAGTATAGATACTGTGTAGAAAATGATTGTTATGTGTGCGACAAGTTCGGACACTTTTTTTCTGTCTGCAAAAGACAATATTCCAAAGTCGGCAACTTAATAGAGAAGTATGAAGTGACACAATTAAAAGGTTCTACTGATAAATACGGGTATCAGACATATAGGATTACTGTTGATGGGATAAAGAAACATCTCAAAGGACATCGAATGATGCTTAATGCATGGTTTGGAGAAAGACCTGAGATGTCTGTCAATCATATTGATGGGAATAAGCAGAATAATGAACTGGTAAATTTAGAATGGTGTACTGTTGCAGAAAATAACGCTCATGCCATTGTTATGGGATTATATGATCCACGTATGAATACAGGAAAGTTGCGAAGAATTTCATCGCAAGAGTGGATGAGTATTTATATTTTGAATAAACATTGCGGATACTCTCTATCTGAGTTAGGCAGAATGAATAACTGTGCTCACGATACTATCAAGAAAGTAATTCAAAAAATAGACGGGATTATGGGAAAGGAGATGGCTCAATATGTATAACAAGGAAACAAATTATTATATTGCTGATATTGATACACTTATCCCTTATATCAATAATGCCAGAACTCATGATGAGAAACAGGTAGCTCAGATTGCAGCATCAATTAAAGAGTTCGGTTTTCTTTCTCCGATTATCGTATCTGGAGATAATACAATACTTTGTGGACATGGAAGATACTATGCAGCTCAAAAGTTAGGACTGAAGAAAGTACCATGCATAAAAGAAGAATACCTTACTGAAACACAGAAAAAAGCCTATATCATAGCAGATAACAAGCTATCTCTTAATGCAGGATGGGATGAAGAACTGTTAAGAGTAGAAATTGAATCTTTGCAAGGTGCTGATTTTGATATTGGTCTTACAGGCTTTGATGAAAATGATCTGGCTGATTTATTCCATACAAATGGAGAAGAAGCTGAAGAAGATAACTTCGATATTGATGGTGAGCTTGCAAAACCGTGTATATCCAAGACAGGAGATATCTGGCGCATAGGAAAACATACGGTAATCTGCGGTGATACTACAGTAGCTGAGACCTATGAAAAGCTGCTCGGAAATACAAAGGTAAATCTTGTATGTACCGATGCACCTTATTTTGTAAACTTGGAAAACAAGTCCGGTAAAATCGCAAATGATAATTTGAATGATAAAGAGGCCTATGAGTTCTTGCTCAAGGCATTTACTAATTTCAAGAATGCAATGGCAAACGATGCGTCTATTTATGAATTCTATGCGACAATGAAGACTCGTGTATTCTATGATGCTTTCGAAGATGCTGGATTCAGAGTGGGAGCGGGGCTTATTTGGAAGAAACCCAGAGCACCATTTATGAGAACTGACTGGAAATTTAATATGGAACCAATCATCTGGGGATGGAAAAGGGATGGTAAACATAAATGGTATGGAGATCAGAAACAGACGGCAGTGTTTGAGTTTGATGGCATCAAGGATTCAGAAAAAGAAGGGTTTGGACATCCAAGTTCTAAGCCGGTTCCGCTGATTGCATATCTGATTTCTCAGTGTACTGCAACCAACGGAATTGTTCTTGATGGATTTCTAGGAAGTGCCACAACGTTGATTGCATGTGAGCAGATGGACAGAATTTGTTATGGCATCGAACTTGAGCCGAAATTTGTTGATGTAGCATGTGCCAGATATGTGGAATACAAAAAGGGTGTCAGCAATGATGTGTATGTGATAAGAAACGGAGAGAAACTTGCTTACTCCGACCTTGTAAAAGAGGTGGAGGGAGCAGATGGAGAATAAGAATTTGACCCTCGGAAGTCTGTTTGATGGTTCCGGGGGTTTTCCTTTGGGAGGACTAATTTCCGGTATCACTCCGATTTGGAGTTCAGAAATTGAGCCATTTTCCATAAGAGTTACAACAAAAAGACTGCCACAGGTAAAGCACTATGGAGATATCTCCAAGATGAACGGAGAAGAGATTGAACCTGTAGACATAATCACATTTGGCAGTCCATGCCAGGATATGAGTATTGCAGGCAAGCGTGATGGACTTGGTGGTTCAAGGTCTAGCTTGTTTTACGAGGCAGTCAGAATCATAAAAGAAATGAGGTGTAAGACAGATGGCAGAAAACCTAGATTTATCGTCTGGGAAAATGTCCCCGGAGCATTCAGCTCCAACAAGGGAGAAGACTTCAGAGCAGTACTCGAAGAGGTCTGCAAAATTAAAGATAAATCAGTGTCAGTGCCTAAACCTAACAAATGGAACCGTGCAGGAAAAATCATGGGAGATGGTTACTCCGTTGCTTGGAGACAGTTTGATGCTCAATTTTGGGGAGTACCCCAGAGAAGAAAACGTATCTACCTTGTCGCAGATTTTGCAGATTGGTGTGCCGGAAAAATACTATTTGAGTCAGAAGGCTTGTCTGGGTATTCTAAGGAGAGCATCCAGTCGTGGCAAAGTTCTGCCTCCGCTTTTAGAGAAAGCACTCAAGATGCAGGCATCGGCTTAATGTTTGAAAACCACGGACAGGATGCAAGATATACGGGTCCTCTTGATGTGTCTCAGACCGTTCTTTCTACTTATGGAACAGGCGGCAACAATCAGCCGTTTATCGTAGAAGATATGAAAAGTTATGATGTAAGACTAACCTCTGAAGGTACAAGAGATGCAAGACATAATGTCTATGAAACTGATACATCAAGAACTATCGATACGGGTGGCAACAGTCCTGATTCCAACCAAGGTGGTGTTGCAGTAGTCGCTTACGGCATCTGTTCTAAGGACAGCAATTCCATGAAATCAGATAATCCCAACAGCGGATTCTATGAGGCTGATACTTCTCGCACACTAGATGGTAATGGTGGAAATCCTAGCTGCAATCAAGGCGGCATTGCTGTGATTGAAGGCAATGGCACTCGTCCTTCCCATAAGGGTGATGGATATAAGGAATCAGATGTCATGTACACATTAAATGCAACGGAGCAACACGCAGTGGCATTTGCAGATGTCCATGCAACGCTTTCTGCCAACGATGGACCCAAGGGACCGTCTTCGCAGATGATGGGAAATCCTCACGAGAACTTTGTGGGAGAACCTGCATACGGTATTGGCAGACCTGCAATGAACCAAGGCTACAATGCAAAGTTCAGTTTTCAGATTGAAGAGGAAGTTGAACCAACAATTGTGGCGGCAGGTGCAAGTGGGGTAGCCCATCCTGTGTACAGTTCTTCCAAGGCATCTTTTTTTACATCCGCTGAAGAAGAAATGGCAAACACGCTTGTAGCAACAGATTACAAAGATCCACCTATCGTAAACGAACCAAGATATATTGTTAGAAGACTGACTCCTACGGAATGTGCAAGGCTCCAAGGTTTCCCAAATTGGTGGTGTGATGACCTTGAAACAGAAAATCCCCCAGATGAGGATATTTCTATATGGAGAGAAATCTTTCAGACACACACTGATGCACTGGGAAAGAAAACAAAGCCGAAGACAGATAATCAAATCAGAAAATGGCTTAAGAACCCACATTCAGACTCAGCGGAGTATAAGATGTGGGGCAATGGTGTAGCACTTCCTAATGTGGTGTTCGTGCTTTCCGGAATAACATATTATGCACAAAATCATGATGGATAAATCGGTTCATATTTTACTCAGATATTTACAGATATGCCTTGCTATTTATGTGATTCAGAGTGATATATGTAGTACCGAAAAATAAAGGAGGTACTCATAAATGAGAGTAGAATTTAACCGAACCGGAGCAGAACGAAAAGCACTGGTTACAGCAATTGGAGAAATCCTTGGAACAAAGCCAAAGTATAAGGGGATGCCAACGGCAGCTTATGATTTTGGAGGACTCATAGTAGATAAGACCGGAGCCTTGGAATTTGACGAGAATGTTTTTCCGAAGGACATCGAAGAACTGCTGCAGAAACTTGCGGACAGCGGCTTTGCTTCAGAAGAAAAGGAAATACCCGAAGAGCCGGAAGAAAGGCCACAGTGCGAAGATGCAGGGCTTACGGTGGCTATTCCGCTTGAGAATGTTTCAGCCGGAAACCTTACGAAGCTGCTTGATGCAAAAGGTGAACTAATTAAGAAAGCCTTGGGAGTGGATGATATCCGAATCGAAATGGATGAGGAAAAAGTTTCATTTCCTTGGTTTTCTGAACTGCCGGATGCAGAAACTTACCAAGCTTACCAGAATTTCATTGCAGCACTCTGCAAGATGAGTAAAGAACAGAAACGCATCAACTCAACAGAAAAGAAAGTCAGCAATGAGAAATACGCATTCAGATGTTTCCTTTTAAGACTTGGGTTTATCGGTGAGGAATACAAAGCCGACAGAAAGATTCTGCTAAAGAATCTCAGTGGCCCATCTGCTTTCAAAAATGTAGCAAAGAAGGAGGCGTCAGACGATGAGATTTCCAAGTAAAGAGATTGTGGAAAGGGTACGCAGACAGTATCCTATCGGATGCAGAGTAGAACTTGTGAAAATGGACGATTTGCAGGCACCACCGATTGGAACGAAAGGCACGGTCATGGGTGTGGATGATACAGCAAGCATTATGGTTGCTTGGGATAATGGTTCCGGATTAAATGTAGTATATGGAGAGGACAGTTGCAGAAAACTGGACAGCGTAAAGGTGACTTGCTACGGAAGTACTGAAACTTGGGACAGCAGAAAAGATGCGATGGAGTTTTACCTTCGAGCAATGGCATCATCCGAAGGCAGTGAACAAAGCAGATACACAAAGGTGTATACAGAACTTGCAATGGGACTGCCGGATTGTACAGACGAGGAGTAAGATTATGGATGAGAAGATAAAAGAACAGATTTTATATATCAGAGTCTCAGGTCTTACCAATATGTTTGATGTAACGATGGTTCAGAGGCTTGCCAATGAATATGGTTTCTACGAACTTGTGATTTTCCTAGAGGAAAATCGAGCAGATTATGTCCATTTCATTCTTTATGGAGAGACATAAAATACACAGTTATCTACTGAAATAATTGTTACATTTATGCCAGTAATTAACTTGCTATTATGTGCTTTTAGAGTGATATATAGTGTACTGAAAGGAAAAGAAAACACTTAGGAGGACATCACAATGAAGGAAATCAGAACATTTGAAAAGGCAATCGAAGAGAAGGCAAGAAACCTTAAGGACGCAGGAATCAATCCTACACTTTTCTGGGCATACAAAACTTCCAAAGAAGAATCTGGCAATGACCTTATTGATTTTAACGAGGTCATTTGGGATTACGACATCAAAGAGATTGCAGACTGCTTAAGAGCAGAAGGCATTACAGAGTTTACCATCAGTTCAACATTTTCAAGCCTTATCGAAACCCTCGCAGCATTTGAGAAAGAAGGCATTTGCATGAACGGACTTACAACAGTCAACGCAAGACACACCGACTGGAAGACTGGAGAGCATGCAAGAATTCCAGCAATCAAGATGGAGGTGAGATAAGCATGTGGTCAGAAGGAACAATCGGAATTCCTAAGAAGGATGGCGGATACAAGAACGTAAAATACTGGGTGAAACATTTTGAAGAACCCAGCGAGGATTACGGCATCAACGGCGGTAAGATTTCCAAACTGAGCCTTAAGATGGATGGAGAATGGATTGCCAACTACGACAGAGGATGGGATATTGAGCCGACCTGCGAAGAGGCGGAACTTGCTCTTTGCATCCTTTTAAATGATTTTAACTAGACTGAGTAACGAAATGTTATCGGGAACGGAAGCTGAAAGGCTTCTGTATCTCGTATAGAAATATTTATTTGTGTCACCGATGATGGTGGCTATTTTTATTTGTGGAGGTGATGGCAAATGAGAAAACTGAAAAAGTATAAACCAACGAAGCTTATGGCGAAGTCTTCTCATTACGATGAACAGATGGCAGATTATGCTGTCAGCTTTATTGAGGAACTATGCCATACCAAAGGAACGTGGGCAGGAAAGAAATTTGAATTGATAGACTGGCAGGAACAGATTATTAGAGATCTGTTTGGAGTATTAAAGCCAAACGGATACAGACAATTCAACACAGCATATATCGAGATCCCGAAGAAACAGGGAAAATCAGAGCTTGCAGCTGCCGTAGCATTACTTCTTCTCTGTGGAGACGGAGAAGAAAGAGCCGAGGTCTACGGATGTGCAGCAGACAGAAACCAGGCCAAGATCGTATTTGATGTTGCAGTGGATATGGTGAAATTCTCTCCGGCACTGATGAAGCGAGTGAAGATTCTGGAGTCGCAGAAGAAACTGATATATAAGCCAACGAACAGCTTTTATCAAGTTTTATCAGCGGATGTTGCCAATAAACACGGCTTTAATACGCACGGAGTAATCTTTGATGAGCTTCATACGCAGCCGAACCGAAAACTCTATGATGTAATGACACAAGGAAGTGGTGATGCCAGAATGCAGCCACTGTACTTTCTGATTACCACCGCCGGAAATGATACCAATTCTATCTGCTATGAGATACATCAGAAGGCACTGGATATTCAGGCAGGAAGAAAGGTAGACCCGACATTTTACTCTGTTATCTATGGCGCAGATGAATCAGAAGATTGGACAGACCCTAAAGTATGGCAGAAAGCCAATCCGTCTCTTGGCATTACGGTTGCTATGGAAAAAGTAAAAGCTGCCTGTGACTCTGCAAAGCAGAATCCGGGAGAAGAAAACTCCTTCAGACAGCTGAGACTGAATCAATGGGTAAAACAATCGGTACGATGGATGCCAATGGATAAATGGGATGCCTGTAACTTTAAGGTCGATGAAGATGAAATGGAAGGACGTGTTTGCTACGGAGGTTTGGATCTTTCATCTACAACGGATATCACGGCATTCGTACTTGTGTTCCCACCGCTTGATGAGGATGACAAATATGTCGTTCTTCCGTATTTCTGGGTGCCGGAAGACACCCTTGACCTTCGAGTGCGAAGAGACCACGTTCCCTATGACCTGTGGGAGCGAAAAGGTTATCTGCAGACGACCGAGGGTAATGTTGTTCACTATGGCTACATCGAGAATTTCATAGAAAGTCTTGGTGAGCGTTTCAATATCCGAGAAATTGCTTTTGACCGTTGGGGCGCTGTTCAGATGGTGCAGAATCTTGAAGGCATGGGATTTACCGTTGTTCCGTTCGGACAAGGGTTTAAGGATATGAGTCCGCCTACCAAAGAGCTGATGAAACTGGTGCTGGAAAAGAAAATCGTACATGGCGGCCATCCAGTTTTAAGGTGGAATATGGATAACATCTTTATTCGTACTGACCCCGCAGGAAACATCAAGGCAGATAAGGAAAAATCAACTGAAAAGATTGACGGTGCCATTGCAACAATCATGGCACTTGACAGAGCAATCAGATGTGGTAATGAAGTGACTGAATCGGTCTACGATACACGAGGCTTATTAGTCTTTTAATTTGGAAAGGTAAGGTGACTAGAATGGGAATTCTAAAAGGCTTGTTTAGGACAAGAGATGCTCCCACAAACAGAACAAGTGGCAGTGCATATAGCTTTTTTATGGGCAATAGCACGAGTGGAAAAAGAGTAAATGAACGCTCTGCCATGCAGATGACTGCCGTTTACAGTTGTGTCCGTATCTTGTCAGAAGCAGTGGCAAGCCTGCCATTACATTTTTATAAATATGATGAGAACGGAAGTAAGGTAAAAGCTACAGAGCATCCACTTTATATATTGCTCCATGATGAGCCGAATCCTGAAATGACAAGCTTTGTTTTTAGGGAAACCCTTATGACGCATCTTCTATTGTGGGGAAATGCCTACGCACAGATTATCAGGAATGGAAAGGGAGAGATTATCGCACTGTATCCGCTCATGCCGGACAGGATGAAAGTGGACAGAGATGAACACGGGCATCTGTATTATGAATACCAGATAAGTTCAGATGATGCCCCAACCAATAAAGGATCTTCTGTTAAGCTTGCTCCTGATGAGGTCATGCATATTCCGGGACTTGGCTTTGACGGTCTTGTAGGTTATTCGCCTATTGCAATGGCCAAGAATGCTATCGGTCTTGCAATTGCAGCTGAAGAGTATGGCAGTAAGTTTTATGCCAATGGTGCTGCACCAAGTGGAGTGCTTGAACATCCAGGAACATTAAAAGACCCATCAAAGGTAAGGGACAGCTGGTCACAGACTTTTGGTGGTAGTGCAAATTCGCATAAGGTGGCTGTTTTGGAAGAAGGAATGAAGTACACACCGATTTCCATTTCTCCGAACGAAGCACAGTTTTTAGAAACAAGAAAATTTCAGATAGATGAGATTGCTCGAATTTTCAGAGTGCCTCCACATATGGTAGGAGACCTTGAGAAGTCGAGCTTTTCTAATATTGAGCAGCAGTCACTTGAATTTGTGAAATACACTCTTGATCCCTGGGTTTCAAGGTGGGAGCAGAATATGGCTCGTTCTCTGTTAACAGCAGAGGAAAAACAGAATTATTTTATCAAGTTTAATGTGGACGGACTTCTTCGTGGTGACTATCAGAGCCGTATGAACGGTTATGCCACTGCAAGACAGAATGGTTGGATGTCTGCCAATGACATAAGGGAACTTGAGAATCTCGACAGGATTCCTGCCGAACTCGGTGGTGACCTTTACCTTATCAACGGCAATATGACCAAGCTTGAAGATGCAGGTATTTTCGCTGCAAGCCCGGATACATCAGACGGAGAGGAGAAAGCGAATGGAGAACAAGAAGTTCTGGAACTGGAAGAGCCGAAAGACTCTGAACCAGGCAAACGAAGAAGTCGCAGAGCGAGTCCTTGAGTTGCACGGCACAATTGCTGAAGAGAGCTGGTTTGATGATGATGTCACACCACAGATTTTCAAGGATGAGTTAAATGCCGGAAGTGGAGATATTACCGTATGGATTAATTCTCCGGGTGGTGACTGTGTGGCTGCAGCTCAGATCTACAATATGCTCACACAGTATAAAGGAAATGTCACAGTAAAGATTGACGGTATTGCAGCATCGGCAGCATCGGTCATTGCAATGGCTGGAAATATGGTACTTATGTCCCCTGTTTCAATGATGATGATTCATAATCCTGCAACCGTAGCATTTGGTGACCATGCAGAAATGCAAAAAGCAATCGATATGCTTGCAGAAGTGAAAGAGTCCATCATCAATGCCTATGTGATTAAGACTGGTCTTTCAAGGTCGAAACTTAGTCGCTTGATGGATGCCGAAACCTGGATGGATGCAAACAAGGCCGTTGAACTTGGCTTTGCTGATGACATCGTTACAAGAGCAGAAACAAAACCGAATACGGATCCCGAAGAAGAGGATGAAGATGATGAAAGCACCGAAGAGAAGGAAAAGAAACCAACTGACTCGATGCTTTTTTCACGCAAGGCGATAAACAACGCTCTTATGAACAAGCTGGAAAAACACTATGTCCAGTCTAAAGAAATCGTAACAAAGCAGGCAGAGATTTCTGTATCTACAAACAAAGGCACTTCTGCAAAAGAGATTAAGGAGCGTCTGGACTTTATTAAGAAATTCATTTAAGGAGGAATTCTATTATGACTATTAAGGATTTAATCGAAAAAAGAGCAAAAGTGTGGGAAACTGCAAAGAACTTTGTGGAAACTCACGAAGACAAGAATGGTGTGCTTTCTGATGAGGATACAGCAACCTACAACAAGATGGAGAAGGAAATCGAGGATTTGACAGTTGCCATCGACCGTCAGCAGAGAGCAGAACGCAGAGAAGCAGAACTTGCAAAGCCTGTTAATTCTCCGATTACCGGTAAGCCTTTTATGGGTGATGCCAAGGAAGTAAAGAAGGGTCGTGCTTCTGATGCTTATAAGGATGCGATGCTTTCTGCAATGCGTTCTAATTTCCGTAATGTAAGCAATGTACTTCAGGAAGGTGTAGATGCCGATGGTGGTTACCTTGTGCCGGAAGAGTACGACCGCAGACTTATCGATGTGCTTGATGGTGAGAACATCATGCGTAGCCTTGCTACAAAGATTACTACTGCAGGTCAGCACAAAATTAACATCGCAGCTACCAAGCCTGCAGCAGCATGGATTGAGGAAGGTGGAGCATTATCTTTTGGTGATGCAACATTCGATCAGATCTATCTTGATGCCTACAAGCTTCATGTAGCAATCAAGGTTACTGAAGAGTTGCTATATGACAATGCCTTCGGTCTTGAAAACTACATCATCACTCAGTTCGGTAAGGCTTTAGCAAATGCTGAAGAGGATGCCTTTCTTAACGGAGATGGTAAGGGCAAGCCGACTGGCATTTTTGCTAAGACTGGTGGCGGTCAGATTGCTGGAACACTTACAGCAGCAATCAAGTCCGATGACCTTATCGACCTTGTGTATGGACTCAAGAGACCTTATCGTAAGAAAGCTTCTTTCATCATGAATGATGCAACACTTGCTTCTCTTAGGAAGCTTAAGGATAACAACGGAGCATATATCTGGCAGCCTTCATACAAGGAAGGAGAACCGGACAGAGTGCTTGGCTATGCTGTTCACACTTCTGCTTTTGCACCTACAAATGCGATTGCATTCGGTGATTACAGCTACTACAACATCGGTGACCGTGGTTCTCGTTCTTTTGCAGAACTTCGTGAACTTTTCGCTGGTAACGGCATGGTTGGTTATGTAGCCAAGGAAAGAGTTGATGGTAAGCTTATCCTTCCTGAAGCAGTTAAGATTTTAAAACTTAAGGAAGAAACACAGGCGGCAGGTAAATAAGACTTAAAACAATAATGTGTGACACTTTATGACGGCTATTTACTATCCTTTTCTAAAGGGATAAAAAATTAAGCCTATATATAGATATAGGGAATGCCAGTCATAAGGTGTCACAGTCTTTTTCAGAGGTGGTGATAGATATGATTGTAAATCTTGATGAGATGAAGGGTTACCTTCGAGTGGATTTTGATGACGATGATGCACTTATCGAAAATTTTGTAACAACCGGGCAGAATCTCTGTGCAGATATAGCCAGGTTATCCGTGGATGAACTTGGTGCGATTCCATCATCTAAGATTGCTGTCATGTACGCAGTTGCCTATCTGTATGAACACAGAGAAGATGCAGACCATCATCAGCTGACTATTTCACTTCGCTCCCTGCTTGAAGGTGTAAGAAGGAGTGTGTTCTGATGGATATTGCTCTTTTGAATGTGAAGATTACCGTGCAGAAGAATGAAACTGTTGTAGATGCCATCGGCAATCATAAGAATACCTGGACTGACTATCACACCTGCTTTGCAACGGTAAGTGGCGAAGGCGGTTCTGAAAAGAGTGTGGCAGGTCTTATTGTAGATGATTCGGATATTTCGTTTACGGTCAGATACTGTAAGGCTTTTGCAGACCTTGATGTTACAAAACACAGAGTTATATTTGAAGGCTCCCTTTATAACATCGTTTCTATCGACCACATGAACTATAAGAAGAAATGCCTAAAACTGAAATGTGAAAAAGTGAGGAGATAGTGATGGCAAATGTAAAGATTGATAACCTTGCCAATGAGATTATGGAAGGTTTAAAAGAATATGCAGACCTTGCTTCTGATGATGTAAAAAAAGCTGTCCGGAAAGCTGGAAATACCGTAAGAAAAGAGATATCTGAAAATGCACCAAAGGATACAGGTGCTTATGCGAAGAGCTGGTCGGTGAAGAAAACAAAGGAAACATCAAACTCTCTTGAAGTAACTGTGTATTCAAAGAATCGGTATCAGCTGGCCCATCTTCTGGAACACGGTCATGCAAAACGAGGTGGTGGAAGAGTGGCAGCAAGACCACACATTGCACAGGCAGAACATTCCGCAGTAGAAACACTGGATTCTGAAATAGCGAAAGCACTGGGAGGTCACTGATGGATAAGATATTACAGATGCTTGATGAAATGGGTATTCCTTTTGCATATGATCACTTTGCAGAAGGTGAAAGTCCAGATCCGCCATTTATCTGTTACCTCATTCCAGGAACAGATCATTTCTCAGCGGATGGAAAAGCATATCAAAAGATCAATGAAATTCATATTGAACTTTATACCGATTTCAAGGACTTGTCGGTAGAAGACAAAGTGGAAACCGTGCTGGATAAGTACGGTGTTTTTTATGACCACACAGAAACGTGGATTGAAAGTGAAAAAATGTACGAAGTCCTATATTCATTTGAAATGGAGGCATAAAGCTATGGCGAATAAAGTAAAATACAATCTTAAAAATGTTCATGCGGCAAAGCTGACAAAAGGTGAAGATGGAAGTTACACATACGAAACACCAAAGGCAATTCCAGGAGCAGTAAGCATCAGTTTGGATGCAGAGGGGGATTCTTCTCCGTTCTATGCAGACGGCATCGTATATTTCCGTTCGGTATCTAACAACGGTTATAGCGGAGATTTAGAGATTGCCCTTATTCCGGAATGGTTTAGAACTGACATCCTTAAGGAGGAACTTGACAAGAATGGTGTTCTTGTGGAGAACTCAAATATTACAGAGACAGAGAAGTTTGCACTTCTGTTTGAGTTTGACGGAGACGTGAAGTGCATCCGTCACGTTCTGTATAACTGCTCAGCATCCCGTCCGTCTATTGAATCGGAGACCAAAGAGGATACGATTGAACCGGGAACAGAAACATTATCTCTTACAGCAGATCCAAGAGAAGATGGTCTTGTTAAATCAAGAACCGGAGATACCACTACGGATGCGACCTATAGCGATTGGTACAAGGCAGTATATGTTCCTGTTGCGAAGACAGCACAAGCTGTAAATGGAGGTAAATAATCATGCTGAAGAAAGTAATTAAAATCGGAGATAAAGATGTGGTATTTCGTTCCTCTGCCACTGTTCCAAGACTATACCGTGCAAAGTTCAAACGAGATATCTTCAAGGACTTAGCAAAGTTGGAAAGTTCCTATAAAGGCAGTAAGGAAGAGGGAGAAGAATTCGCTATCGATGACTTGGAAATCTTCGAGAATGTTGCCTATATCATGGCATATCATGCGGACAACACCATCCCAGATAACATCGATGATTGGCTTGACCAGTTTGAGATGTTTTCTATCTATGAAGTGCTGCCGGAGATTCTAGCTCTTTGGGGAACGAACCTTATCACGGACATTGACTCTAAAAAAAACTTAAACGCAGTAGTAGGGAGATGACAACACCATTGTTCCTTTTGCGTTGCTTAGAAATCGGTCTTTCCATCCAAGACTTGGATTATCTGACCATTGGTATGGTAATGGATATCTGGACGGAGAAAGGAAACGATTCTGTAAAATATGACAGCATTGCAACGCAGGAGGATTTTGATAAGTTTTAATGGCTCGGAAGATACCGAGCTTTTCTTATGCAAATTTTTAAGGAGGTAGACGCCAATGGCAAACAGAATCAAAGGTATCACTGTCGAAATTGGCGGTGATACTACCAAGCTGCAGAAAGCTCTTAAAGGAGTTAACGGTCAGATTAAAAATACGCAGTCTGCATTAAAGGATGTAGAAAGACTTCTAAAACTAGATCCGACTAATACAAATCTGCTTGCTCAGAAACAGAAGCTGTTAACGCAGGCAATTGGAGAAACAAAAGAGAAACTGACCACCTTGAAGACGGCAGCGCAGCAGGCAAATGAGCAGTTGCAAAAGGGTGAGATTTCTCAGGAGCAGTATGATGCACTTCAAAGGGAAATTGCCGCAACAGAGGCAGAACTTAAAAGGCTTGAATCTCAGGCATCCAAGACAAATCAGACACTGACAAAGATTGGTGAGGTTGGCGGAAAATTAGAAAATGCCGGAGACAGCATTGCAAACGCCGGAAAGAAAGTGTCTGTTGCATCAGCGGCCGTTACTGCGATGGGCGGTGCTGCCGTAAAGACAGCAGCGGACTTTGAATCTTCCATGAGCCAGGTACAGGCAACAATGGGAATTACAAAGAATTCCATGTCCAAGGTGAACGGTCAGTCTGTCAACACAATGGATACCTTATCTGACCTGGCAAAGACGATGGGTGCCAAGACTGCCTATTCTGCAAGTGAGTGTGCGGAAGCTCTTAATTACCTGGCTCTTGCCGGATATGATACGCAGGAAATGTGCGATACCCTGCCAACCGTTCTGAACTTAGCGGCCGCAGGCAATATCGATTTGGCATCTGCATCCGACATGGTAACGGATGCCATGTCTGCGCTTGGACTAAAAACCAAGGATGCCGATAAGATGGTGGATCAGATGGCAAAAACCGCATCCAATACAAACACATCGGTAGGTCAGCTTGGCGAAGGAATCCTTACTATCGGTGCAACAGCAAAGTCTGTCAAAGGAGGAACCGCTGAACTTAATACGGCACTGGGTATCTTGGCCAACAACGGTATCAAAGGTGCAGAAGGCGGTACGCATCTTCGAAATGTTATTCTGTCTTTGCAGAATCCAACAGATGGTGCAGCCAAAACAATGGAAAAGCTTGGGGTTAAGACTTATGACTCTGAAGGCAATATGCGTTCGTTAAATGATATTTTGGGTGACCTGAATAAATCAATGGACGGTATGACATCTGCGGAAAAGGCGAACATCATAGCAACTATTTTCAATAAGACAGACCTTGCATCGGTTAATGCACTGCTTGCCAATACCGGAGATACCTGGACAGATCTTCAGACAGCCATTGAAAACAGTGGTGGGGCAGCACAGCAGATGGCGGATACTCAGCTGGATAACTTAAAGGGACAGCTTACCATTTTGAAATCTGCCGTGGAGGGATTTGCTATTTCCATCGGTGAAACACTGATGCCGATGGTAAAAAATATCGTTTCAAAGATTCAGTCCTTCGTGGATTGGCTGAATAATCTTGATGAGGGTACAAGACAGGTCATTGTAAAGGTTGGACTTTTTGTTGCGGCTTTAGGTCCTTTTCTTGTGATCCTTGGCACGGTCATATCCAAAGTGGGTGTGGCTATGCAGGCATTCAGTAAGCTCGGTCTTAAGATCACAAGCCTTGTTGCAAATGCCGGAGGAATGTCTGGTGTAATGGGAAAGGTCGGTGCAGCTATTGGTGGCATTTCCGCTCCAGTTGTCGCAGTGGTGGCAGTCATCGGAGCTTTAGTAGCTGCATTTATTCATTTATGGAACACAAATGAGAAATTTAGAGACAGCATCATTGGGATTTGGAATCGGATCAAAGAAATTTTCAGCAGCTTTGCACAAGGTATTACCGAAAGACTGAACGCACTGGGCTTCGATTTTCAGAACTTCAAAGAAGTGGTATCTGCCATCTGGAATGCATTATGTAATTTCCTGGCTCCGGTATTTGAAGGAGTATTTACGCAAATTGCTAATATTCTGGAGGGAGCACTTGGAGTTATCACAGGAATCCTCGATGTGTTTATCGGCATCTTCACCGGAAACTGGTCTCAGGTGTGGGAAGGTGTCAAAGGCATCTTCGGCTCTGTTTGGGATTTCATTAAGAATACATTTACAAACTATATGAACGTCATTCAGAATGCTGCGAATGTGGTTCTCGGATGGTTCGGTACAAGTTGGAATGAGGCTTGGTCTGGTATCAAGAGTTTCTTTGTGAACCTGTGGAATAGTATCGCTTCCTTCTTTTCGGGAATCTGGGACGGTATCAAGAATGTTGTCACAACTGCCGTGATGTTCATTGCATCTTTCTTTCAGGCTGCATTTGACATCATCACAGTGCCATTTCGATTTATTTGGGAAAACTGCAAGAGCGTTATTATTACCGTCTGGAATGCGATAAAAGAAAAGGTGACTACCGTTATCAATGCCGTTTCTTCTGTTATCAGCACAGTGATGAATGGTATCAAAACGGTATTTACTACGGTCTGGAATGCAATAAAGCAGGTTGTTACAACAGTGGTGAACGCTATCAAAAACGTTGTAACTACAGTATTTAATGCCATTAAAAACACAGCTGCTACAGTATGGAATGGGGTAAAGACGGCCGTTACCACTCCGGTGAATGCTATCAAGAACACCGTCAGTACGGTATTCAATGCGGTGAAGAGTACGGTATCTTCTGTATTTAACAGCATCAAGAGTACCGCAACTTCGGTCTGGAACGGAATAAAGTCTGCGATCATTACACCAATTGAGGCGGCAAAGAATAAGGTCAAAGGCGTGGTCGATGCCATCAAGGGATTTTTCTCTGGCATGAAGATTTCACTCCCTCATATCAAACTCCCGCACTTTAGAGTAACGGGCAGTCTTTCCATTGCACCGCCATCTGTTCCGCACCTTTCTATCGATTGGTATAAGGATGGAGGTATCATGACCAAGCCTACCGCATTTGGTATGAATGGATCTTCATTGATGGTAGGAGGAGAGTCGGGTGCAGAGGCCATCTTGCCGCTTTCTGCGTTCTATAAACAGCTGGAAGCGATGATTGACAGCAAGCTGGATATGAGCGGTATGGAAAAGTATCTGGCTATTATTGCGGACAATAGTTCGAAGGGAATCTATCTGGAGGATGGAACACTGGTGGGACATCTTCTTCCAGCAATCGATAATGGTCTTGGAAAACAGCAGAAAATAACAAGGAGGCTTGCACTATGATACCAGACATTTTGATCAACGACACTTCCATGTTTAAGCTTGGATGGATAAGAGAAATCATTGATTTTCCCATACCGAAGTCGCAGGCAGAAACCGTTACCGTCCCCGGACGAAATTCGCCAATCCGGTTTAACGAGGCTCTTGGGTTGGTATCTTTTGAACCGAGAGCCTTTACACTGACGTTTTCCATGCTGGGAACAAGAGTACAGTTTGATGAACTGGTTTCCAAGGTGAGCAACCGTTATGCCGGAAGGCTGTGTCAAATCATCTGCAGTGAAGAACCCAATCTATATGTTCTTGGAACGATTGAGATGAGTTCTTCCTATGATCCGCTTACCGGAAAGGGGCAGCTTGTTATGGAAAGCAGCGATGCAGATTCCTACAGGTATCATGTGGAAGAGACACAGGTTGTTTTTACCGGAAGTGGAACGGCAGTGCTTGTAAGTGATTATATGCCGGTAGTTCCTACGATTATAACGACAGCGGAAACCACGATGTCTTGGAAAATTGGAACAGATACTTTCCGCAGGACACTGAGCAGTGGCACATGGGAAATTCCAGAGCTGCAGCTTAGCTTTGGAGATAACAGCATCAAAATCGAGAGTGTTGGAAGTACTACTTTCCGTTACAGGGAGGGATGCCTATGAGTATCTTTAGAGTATATGTGGATGGTCAGATTTTTTATCATCCCCATTTATCGAAACTTGCTATTACAGAGGCAACCGTAAGTGAGGACGCAGAAAACATCGACAGCTTTACCTTGTCTGCACCATATAATCATCCCTACATCGATTTTATTCGGCCAATGGCATCGGTAATTCAGTGCAAAAGGGATGATGAAGTGGTATTTGAAGGAAGAGCACTGGATGATGGATCCGATTTTTACAACACCCATACTTGGACCTGTGAATCCTGTTTGGCTTATCTGAAAGATACCATGCAGCCACCCTTTGAATATAAGGGGACATTAAGAGGATTATTTGAGCAATTTGTAAATGTACATAATCAATCGGTAGAAGAACAGAAGCAGTTTGAAATCGGCAGAATTACGGTGACAGACGATAACGATTATATTGCTTACAGTAACTCGGATTATTCTGTGACGATGGATGCCATAAAAAATAAGCTAATTGATACGCACGGAGGATATCTTCGGGTTCGCTATATTGGTTCAAAGAGGGTTTTGGATTATCTCAAAGATTTCGATGAAAGAAGCCTGCAAAAAGTGGAATTCGGGAAAAATCTTCTAGATGTAAAAATAACCAAGGACCATACCGAAAGAGTGACAGCCTTGATTCCATTCGGTGCGAAAAAGACCGAAGAAGATGAAGATGGAAACGTAACAGAACTGGATGAACGAATTGATATTACAGAAGTAAATCATGGACTGAATTATGTCACGGATGAGGATGCCGTCAAGGAAATCGGATGGATATGGGCAACTGAAATATGGGAGGATGTCACCAAGCCGTTAAACCTTTTGAGAAAAGCAAAAGCAAGAGTGAAGGAACTGGCAAAAGGTATCACAAGTATGGAACTGACAATCTTAGATGAATCAGACAGTGACAGTACAATTGATGATATTACATCCAGGATGTATGTGGACTGTTATTCAAAACCACACGGGATTGATGGAAGATATCTTGTGCTTGGAAGAAAAAGAGACTATTTAAATCCTGCCGGAAACACCATCACGATAGGAGCAACGAATGTAACGCTTACATCGGCATCCGCCAAACAAGGCAGCAGCATTTCCTCTTTGGAAGATGATATTTTCGGCCAGACCACGAAAATCGAGAAGATTACCGGAGATCTTGATACGATCAATTCACAGAAAATGTATCGGACGGAATTGATTGTAGATGGAGTCAGTATTTTTAAGAATAAAGGACAGAAAAGCACCATGTACTGCAAGGTGTATTCCTGGGATAAGGAAATCACCGATACTTTAGATGCAAGCTGCTTTATATGGCATCGAAACTCTTCGGATGAAGAAGCAGATAAAGAGTGGGATAAGAACCACATCGGCATGAAACAAATAACGATTACGACAGAGGACGTGTTAGACAATGCGTCCTTTTATTGTGAAATAAAACTTTAAGGAGGAATTTAAATGGCTACGATTTTAACATCCAGTCAGCAGACATTTGTGGACATCACGGATCAGCGAAAATTATCGGCATATATTACATCCAATCTTCCAAAGACCCAGAGTGAAGATCCTAACGTACTGCCACATACCTATGCACCAAGCTGGGATAGTACAAACCTGGTATTGACACCTGTGCTGTTCCTGGATCAGACCAATGTATCTCCGTCTGAAACAGGAGTGACGATTGCATGGAAAAGAAAAGACGGTGTGACATCAGAAACCGCACTGACTTCCGGTGAAACTGTAAAAAGCGGAGTGCTTACGGTCAATCAGAATAAGCTGGCATCATCCAGCTCAGGCATGATCACCTACATCTGCTATATTAGCTACTATGATTCTGAAACTAAGAATACAATCAATATCACTGCGGATATTACCTATACCTTGGTGAAGAATGCAGCTAATGCAAAGCTGTGTACGGTGAGCAGTGATACCTACGTCTTTAAGTATGATACTTCCCAGGCTTTAGTGGGTGCTTTTCAGGCAGCACTGACGGCACAGGTACAGGGAGTGACCATTAGCAAATGGCAGTATAAAAGCAGCAGCGGTGCATGGACAGATTATCCGACCACCTCCGACAATACTTCTATTACCGGAGGAACATTGGTGGTGAAGCCGGCGCATAGCATTTTCGTCAGCAACGTGGCTCAGATCAGAGTGACAACTTCAGAGAGAGATGTGTTTGATACTGTCACGATTACGAAAATCTATGATGGAGCCAAAGGAGATAAGGGTAATCCGGGATCTGCCGGAACAGGAGGACTTTCTGTGGTTCTTGGGAATGAAACCCAGACGATTGCCTGTACTTCAGAAGGAAAGACATCTGCTGCAAGCACCATTACAATTCCTTTTACCGGATATGTAGGTATTACGCAGTCGGCTTGTACTTGTGCTGTTGGAACACTTCCTACTGGTATTACGGTTAAGACCAATACTGCAGCAACAGCCAGTGCAGCAGGAAAGCTGGAACTTTCTGTAGCAGCATCTTCAAATCTTGGAACAGATGCAACATTAACAGGCAATATCACGCTGACATTTACGATCTCCGAAAAGACAGTTACAAAGGTTTTTACCTGGACAAAATCCAAAGCGGGAAGCAATGGTGCATCGGCAGTAGTATTTTCTGTTTATGCACCCAATGGAACCATCGTACAGAATCAGTCGGGCAGTATTCTGCTTGCGACATCCGCCTATGCAGGTTCCACAGCGATTACATCAGCAGCATATCAGTGGGCGAAATATTCCAGCGGCTCATGGACAAATATAAGCGGGGAAACATCCGAAACGCTTACGGTATCCGGCTCGGATATTATAAATATTCAGTCTTACCGATGCACCATGACCTACGGTGGGAAAGCTTATGTGGATGTTATCACAGTGGAAGATAAGTCGGATCCGTATGTTTCAGAAATGCTGTCCATTGGCGGATATACGGTGAAGAATAATTTAGGCGGTGTAGTTCCTTATGTAATTGTAAGAACCAATCAGAAGGAAGTAGATTCACTTCTTGGAAGTATTAGTGAAACCGCACCTTCTGCACCAAAGTCCGGAGATTTCTGGTATAAGATTGATCACACAGAAAAAAGTGTGACCTTGATGAAATATAACGGAACTTCATGGATCAGTGCTTCGGAAAAACAAAGCCTTATGTATACATGGTATGCGCAGGATAAAGACGGAAAAGAAATGACTTTTAATAAGGCGGGCAAGGTCATTTATTTATCCGCAGCAGACATTGACAGTATTATGACGCTTCAGTGTGATGTGTCCAGCTGATACGGGAGGTGATGCACTATGACATTACTAACGTGCTGCCAACATACTTTTCAAAATTTCACAGGATATGAAGAGAGTATCGATGAATTAAAAAATGCGGCAGATGTTTTGACAAAGGAAGTCAGTCAGACATCTGCCGAAATCATGAAAACATCGGATCGGATAAACAGCACCGTAGAAATGGTTAAGACGAAGGTGGATGGCTCAGCAGTAGAAGAACTGGAACGAAGAGTAACAGATGTGGAGCAGAATGCAAGTGGAATGCAGATCACTATTTCGTCTGTTCGTGATGCTGTGGATAAACAGGAAGAGGATCTTGAAAATTATAAATTGGAAACAAGCATTTATCTGAGGTTCACAGAAAAAGGTTTAAGTATTGGAAAGCAAAATGCCGGAGATGAGTCACCGTATTCGATTGTTATCGATAATGAAAAGATGAGCTTTCAACAGAATGGTATGGAGGTTGCCTATATTCAGTACAACAAGATGCACATCAATGCAATCGAAGCAATGGATAAGCTGAGTGTGGGAGCCGCATCAGATGGTGGATATTTTGATTTTATTTCCACACCTCAGGGAATGGGAATCAAATGGAGAAATGTATAGAAAGGAGATAGTCTATGAGCTTAACAACTAGAAAACTGACAAAGTCGCTGTATTATCTTACGGCGAATGGATCGGTAAGCGGAGCCACAACGAAGCTGTCGATTGTGTTTCAGGCATCGACCGCAATATATGGTGCGGATTCAAAGAATGGAGTGGCAATCTATGTGGATGGAGCAAAACAGAGTCCAACATGGACCGTCAATAAGAGCGAAGATTTTATGGGAACTAAGAAGTATACAAAGATGACCAGTTCGACATTATCGATCAGCAAACCATTTTTCACACTGAAAATCACTGTAGATGGATCGGAGCTATATGAAGAAGTGTTTTCATTTTATGAGATTGAAAAAGCCGGGAACGGCATCCGTGCGTCTGGCGGCTTGATGAATGGAAGCACAGCGTCTTCGGTGAAATTTGACTGCACATCTTCGGATGCAACCTATAAGGCAACCTTTAAATTAGGATCATACAGCAACACGATAAGTTCCTCTGCATCATCGATTTCTTATGCAATTCCTATCAGTTGGTGTAATGCGGTGACGGATGCTATAACTGCTGCTGCAAGCATTACCGGACAGGTTTTGTTTGGAGGAAAAGTATACAAGACATTTACTACAAATTTAACGGTATCTGTTCCAGACACTGTAACTCCCAGTATTTCGTCCGTAACGTTTTCAGATGTGGATGATTCTGTAGTTCCTTCTTCGTGGGGAATTTATGTACAGGGGCAAAGCGGGCTTAAACTGAAATCAATTAGCTGCGCAGGGGCATATGGTTCGGAAATTAAAAAAGTGAAAATGACAGCAGACAGCAGGATCCGGACAACAGATTATCCGGAACTACCGGAAATGGATCATATCTCACAAAGCGGAGATGTGAGCGTTATGATTACAGTGACGGACAGCAGAAACAGGACGGTAAACAAGAGTGCCGTTGTTTCCATTGTGTCATATGCATCTCCTAAATTATCAAGTATAAAGAGCGAACGGTGCAATGCATCGGGCGAAACGGATAATGATGGAACGTACTTCTTAAGTACGACTTCTGCCGTATTTTCTTCCTGCTTGGGGAAAAATGCACTTACTCTCACTGTAAAATACAAGAGAACAGATCTTAAGAATTATGGAAATGAAGTGCAGATAAACCCTGGCTCCAATGTATGTGCAAACAATGATCTGGATCCGGAGTACAGTTATGATGTTCTTTATACATTATCGGATGAATTTAATACCGTGACTTATTCGGACTTTGTTTCAACAGCGGTGTATCTTATGCACTTTCTGCATGGGGGAAGAGGTGTTGCGTTTGGACAAAAAGCGACTCTTGCAGATACGCTGGACTGCAACTTCAATGCTGTTTTTAGAAAGAAATTATCCTGTGTGCTGGATGATGGAACGGTATTGGAAGTACGAGATATGATGGAGCAGATTCAAAACAATCTGGTGAATATGCTTTGCCCCAAGGGGAAACTTCCTGCTCTTTTACTGAATCTTTTGTACCCGATTGGCAGCATTTATATGAGTACCAGTTCTGCAAATCCAACAAACATCATGGGTGGAATTTGGGTATCCTGGGGAGAAGGAAGAGTGCCTGTCGGTGTTGGAACAGGTACCGACAGCAACAATACGTCCGTGGACTTTTCTGCAGCAAATCAAACGGGCGGAGAGTATACGCATCTTTTGACTGGGGCAGAGAGTGGACAAAAGGCAGTGCAAACAGGAAATCAGAGTGTCTCTCATACGCATTCGCTTACATATAATGCCGACAGCGGTGCAGCAGCAAGTGGCTCAGACCCAAGCGGAAGAGGTGCTTTTGTACGAAGAACTGCATCCGGCGGAGCAACTTCAACTTGGAAAACTGGAAATCAAAGTGCATCCCACACGCATTCGATCTCAGCTTCCAATGCATCCAATCGTCATAATAACATTCAGCCGTATGTTACCTGCTATATGTGGAAAAGAACGGCTTAATACTTATTGCTAGATGAGGCGATTGCTTATATTTGAGCAGTCGCTTTTTCTATACAAATTTTTAAGAAACGGAGGATTTATCAATGAAGGAATTTTGGAACATGATTCAGTTTTTATTTGCCGGAATCGGAGGATGGCTTGGATATTTTCTAGGTGGCTGTGATGGTCTGCTTATTGCACTGCTCTTATTTGTCATCACTGACTACATTACGGGAGTGATGTGCGCCATTGCAGATAAGAAGCTATCCAGTGCAGTTGGTTTTAAAGGCATCTGCAGAAAGGTCCTTATTTTTCTGCTTGTAGGGATTGCAAACATTCTGGATATGCAGGTGATTGGCACAGGCAACGTACTTAGAACGGCAGTTATCTTTTTCTACATTTCAAATGAAGGAGTAAGCCTTCTTGAGAATGCAGGACATCTGGGGCTTCCTATTCCGGTAAAAATCAAAGCAGTGTTAGAGCAGCTCCATGACAGAGCAGAACAGGAGGTGGGGGATGAAGATTAGTATAAGTAGTAAAACAAAATAAGTATATTGTGATTCATTTGGTCTTTGAAAAGAAACTTTACTGAACCAGTTTTTATTTGCAGTATAACTTGATTCTACGGAGATAGCATGGTAACATACAGCAAATTGTTAATTGTTAGAAGAATGGAGAAGTTAATATGGAAAAGCCACAGCATAATACAAGAAATGAAGAATTCTTTTCAAAGCGAGATTTTCCCCAAGAGATCGATTATCTTCTGGAAGGATTTGAAGACAATAAACTTTTAAAGTGTGATGCCGAAAGGATGATAGAGATTGCATATAAAAGTGGATATGTTGATGCGTGGAGGGAGGCATTATTTTTTACAGATAATTAATAGAAAACACATAAAGACGAGTTGAAGTCCAGATGGGAGAAATCCTGTCGGGACTTTATTTTTTACATCAGATACAAAGAAAAAATCAAATCGTTATTTGAGTAGCTCCAAGGTAGAGCAGAAAGTGAGGAAAAATAATATGGCTTATACAAACAGTAAAATGGTATCTTACACAAGACTCAGTCCAAATCATTCCGGAAAGAGAACACATTCCATTGACAGAATTACACCGCATTGCGTAGTAGGTCAGTGCAGTGTAGAAACTTTAGGAAACATCTTTGCACCAAGATCCAGACAGGCAAGCTGCAACTATGGCATTGGTCCAGATGGAAGAGTTGGCATGTATGTGGAAGAGAAAAATCGCTCCTGGTGTTCTTCTTCCAATGCCAATGATCAGAGAGCTGTGACGATTGAATGTGCATCGGATACAAAACATCCTTATGCCATGAACAATAAAGTGTATGCGTCTCTTATCAAGCTTTGCACCGATATCTGCAAGCGCAATGGCAAGAAGAAACTTCTGTGGCTTGGAAGCAAGTCGAAGGCACTGAATTACAAGCCGAAATCCGATGAGATGGTTCTTACGGTACATCGTTGGTTTGCCAATAAGTCCTGTCCTGGTGACTGGCTTTATTCAAGACTAGGTGACCTTGCAACAAAGGTAACTGCACAGCTTGGTGGTTCTTCTTCTGGCGGAACAACTGCAAGTGGATTATATAGAGTCAGAAAATCTTGGAATGATGCAAAATCACAGAAAGGTGCATTCAAGTCCCTTGATAATGCAAAGAGATGTGCTGCATCAAATCCAGGATACTTTGTCTTTGATGAAAACGGAAGAATCGTAGGCTCTACTACCTCAAGTACCAAAACGGTAGATGAGCTTGCAAAGGAAGTCATCAAAGGTTTATGGGGCAATGGTGCCGACAGAAAGGCAAAGCTTACAGCAGCCGGATATGACTACGCAAAGGTACAGAAGAGAGTAAATGAACTCTTAAAATAAGAAATAGTTAAACAGTGCTATGAGCCTGCTTGCATTCTTCGGAGTGTAGGCAGGCTTTATTTTTTTGTAAAAAACGTCCTTTTTATGCTCTTTTCAAGGCTACTAGTTAGGAAGAGCAAAACAAGGAAAAAGAAAAATAAAAAAGTTTTTCAAAAAACCGTCCTTTTGAACCTCTTCCCATGGCTAAAAGTTAGAGAGAAACAAATCTCTCGGAATTGGAGGTGCAGCGATGAAACATAATCTTCACATTAGTGTTTCTGACAAGCCACAACGAAACGGCATGGTGTCCTACAAGAGCATCACACTTCGAGAAAGATTTATGAGAATGCTGTTCGGTAAAAAGCAGAAGATCATGATTCTTGTTCCGGGTGACACGGTTGAGGAACTTGCCATCACAAAAGTTACGGAAGGAGGTAGACCATGAACAAAGTAACAGAATTACTTGACGCTGTTGCCCACGTCATCACGAATGTGCGTAACCTGGCAGACAGTCTTCAGGTGGTAGCTGATGTTCTTACAGATATGAAATCTGTAGAAGTAACTGAATCACAGCCTGTAGAACAGATTCCTGAAAAGACTTCAAAGCCTAAGAAGAAAAAAGCTAAGGTTTACACACTTGAAGATGTAAGAGGTGTTCTTGCAGAGAAGAGCCAGAACGGACTTACATCAGAAGTTAAGGGTCTGATTGCAAAGTTCGGAGGCAGCAAGTTATCCGACATCGACCCTAGCAACTATGAAGCAATCATCAAAGAGGCGGAGGTGCTAGGAAATGAGTAAACACGCATTCCTTTCCCCCTCAAGTTCTCACAGATGGCTCAACTGTACACCAAGTGCAAGTCTTGAATCAGAATTTGAAAATAAGACAAGCCAGGCAGCAGAAGAAGGAACAGCTGCTCACGCATGGTGCGAACACAAGCTTAAGAAGGCTTTCCGCAGAAGAAGTAAAAGACCTGTTTCATGCTATGACAGTGATGATATGCAGGAACACACAGATGCATACGTGGACTTTGTCTTAGAACAGCTTGACATTGCAAAGCAGAACTGCAAGGACCCATTGGTGCTGATAGAGCAACACGTAGACTTCTCTGAATATGTTCCAGATGGTTATGGTACAGCAGACTGCGTGATTGTTTCAGATGATAAGTTTCACATCATTGATTTCAAGTACGGCATGGGAGTTCTGGTAGACGCAACAGACAATCCACAGATGAAATGCTATGCACTCGGTGCACTTGCCATCTATGACAGCTTATATGACATCAAGGAAGTATCGATGTCCATCTTCCAGCCACGCAGGGAGAATGTAAGTACCTGGACAATCCCGGTTGATGAACTGAAGACCTGGGCAGAAGAAGTATTAAAGCCAAAGGCTGAAATGGCCATGAATGGCGAAGGCGAATACTGTCCTGGCGAGTGGTGTACATTCTGCAGAGCGGCAGTCAGATGCAGAGCAAGAGCAGAAGAAAAGCTGAAACTTGCACAGGAAGAATTCAAACTTCCGCCACTTGTTACAGATTCGGAAATCGAAGAAATTTTAAAGGTTATTCCTGATCTTACAAAGTGGGCAAATGAGATTATGGCTTATGCCACCGAATCGTCAGTAAATCACGGCAAGCAGTGGAACGGATTCAAGGTTGTTGAAGGACGCTCTGTCCGTAAGTACACGGATGAAGATGCAGTTGCCAAAGCAGCCAAGGAAGCAGGCTATAAGGATATTTACCGTCAGAGCCTTATCACTCTTACAGAGATGCAAAGACTGATGGGTAAAGCAACATTTGAAAAGGTACTGGGTGACCTTATCTACAAACCACCCGGAAAGCCGACTCTTGTACCTAACTCGGACAAGAGAGAGGCAATGAATATATCAGACGCAAAAAACGAATTTAAAATGGAGGATTAACGATTATGGCGAATGTAAGTAAAACAAAAGTTATCACAGGCAAGAACACAAGACTTTCTTATTTCCACGGATGGGAGCCTACATCTATCAATGGCGGTCCTGAAAGATACAGTGTATCTGTTCTTATTCCAAAGGATGATAAGGAAACAGTAAAGGCAATCAATGATGCAGTTGATGCAGCTATTGAAGAAGGCATTGCAAAGTTCGGTGGCAAGAAGCCTAACAAGGCAGCAATCAAGCTTCCTCTTCGTGATGGTGACACAGAGCGTGAGGACGAGGCTTATGCCGGACATTGGTTCATCAATGCCAACAGTAAGACAGCACCACAGATTGTTGATAAGGCCGTAAAGCCTATCCTTGACCGTGATGAAGTGTACAGTGGTTGCTATGCGAGAGTTTCACTTAACTTCTATGCATTCAACTCCAATGGTAATAAGGGTATTGCTTGTGGTCTTGGCAACATTCAGAAGATCAAAGACGGAGAACCCCTTGGTGGTCGCAGCTCTGCAACTGATGATTTCAGCACAGAGGAAGATGACGATTTCTTATCTTAATCTGAACCAACCTTTTAACTTCCGGCAGGCGGTGTGAAACACCACCGTCTGCGACTATTACGAATATACGAGGTAAACGATATGAACGAATTATATGAATTAGCAAAGCAGATTGATGTGATTATCATCTTCTACATCTTTATGGGTGCTGGTATCTACGGCATTGTAAGCACCATTATGAATGGTATCTGGCTTGTCAAGGATTCAATCAAGAAACGTAAGGCAAAGAAAAAATCTGCTGAAGAAACAACTGAAGAATAAAAATGTGCAGGCGGTGGAGGACAATCCTCTGCCGTCTGTTTTACTTTGGAAGGAAGTGAGAATGTGAAATCAATCAGTATAGATATTGAAACCTTTTCAAGTGTGAGTCTGCAAAAATCCGGGGTTTACCGTTATGCAGAAAGTGAAGACTTTGAGATTCTACTTTTCGGATATTCCGTAGATGATGGCGAGGTCAAGGTTGTAGATCTGGCAATGGGAGAAAAGATACCGGACGATATTATTGTTGCTCTTACAGATGATGAAGTAATAAAGTGGGCATTCAATGCACAGTTTGAAAGAGTCTGTTTATCGAGGTATCTTCGTGATAATGGTGTATCTCTTAAGGGATATTGTCTTGATCCTGTGTCATGGCGTTGCACTCTTGTTTGGGCGGCAACTCTTGGACTTCCATTATCCCTGGAAGGAGTAGGAGCCGTTCTTGTTCTTGAAAAGCAGAAACTATCGGAAGGCAAGAATCTCATCAAATACTTCTGTGTTCCCTGTTCTCCAACCAAGGTAAACGGTGGCAGAACAAAAAATATGCCATATCACGATTTAGAGAAGTGGCAGCAGTTCAAAGCCTACAATATCCGTGATGTTGAAACGGAAATGGGTATCCAACAGAAGCTATCCCGTTTCCCGGTAAGCGAAACCATCTGGGATGAGTATCATTTAGATCAGGAAATCAATGACCGTGGAATTGGTGTTGATATGGTTTTTGTTAAGAATGCCATTGCCTTTGATGAGAAGAGCAAGACGGCACTTACAAAGCAGATGCAGGAACTTACCGGTCTTGAAAATCCTAACTCCGTACAGCAGATGAAAGGCTGGCTTTCTGACAACGGACTTGAAACTGGCAGTCTTGGTAAAAAGGTAGTAGCCGAGATGATTAAGGATGCACCGGAACACTTGGCAGAAGTCTTGTCTCTTCGTCAGCAGCTTGCTAAAAGCAGTGTGAAGAAATATACGGCTATGAAAAATGCCGTGTGCATGGATAACAGAGCAAGAGGAATGTTTCAGTTTTACGGAGCCAACAGAACTGGCAGATTTGCCGGAAGACTGGTGCAGCTCCAGAACCTGCCTCAGAACCATATTCCAGATCTTATACAGGCAAGAGGTCTTGTAAGATGCGGTAACTTTGATGCCCTTGAACTGTTATATGATGATATCCCGGATACCTTGTCACAGCTTATCCGTACAGCCTTTGTGCCACAGGGAGATAACAAATTCATCGTTGCTGACTTTTCTGCCATTGAAGCGAGAGTCCTTGCGTGGCTTGCCGGAGAAAAATGGAGAATGAAAGTTTTTGAAGAAGGAAAAGACATATACTGCAGCAGTGCATCACAGATGTTCGGTGTTCCAGTGGAAAAGCACGGTGTGAATGGACACTTAAGACAGAAAGGTAAGATTGCAGAACTTGCGCTTGGATATGGAGGCTCAGTCGGAGCATTGAAAGCTATGGGTGCTATTGAAATGGGTCTGAATGAAGATGAACTGCAGCCTCTTGTCTATGCCTGGAGAAATTCAAATCCTGCCATCACAATGTTGTGGTGGGATATTGATAACTGTGTAAAGGAAACAGTCAAGAAGAGAATCACAACCGAAACTCACGGCATACGATTTATGTATGAGAGTGGATTTCTTTTTATCGTTCTTCCTTCCGGCAGAAGACTTGCATATGTAAAACCCAAGATGGGTGTGAATCAGTTCGGTGGTGAGTCTGTTACCTATGAAGGTGTAGGTGGTACAAAGAAATGGGAAAGGCTTGAAAGCTATGGCCCCAAGTTTTGTGAAAACATTACACAGGCAATTGCCAGAGATATTCTGATGTATGCCATGCAGACTTTAAGAAACTGTAATATCGTTGCTCATGTGCATGATGAAGTCATCATCGAGTGCAGAAAGGATATGTCCCTTGATGCCGTGTGTGAGCAAATGGGAAGAACTCCACCCTGGGCAAAAGGTCTTCTTCTTCGTGCAGACGGCTATGAATGTCAGTTTTATAAAAAAGATTAATGAAAAACGTCCTTTTCAACCTCCTGCCAAGGCTACATGGTAGGAGGTGCTTTTTTATGCAGATTACAAAATTAGAAGACGGTGCAGCAGCACCAAAGCCTGACACAAAGGTGTTTACACAGGAAGAATTGCAGAAGGAATTTGACTTCATTCTCGCTGAAAGGATAGTTCGTAAGATGGCAGAAAAGGGTCTTATTTCTGATGATGAATTACACAAAATCTCCGAGAAAAATCGGCTTATTTTCTCTCCTTATCTATGCGAGATTTATCAGTAATTGACTTGATATATAACGGTTTCTACGGGAATATGTCATACGATAAAGCGAGGTGATATAAGTGAAGAATGTAACGAAAATCAATCAGGTTGATTTCTCCGTTTTTAAGAAGACAAGGGTGGCTGCATACTGCAGAGTTTCAACTGATAGTGATGAACAGGAACTCAGCCTTGAAACACAGAAAAATCATTATGAGAGTTACATCAAAGCAAACAGTGAATGGGAATACGCAGGTATTTATTATGATGATGGTGTCAGCGGTACAAAGACTGCAAAGAGAGATGGGTTGTTAAGACTTATGGAAGACTGTGAAAAAGGTCTTATCGATCTTGTCATCACAAAATCCATCAGCAGATTCAGCAGAAACACTACCGATTGTCTGACACTTGTAAGAAAGCTTTTGAATTATGACGTATATGTTATTTTTGAAAAGGAAAATATAAACACCGGCTCTATGGAAAGTGAATTGATGCTTGCCGTATTGGCTAGCATGGCAGAAAGCGAGTCACGTTCCATTTCCGAGAATGAGAAGTGGAGCATCAAGAAGAAATTCAAGAACGGTACTTATGTGATTGCCTATCCGCCTTATGGTTATGCCAATGTTGATGGTGAGATGGTGATTGTTCCAGAACAGGCAGAAGTTGTAAAAGAGATTTTTGCAGGATGCCTTGCCGGAAAGAGCACCCACATAATTGCAAAGGAATTGAATAAAAAAGGTGTTCCGACCAAGAGAGGTGCTAAGTGGACAGGCGCTACGATTAACGGCATTCTTACAAATGAGAAGTACATAGGAGATGCACTTTTTCAGAAGACCATCACAGATGCATCCTTCAAGCGAAAAAGGAACTATGGCGAAGAAGAACAATATTACTGTGAAAATCATCACGAGCCAATCATTGACAAGGATACCTTTGAAAAAGCAAAGGAAGCCATCAGACAGCGTGGACTTGAAAAAGGCAACTGCAGTGAGGATACAGCAAAATACCAGAACAGATATGCCATGTCCGGAAAAATCAAGTGTGGCGAGTGCGGAAGATCATTTAAGAGAAGATACCACTACACTTCACACGGCAAAAGCTACAATGCCTGGTGCTGTGGCGGACATATTGAAGATTCGAGTTCCTGCTCCATGAAGTTCATTCGTGATGATGATTTAAAGAGAACCTTCCTTACCATGATGAACAAGCTGGTATTTGGAAACGATCTGATCTTGAAACCGCTCCTTATTTCCATTACAACAAATAATTCTAAAAAGAACGCAAACAGTGTGGAAGATATCGAAAAGGAAATGAAGAGCAATGAAGAACAGAGAAAGCAGCTGAATACGCTGCTGACCAATGGGTATCTCGAAAGACCTGTATTTGCCGAGGCTCATAATAAACTGATTATGGAATATGATCATCTAGTAGCCAAAAGAGATTTATTGTTCAGAATGGATGATGCCAGATATACCATGGAGCAGGCTTTAAAAGAGTTAGTCGATTTCCTTAATGATGCAAAACCATTTACTGAATGGGAAGAATCCCTATTTGAAAGATTTATAGAAAAGGTAAAAGTGCTGTCAAGGGATAAAGTTGAATTTGAATTTAAGTGTGGTTTAAAGCTAAAAGAAAGGATGGATTGAAATGGCACACATACCAGTAGGGTACAAAATAGTTGACGGTTGTGCTGTAGTTGATGAAACGGCTGCAGAACAAATAAGAGCAACCTACAGATACTATTTTGAAGGCAAGTCACTTATTAATGCAGCTAAAGAAGCAGGTTTTAAGATGAACCATGCAACAGTAAAGAGAATGCTTTCTAACAAGAAGTATCTGGGAACAGACTATTACCCACAGATAATTGACGAAGAAACTCAGAAAAGATTTCTGGAAGAACTGACACGAAGGGCAGGAAACCTTGGAAGGCTCAACAGAAGATGCAAGGAACACAATAAGACAGTTCCTACAGCATTTCATTTCAAACCAGCCGATGTAACATTTCCTGATCCATTCGAGCAGGCAGAATACATTTATAGTTTGATAGAAAGTGAGGAATAACGCATGGCAGGAGCAAAGAACATAACAGTTATTCCGGCAAAAAAACGTGTAGGTAATACAGTAACCGCAGAAGATAAGCCAAAGCTAAAGGTCGCAGCGTACTGTAGAGTAAGTACTGACAGCGAAGAACAGGCTACAAGCTACGATGCACAGGTTGAGCATTACACAGAATTCATCAGAAAGAACCTTGAATGGGAATTTGCCGGGATTTATGCTGATGACGGTATCAGCGGAACAAACACCAAAAAGCGAGAAGAGTTCAATCGAATGATTGAAGATACGATGGCAGGCAAGATTGATATGATTATTACAAAGTCAATTAGCCGATTTGCAAGAAATACCCTAGATTGCCTTAAGTACATCAGACAGCTGAAGGAAAAGAACGTACCAGTATTCTTCGAAAAGGAAAACATCAATACGATGGACTCTAAAGGTGAGGTGTTGCTTACGATTATGGCCTCCCTTGCACAGCAGGAATCGGAGTCGCTATCAAAGAATGTTAAGATGGGTATTCAGTTCAGATATCAGAATGGCGAGGTTCAGGTCAATCACAACTGGTTCTTGGGATACACCAAAGATGAGAACGGACACCTTATCATTGATGAAGACCAAGCTGTGATAGTAAGAAGAATATTTCGAGAGTATCTGCAGGGAGCAAGCCTTAAGACGATTGCAGACGGACTTATGGCAGACGGTATACCTACAGCAACCGGGAATAAGAAATGGCGTGGGGACGGCATCAGAAAGATACTTACAAACGAGAAGTACATGGGTGATGCCCTTTTGCAGAAGACCTATACGGTTGATGTTCTTACTAAGAAACGAGTATCCAATAACGGCATTGTTCCACAGTACTATGTTGAGAATAATCACGAAGCAATCATTCCAAGACAGCTGTTCATGCAGGTGCAGGAAGAACTCTTTCGCAGGGCACACCTTAAAACAGAAGGTGGAAAAACCAAGAGAGTCTACAGTAGCAAGTATGCATTATCGAGTATTGTCTATTGTGGCAAATGCGGAGATCTTTTCAGAAGAGTGGCATGGAAGGCCAGGGGTGCATCTTACAACAAATGGAGATGTGCCAGCAGAATTGAAAAGGGTCCAAAGAAAGGATGCGATGCCGATGCCATCAGTGAAACAGAGATTCAGAATGCAGTGGTAAGAGCTATTAATAAGACTCTTGGTGGACGAGAGCAGTTTCTGGTACAGCTACAACACAATATTGAAGATGTACTGAATGGGGATTCCACAGCAACTCTTGAGTACATCGACCAAAGGATGGCAGAACTTCAGGAAAAGCTGGTGCTTTGCGTAAATAAGAATGCCGAGTACGATGTTATTGCAAATGAGATTGATGCTTTAAGAGAAAAGAAGGCAGCAGTTGTAACTAAGGATGCCGAGCAGGAAATGTTAAAAAAGCGAATCGAAGAGATGCGCCAGTTCCTGCAGACACAGTCAAGCCGAGTGACTGAATACGATGAACAGATGGTAAGAAGACTCATTGAGAAGATTACAGTCTTTGATAACAAGCTTATCTTTGAATTTAAGTCTGGAATGACACTTGAGTTAAAGAGATAATTGAACACGGAATACGATGCGGACACCTTGCAGTAATGCAGGGTGTTTTTGTTGTTCATAGAAAATTTACAGAGTAGAATTGTGACAGGATTGAAAATATCAACCAAATGGTTTATGATACAATAAATTGAGATGCGTTTTTACATGGAGGATTAAGATGAAGACATCCGATATGATTAAAGAATTATGTAATAAAAAGAATGTAAGCGTTTCGGAACTTGCCAGACGGATAGGTCAGACTCCACAGAACTTTGGTAAGAAAATGAAACGAGATACTGTGACCTTGGAAGAATTGAAGCTGATAGCTGATGTCATGGGTGTAACCTTTGAGCAGTCGTTTATCTTCCCAGATGGAGAGCAGATAAAAACGAGTAACAAATAGGAAAGTTAGGAGGACTAAATAATGGCAAATGAACTACAGCCGCTTTCTTTACTTTTTCAAAACAGACTTTTCAGAATTCCGGACTATCAGAGAGGCTATGCTTGGCAGCAGTCACAGCTTACTGATTTTTGGGATGATTTAGTAAATCTTCAAGAAGGAAGATATCACTATACAGGTTTATTGTCTCTTAAGAATCTGAAATCTTCTGAAACAACATCATGGGGTGGTGACCTTTGGATGGTATCAAAAGGATTCAAACCCTGTCATATTGTTGATGGACAGCAGAGACTGACAACTTTTGTTATTCTTTTAAATGAAATCGTGGAGTATTCCAGAACATTAAAAGAGAATGGAGGTTTATCCGACCGGGATATTGTGCTGGGATATGAAACGTTGGAAGATGTAGTTGCCAAATATATTTGTCAACATAGACCGCCGAATAAGCAGATAACTACATACCTGTTCGGCTATGAGGTGGATAACCCTAGTTCTGACTATTTACAGTACAAAATTTTTAATGAGCCTTATTCCGGGACTGTTAATGAAACGTACTACACAAGAAATCTGAAGTTTGCCAAGAACTTCTTTAGAGAGAATCTGACCGCCCTCTATGAGAGCGAAGGCATGGATGGAATCAACGAATTATACCTCAAACTGACGCAGAGGCTGATGTTTAACATTCATGAAATCGATGATGATTACGATGTGTTTGTAGCATTTGAAACCATGAATAACCGTGGTAAGAAACTCACAAACCTGGAATTATTGAAGAACCGACTAATTTACCTGACAACTCTTTATCCGGAAAGCAAGTTCGATAAGATGGATAAAGAGAATCTGCGTAAACAGATTAATGATACCTGGAAGGAAGTGTACTTCCAGCTTGGCAGAAATGAGAAGACCCCGCTCTCGGACGATGATTTTTTGAGGGCACATTGGATTGTGTATTTCGCTTACTCCAGAAGAAAAGGTGATGACTATATTCATTTCCTTTTGAACAAGTTCTCTGCCAAGAATATTTTTGAAAAGAAAACGGTGGCTGTTGCCGATGACTCCTTGACGGTTGTTAGTGATACGGACTATGATTCGGATACTGACATTGAAGATGAATCTGGTGAAGTAGAAACTGTTGAGGTTTCCAAACTTGAACCTGGAGAAATCCTTGACTATGTAAACAGTCTGAAAGATATGGCAAAGTACTGGTATGATACTTTCTTCCCATTCCAGAGTGAGAACCTTTCCGATGATGAAAAGGTATGGGTGGATCGTTTGAACCGCATCGGCATTGGACATTTCAGACCTTTGATTATGGCTGTTATCAGCCGAAGAGACTTGAAACCGGAAAAGAGGATTGAACTGTATACAGCTGTTGAGAGATTTATCTTTATTTGTTTCCGTCTTGGATATTTTAATGCCACATTCAGAAGCAGTGAGTATTATCGTGCATCTCGCAGCATTTACCTCAAGGAAATGGACATTGATGATTTAATCAATGATATCAACGAAACTACGGATGCCAACATCGAATATGCACTTCCGAACTTTATAACCAAGATAGAAAAGCACTTCGATAACAAGGGCGGTTTCTATTACTGGAACTCTATCAAGTACTTCTTATATGAGTATGAGTACCAGCTTGCAAAGAAAAACAACCTGGATAAGGTGAGTTGGGAGATGTTTACAAAGACTGAAAAGGATAAAGTTTCTATTGAGCATATTCTTCCGCAGACTCCGTCAAGGTTCTATTGGCGTAATCAATTTAGACAGTTTAGCGGCGAGGAAATCGAATTATTGTCCTGCACTCTTGGAAACCTTCTTCCTCTTTCACAGAGTATCAATTCAGCATTGCAGAATGATAGTTTTGAGGATAAGAAAACATCCAAGAACGGTGGCCGAAGAGGTTATCAGAATGGATCGCATTCTGAAATTGAGGTTGCCAAGGAATCTGACTGGACAGCAGACCGGATTTATCAGAGAAGCAAGAAACTTCTGGAGTTCATGGAAAACAGATGGAAGTTTAGTTTTACTTCTGAACAGATGAATAAACTCATCTATGTTACATGGGTAAATGATGGCAGGGCTGTCCCAGCCCCGCTATCAGAAGAACCGGAAAAACCTGCTGATGCATCAAGCAAAGGAAAACAACCTTCTAAGCCCGTAGGCGATTTAGGGGAGCTTCAACTTAAATTTTGGTCAAGCTTTGTAGAATACTGTAAGGAAGAGGGCAGAGATACTGACATTGCTCTTCGTAAACCATTGGCACAAAATTGGTATGATATTCCTGTGAATGGTGCTGATTACCATCTTTCTTATACCGTTACACGCAGTAAGTATTTATCCTTACTGATTTATGCTTATAATAAAGAAGCGTTTGAAAGACTCGAAAGTAAGAAGAGCAAGATTGAAGAAATCTTTGGAAACAAGCTTGACTGGTATTCTAGCTGTGAAGGTAGCGAAGCAAAACGAATTATTTATAAGCGTGAAGCAGACGTGTTCAATCCATCAAAGCAAGAAGAGTATTTTGCTTGGATGATTGATAAATGTGATGAACTCAGCAATGCTCTTGTGCAAGTTGGAGAAATGGACGAAGAACCACAAGAGAAAGATAAGTTTTCAAAGTTGAAACAGTATCTTGAAAACTGTGGAAAGACTGAACTGACATTGACCTTTGCTGATATTGAAGCTATTATTGGCTGTACCCTTTGTAAGTCTGCATATAACTATTCTGCATACTGGAATCCATCACCGACCCATACGATGCCGAATACTATCTTGGCAGCAGGTTTTAAAGTAGTATCGGTTGATTTGGTTTCGAAGTCATTGTTATTGCAAAAATAATAGAAATTTTCGGGAAGTTATCTAATTTGTAGGAGGTGTTGACATGAGAGTGTTGGATTTGGATATGGATTATTTCATGACCGAAATAGCTAATACACCATTTTCTTGTAAGGAAAGACTTGCTGAAGAGGATTATGGCAATTCAGTATGGTCTGCAGAAGAAGTTCGACAATTTTTAGAGCATAATTTAGGATTATCAAAAACACACAAAATACCGGGAAAGATTGTGAGTGGGCATAATGAAGCACTGTTCTTCTGGGAAGAACTTATTAATGGCAAAAAGCTTTCAGATCCCTTTGATGTTGTTCATGTTGATTCTCATGCTGATTTAGGCTTGGGTGATGCATCATGGAGTTTTTTGCAAAGTGCGTTTCTTACACTTCCGATTGATTCGAGAAGAAAAATAAGTGAGTATGAATTTTGCGATAAAATAAAAAGAATTAGTATAGGTGACTATTTGCTTTGGGCGGTTGCCTATAAAATGGTTTCATCTATCACATATTGTGCAAATCCTCATGGTGACAAGGACGATTATGTGCTTGACACGTTAAAGGATTTTCATGAAGAGTACATTTGGGATAAGCCTGTAAAAAATTATATACAGTTAAAGTATAATAAAACGATGGAAATGCCTGATTATGATTCGTCTGACGCATATAAGAAAAAATATCTCGAGGGTGCAATAAAAGATCCAGAAGTGGAATTGTTAATAATTCCAACGATTGAGGATGTGAAATTTGACGGAAAATTTGATTATGCAGTTATGGCACAATCACCCAATTATACCCCGGCAAGTGCAGATTTCATACTTGATATTTTCAGAGAATATATTGAAGAAATATAATAGCTGCTAATTTGCCTATACAAATTATAGGACAATTCAAGGTTGTCACAGGCTCGAAACCCTAGATTTTAAGGGAAAAGGTGCGTTCCACCATTTCCTTGTACAATAGGGGTTGAGTATGTTTTTCGTTGAACAACCGAGCCACGTGGAGTGTGTGGTATTGATAACAAGGAAAGCGCAGTAAATCAGGACAGTTAGCTTAGCGGTGTGGTTTACACACATTGGTTAAACATGCCGCTTTTTATAGGGCATGGCAGTTTAGCGTATAGGATAATATGTTTGTGGTGACAACAGTTCCACAGCGATACAAGTAACGTTGGAGATATTATGGATAGAACTGTAAGAAATGCAGCAAAAGCATTAATTATTAAAGATGATAAGATGTTGGCAATCAAAATAAGTGACGGAAAAGAAGAATGGTATATTATGCCCGGCGGCGGACAAGATGTGGAGGAACTTCTTCCTGAAGCAGTTTGTAGAGAAGTGGCAGAAGAAATGGGATTGCGGGTAGTTGTGAAAGATTTAGCGTTTGTTATAGAGGGTTTACATGGAGAAAAATTTCATCGTGTAGATTTGGTGTTTTTATGTGAGTATATTGGAAAACTTGAAAATGCCGTCTTGCAAAGTGATACAAATCAAGTTGGATATGATTGGTTAGATATTAAAACATTAAATACAACACCATTATATCCTTCAAAATTACGCCGACAGATCATGAATTTGTATGAAGGAAAAGCGTATAAAGTTTATTTAGGAAATGAAGAAATTGGAGACCCGGAAGTAACAGACTAAATAATGAAGGAACTTGTTTATGAGAAGAGTGATACCAGCAAATAAAGTAAATCATGATTATGAGAAAGTATTGAGTGAATTTGTGTCAGCCTTAAAAAATAGATTAGGTGAATACTTATTAATGGTTTATTTGACTGGAAGTTATGCGAGAGGAGATGCAAATGATAATTCTGATTTAGACGTGTTTTGTATCTTTAGTACAATAAATCAATATGTCTTAGAAAATGTTGGGCATTGTGCAAGAAACACATCTATCCCTTATGATTTGTTGGAGATAAATACTCAATGCTTATCCGTAGACGAATATAAAAGCAAAATATTTGAAGATTGGTCAGAATATGCAATTGCTGAACTAAATAGTGTTTTATTGTATGGTGAGCAATTGGTGAAAATCGAAAATATAAATGAAAAGATACAGTTATCCTATAAGAAAAATTTAGCAAATATTTTAATGAGTGTTCGCCATTATATATGTGTAGATGAGCCAAAAGAATTACTTACGCACCAAAAAATTTCGACATATATTTTGAAGCCGCTCATGTTTGCATTAAGACAAGAACGCTTTTGTGCAACAGGAGTTTATCCCTTGTCGATAGAAAGTTTATTAGAATCGTATCAGGATGATAATAGAATTATGGTTGAATACTTTCTAAATAAGGAAAGATTTGAAACGGACATTTTGTCTGATCATAAGGATGTTCTGATGTTTCTTAATGATAAAATACAAAACTTTCTTGAAAATGATTTATAATTAGATAGCATGAAGAAAGCATATATACGAACCCTTTATATCGCAGAAATGGGCAGACCTTTATATGAAAAGTTTGGATTTGTGCAAATGAAGAATGAAATGGAGTACATTGAAATTTAGCAAATAGGAAGAAAATATGAAAAAAACAGTAATAGGCATAATCGCCCACGTCGACTCAGGCAAGACGACGCTTTCGGAAGCAATGCTTTATTTGTCTGGCAAAATAAGAAAGGTCGGACGTGTAGACCACGGCGATGCTTTTCTTGACACGGATATGATTGAAAAAAACAGAGGTATAACTGTTTTCTCAAAACCCGCAGAATTTGAATATAAAAACACATCTTTCACCTTGCTTGACACACCTGGTCATGTCGATTTCTCAGCGGAAACTGAGCGTGCATTACAGGTGCTTGATCTTGCTGTGCTTGTTATAAGTGGCACAGACGGTGTGCAGAGCCATACCCAAACTCTTTGGAGGCTGTTAAAGCGTTATAACGTCCCAACCTTTGTTTTTGTGAACAAAATGGACTTGGACGGCGCTGATAAAACCTTCGTCATGAACAGTTTAGAGGGTCGTCTTGGCAGTGGATTTGTGGATTTCTGCCGTATGAAGTCCGAAGTCGCAGAGGATTGCGCCCTTTTTGATGAAAATATTATGAATGAGTTTCTTGAAACGGGATCAATGTCTGACAAGATACTGTCAGATTCCGTGGCTCATAGAAAAGTATTTCCATGCTTTTTCGGCTCAGCTTTAAAATCACAGGGCATAGAAAAATTTATGAACGCCCTTGCAGAGCTTGCACCGTGTGTATATGACAGCGGTACTTTTGGTGCAAAAGTGTATAAAATTTCAGAGGACGGTGGCTCACGCCTGACTTTTATGAAGATAACAGGAGGCTGTCTTAAGGTTAGAGATCTAGTAGATTACACATCGGCTGACGGTGAAAGCTTCTCGGAAAAGGTCAGCAGGATAAGAATATATTCAGGGGCAAAATATCGTAATGCGGATAACGCTGAAACTGGCGTTGTTTGCGCTGTTGAAGGGTTGACTAAAACTTATGCAGGGCAGGGGTTCGGTTTTGAGCAGGATTCTGCAAAACCACTGCTGGAGCCTGTTCTTACCTATCGCGTCGAGCCTGTGTGTGATTTGGATATGCACACTCTGCTGTCGTATTTCCGTGTGCTTGAAAATGAAGATCCACAGCTTCACGTCGATTGGAATGAACAGCTTGGCGAAATACATATCAGTATAATGGGCGAGGTGCAGCTTGAAATACTGAAAAGCATTTTCAAGCGGCGCTTTGATATCGACATTGATTTTGGCGAGGGAAGCATTGCATACAAAGAAACTATTGCAGAGTCTGTCTACGGCTATGGTCACTATGAGCCGCTCAGGCATTATGCTGAGGTGCATTTGAAGCTTGAGCCGCTGGAGCGTGGCAAGGGTCTGCGTTTTGCAACCGAATGCAGTGAAGATACGCTGGACAAAAACTGGCAAAGACTTATTCTTACCCATTTGCAGGAGAAAAAGTATCTTGGCGTTCTCACAGGCTCTCCTATTACAGATATGAAAATAACGCTCGTTTCGGGAAGAGCGCACCTTAAACACACTGAGGGCGGCGACTTCCGTCAAGCAACATATCGTGCCGTCAGACAGGGACTTAGAAACGCAAAGTCCGTTCTTCTTGAGCCTTATTACAGCTTCACACTTGAAGTGCCACAGCAGAACGTGGGACGTGCTATAACAGATATACAGAACATGGGCGGAGTTTTCTCACAGCCGGAGGTATCGGGCGAATTTTCCGTTATAAAGGGAAGCGCACCAGTGGCGGAAATGCGTGGATATCAGTCGCAGGTCATAAGCTACACCAAGGGCGTTGGAAAGCTGATATGCACTTCTGACGGTTACCGTGAATGTCATAATACAGAAGGTGTGCTTGAAGAATATGGCTATGATCCTGACAGAGATCTTGAAAATACGGCAGATTCTGTTTTTTGCTCTCATGGCGCAGGTTACAATGTCAAATGGAACGAAGTTCCTGATAAGCTTCATATACCTCCAGAGGACAAACGCAGGCAGGTTTCTCAGCCACAGACATACGCTCGTGCCGAAGATTTTGTAAGACGTGCAGCAAGTGATAAGGAGCTTATGGAGATATTTGAGCGCACTTACGGAAAGATAGAACGTGATAAGCACTATGCGATGCGCAGACCTGAAAAATCTGTAAAGTCAGCGTCAAAGCCGAAGCAGATATACTCAGGCGTGGAATATTTGCTGGTTGACGGCTATAACATAATTTTCTCTTGGGACGAGCTGAAAAAGGCTGCCAACGAGAGCCTTGACCTTGCACGAAGTATGCTTGTGAACAGGCTTTGCAACTATCAGGGATACAAGCAATGTGAACTGATACTAGTCTTTGACGCATACAAGGTCAAAGAGCAGGAGCGTGTAGTGGAAAATTACCACAATATCAGTATAGTTTACACCAAAGAAGCCGAAACGGCTGACACTTATATCGAACGCACTGCTCACAAGCTCAGCCGAGAGCATAAGGTAAGGGTCGCCACATCTGACGGCATGGAGCAGGTCATAATCATGGGCAGCGGTGCTTTCAGAATGTCAGCTCAGGAGCTTCACGAGGACGTTATGCGTGTGGAAAAAGAGATAAGAGAATATATCGCCAATATGAAATAAAAAAACCGATTTTCTGAAAATAACCAGAAAATCGGTTTTCGTTATTTCTTCCTTTTCTTGGACTTTATTTTTATTTCAGGTATCGCTAAGTTGTCGAATATTACGCCTGATTCACTATTATTTTCGTTTTCATCATTCTCAGTTTTTACATCTTCAACGTGAACTTCTGGAAAAGCAAGGTTATCTGTATAACAGTCAAGATGTTTGTTCTTTTTGTTCATATTCTTTTCCTCCGTTAATTAATAAAGTTGATAAATCCTGTTATAACAAGGCTGTTTATAAAATCGGCAAACATACTTCCAACAATAGGAACAAGCATATAAGCCTTTATTGAAGGGGCAAATTTTGCTGTTAAAGCCTGCATATTAGCCATAGCGTTTGGCGTTGCACCCATTCCGAAGCCGCAAGTTCCTGCCGCAAGCACTGCTGCATCATAGTTTCTTCCCATTACATTATATACGATAAAGTATGAGAACATCGCCATAAGAAGCACCTGTGCAACAAGCATGATTATCATAGGCAATGCAAGCTCGGCAAGCTGCCAGAGTTTCAATGTTATCATGGCTATTCCGAGAAAAAGCGAAAGACAAATACCACCGATATCATTTATTTCACCCATGTGTATGTGTATTTTACCGCTGTATTCACCGATGTTTCTCATAAATGCTGCAACGATCATTGATCCGATATACACAGGAAAAGTCATGCCTGAATATGAAAGCACCCATGATACAAACGTGCCTATTCCCATTGCTATCGCAAGCTGATAAGCTGCAGGTGCATACATGCTTACAGAACGGTGATGTTTTTGTTCGTCCTCGACAAGTATAGAGTCGTCCTCAGGAATAACAGTTTTCAGCAGATCGTGTTTGAGTATAAGCTTTCTGCCGATAGGTCCGCCCATTACAGAGCCTATAATCAATCCAAAAGTAGCCGCTGCTGTGCAGAGGCTTGTTGCTCCTTGCTGACCAAGATCCTCAAGCACTGTGCCAAAAGCACCTGACGTTCCGTGACCGCCCACCATAGGGATAGATCCTGTACACATACCTACCAGCGAGCTTACTCCCAATAGCTTTGAAAGTCCCACTGCAACCGCATTCTGCGCAAATATCAGCACTATCAGGCATAATAAAAATACAATAAGACTTTTACCTCCTGCTTTCAAAACTTTAATGTTTGCCTGAAAGCCAACAGAAGTGAAGAACATGACCATGCAAACCGTTTTAAGCGTTTCATCAAACTGAAATTCTACTATTCCTGCGACGTGAAGAATACATGATATGATAGCAAAAATAACTCCGCCGATAACAGGAGAGGGAATACAGAAGGTTTCAAGAAATCTGACTTTCTTTTTAAGAAATCCCCCTAAATACAAGACTCCTACTGCCACCGCAAGAGTTTGATACATATCCACATTTATTGTTTTCAAATTTGATCCTCCTCTGTTATAGCAGTTCCGATGCTGTTATAATATTCCACTGCCCCTTTATGAAAAGCACACGGGATATTATCTGTCGCAAATTTTGTGTCATTATTCGCAAATGAGATCCTTTTCTTTATCTGGTCATTTTCCTCAAAAAGCATTTTTGTGATATCTGCTACAGTGTCGCTGTCCATCTTTTGGCTTGCCACAAGAACAGCCTTTACGCCAACAGTCTTGACGTCCTCGTCAATGCCTTTATAAGTTCCTGCCTTTATTACAGTTTCATAGTATCCGTCATAAAGATTCGTCATATATGATATCGTTCTGTCATCAAGAGGCAATATTCTTATATCCATTTCCTCAGAAAGCTGTGTTATAACATCACATGGAGCACCAAGTACCACGAAAAATGCATCGATAGAGCCGTTTTTAAGTGCCTCAGCAGACTTCTGATAGTTCATGTTGCACACATCTATCATGTTATAGTCAAGACTTACAGAGTTTAAAATGTACTCAGCATTTTTTGCTACGCCAGAATCTTCTTCGCCCACAGAGACCTTTTTTCCTTTAAGATCAGCAGGAGTTTTAATATCTGAGTCAGCCGGAACGATTATCTGAAAAGACTCCATGTAAAGAGCCGCAACTGCACGGACGTTGTTTATTTTGTTACCATTAAAATCCCCTGTGCCATTCACTGCTTCAGACAGGACATCGCTTTGGACTATTCCCATGTTGATAAAGCCGTCCTTTAAAAGCCTCATGTTAGCCTGAGAACCAGCCGTTCTTATATTTGTGATGTTTTCATCAATATCACTGAGAGTGTCAGCAAATTTATAATATATACCACCTTCGTTGCCGGATCCCAGTTTTATCTCAGAGTGTTTACAGCAAGAGCAGAACATTGTAAGTATAGCAACTGTAACAATAAATATTATTGTATTTTTTATTTTTCGCAATCCGATCATTCCTTTCTAAAATATTCAAAAAGTTATCCTATTGATAATATCATATCCATATTTTCATTAAACATATATTTCATATAAAAAAATCACCGATCAGCTTTTTGGTATTATCATTGAGGTTAAAAAAGCCACACCGAGCGTGGCTTTTTCCCTCTAATATAGACAGTAAACAAATTTTGCATTAAGAAGCTTAGCACCCGAAAGCTTTGGCAGGACGATCTTGTCCTTTACGATTTCAAAATAAGAAAGTGCGGTTTCGAGTTCCCCATCAGATATTACTGAGTTGCTCATTTCCGCTTTGACTGCAAGTTCTCCGATATATTTTATCATATGAGAGAAATCATTGATTTGCATTTCCTGGCATTTTTCTGTTAACCTGTCACAAAGCTGTAAGTCTGTAATATTTCTGCTGTCGGTAATGCCTATAAGCTTTAAATATTTGAGCATATAGCGATATACCGCCACAGTGCGTGATCTATTGTCCCCATTACTTAGTTCCGAACGCATTTTCTTTACCTTAACATCTCTATGGACTACAACACCGAAGGCTATAAGCAGAAGTCCGCCCAGAGTGATGAAAATTCCTACAAATGAGCCATGGTCGCTGTTGTTTTCTGTTATTCTTGATGAAACAGAAGTTTTCCCAGCGCCTGACATCACTCCGGCACCATGTCCGTTGCTTGCAGAATTTGTTTTCTTTGTTGTTGAAGCTTTTGAACTGTTTGCAGGCTTTTTAGTAACCACTGAAGTTGTGCCACCCTGACCGCCATTTTGTGTGGTAGTCGTAGGCTTGCTTTCTGTGTTTTTAGTTGTTGTAACTTCCTTAGGGTCTTTCTCTTGTTGCGTAAGATTAGGATTATCATTATCATAACCTGGTGTGAATTCTGCAGGATACCAACCTGCATTGTCTATAAATACCTCAGCCCATGCGTGCGCACATTTGTCCTTTACACTTACCTCGTATGTTGAATCATCTTCAGGTTCACCGAGCTGTGAATTAAGCACCACATATCCCTCTACATATCTTGACGGATAGCCAAACATTCTTAAAAGCTCTGCACCCGCCGTTGCGAAATATGAACAATAGCCCTCCTTTTGTGTACCTAAAAAATAATCTATGAAATCTTCACCTTTTGGAGTAACACCCGGTTCAAGGGTATAAGTGAAGTTATCAGAGAAATAGTTTTTTATTGCAGTGCTTATTTCTTCATAAGTCCAATCACCCTTGTGGTAAATATCCACGCCAAGATATTCGTTGAGTATCTCTTTATATGCCTTATCAAGCTCATCAGACTTTGAAACGTCCATATATTTTTGGTGAACAAACTCTGAGTAAGCGTCAACACCTCTGTCCTTATTAACAGACAATGCAGGCACTTCTGTGGCTATAGCCTCAGGGAGGGCTTCAAGCCTTCCTTCTATAAGAGAGGGGTCAAAATAGTAAAGAGAATACTTTGTTGAACTTAATTTGACATATGACTCAGTGGTAGGACGCATTTTTTTATCGTCTGTATTTCCATCACTTGAATATAAAGAAGCGTATGGCGCATACACAAATTTCTTGCTTGCGCCGAGAACAGATACAGAAATCTGAGCAGGGGTCAGATCCGCGTATTTGCGTTGGATAAGGTCATAATCCAGATCCTGCACCCATATCTTGCCTTGCTCAAAATCATCAGAGAAGGTGTCTTCATTGCCATTCACGTCAACAGGAGTCCAGCTATTGTCGTTATAAACGCCTGCTACATATCCACGGAGATATAGTGTATTAGAGAATTTTGGAGTGACCACTTTTAGTGCTGTTGAGCCGTTGAAGCTAATGCCTGCTGTCTTGCCAAGAACGCCTCCGTTTGTGCCACCAACTGTTTTTATACCAAACAGATCAAATCCGCCGTCATAATCTGAAAAAGCATTCCTCAGGTCAGTGAGAGAGAAATTTGACACTGCTGTAGAAATATCATGTCTGTATTTTGCAAATGACTCAGGACGTGTAAAGCCTGTTATTGCTGAGAAAAGCATTATAACTACAAGTACTAACGAGCTTAAAATAGCCGTGAATTTCATGAATACGTTATAGAAACAAGCTTTTTGCTTTTCAGATGTAAAATAAAACGTGCGTTTTCGCTCATGCACCGCAAAGGTGTTTTTTCTTCCTGCCTTGTTAGTTGTGTGGTTTATTATGTGCAATGCAAGCACTGTTACCCAGCATACAAACAGACCAATAACAGTCCACATTGACGGCTCCCAGCCCCAATACATTCCAAGCTCGAAAACAGGAAATGTAATGATGAACAGTAGTGGAAAATCTATCCTGTAAAGGCAAGCTGCTGCCGCTCCAAGGCAAACAAGAGTTATAAAAAATACGAAAAAATTTGACGCAAGATATGGGTAGTCGATAGTAGAAATTCCACTAAGCTGAACGCCAAGAGTTGAGTTAGGTTGATTTGCCCTTGAAAGATATCTGTTTATAACAACGAGCAAGCCGTATTTTATTGTAGATATCCTGCTCACAAGGTAAATTACATGAAGTATCATCACACCAAGTGCAGAAAACTTAATTATCTTGTGTGACGATTTCATCAGACCAAACACAAGTGAAAGCATGGCGGAGTAATATATGATCGTGGTCTTGTATATTTCCATATCAAGGAATGATACTGCCATAAACGCTGTGCATATGGTCGCCACAAAGGTCAGAAGTATCTGAAACCATAGAAATGAGCCTGAATTATGCTCACGCTCACAATTCATAAGGATATCTCCGTCAATGCAGATACCATTGCTGCTGATAAATCCTATATCTTTGTTTTTGCTTTTTATTCTTTTCTTTTTCATGTTGTCACCTTTATAGACATATTTCCTGTATGCTTTCGGCAACGTGTTTTGCAGTAACGTTTACGACCTCTGCAAACTCATCGTTTATAACGTCGTCTTTCTTTTTGTTTGTGATAAGCATATAGGAATAGCGGAACGCCAGATCGTTATCGTTCATAACGCCGCTGAGATTGCTGTTATATGCGGGAGAAAAATACATCAAGTGACCGCATTTATATCTCTCAGGCTCATTGATGTAATTTATCATAGACAAGTCAGGCTCATCATAAACAGAAGCCTGCAACAGCAGACTTATAAGCAGCCTTGCACTTTCTTCGTCTGTAACGTTCACTACTTCGCTCAAATCTTTCTTTTTATCATACCACACTACCTTATGAGGAGTGTCATTTTCTATAAGATAATAGGATATAGACGCTATAGCCTCTACAAGAGTATCATATACGAGCATATAATCGTCTGTATTTGTATCAAGGTGGAGATCCGCCATAAGCACGATAGAATTTGATATTGGCAGAGAGTAATCCTTGACCATAGTCTTATCCTGCTTTGCAGTAAGCTTCCAGTGTATCCTGTTTATTTTGTCACCATCATGATATTCGTGTATATCAAAAATCTCTGAGGGATCATCGCCCTTTGATGTCTTGGAATAATCATCGGTTTCAAGACCCATTTCAGCATAATTGGCAATGTTGTTTTCGATAGGTATATAGTCAGGAACTATAGTGAAAGTACTTTCGCCAAAAAGTTTGGAAGCAGCGTCGGTACTTACTCTTATCTTGAAAAGCTTCAGCATATCCACAATGCGGCAGCGTTTTATGTTCATTCTCACTGTGCCATAATGTTTTGCAGAAACGTGCAAAGTAAGATACTGAACATCATCAGGATAAAGGGGAGTATTTATCTTCATTGTATTTTTGTCGCCGTCAAGAGTGTTGTAATATTCTATCTCTATAATCATATTTGCAACAGGCAACTTTGAGCGGTTTTGCAATCTCAGCACAACAGGTATCTTTGACGATCTGCCTGCGGTTTTCTGAGTGTTCACAAAACCAACGCTTATTTTCTTTGACATTTTTTTGAGCATAACGAATAAGATAATAGGCATAACAAGTAAAAATGCAAAGAGATAAAAAGAGAAGCTACCCACATATAATATATAGAAGAAAATAGAGGCAATAAATAATATTATATATAAAACCAGCATTTGCTCCTCCGTTACTTGCTAACTCTTGGAACCTGAACTGAGGAAATAACTCCTTTGAGTATCTGTTCTCCAGTGAAGCCGTTTATCTTTACCTTTGAGTTGAACACAAGTCTGTGAAGAACAACGTCCTTGAAGCTGTATATAACGTCATCGGGGATAACATAATCTCTGCCCTTAAGAAGCGCTGTCGCCTTTGTCATTCTGAGTAGTGCGATAGTTCCTCTAGGTGAAAGACCCAACTTTATATATTCATTGTTTCTGGTTGCATTTGCAAGCATAACGATATACTGGAAAACCTGATCTGAAACATAAATATTTTCCACAACTTTTCTTGCCTGAAGGATATCCTCCGCAGAAACCACAGGCCTTACATTATCCACAGGCACGAGATTTTGCTTTGATTTTAGCATAGCAACTTCGCTTTCAAGATTAGGATAACCCATTGTGAGCCTTACGATAAATCTGTCCATTTGCGACTCCGGGAGCATTTGCGTGCCTATAGAGCCAACCGGGTTTTGCGTTGCGATAACGATATAAGGGTCAGGCATTTTATGTGTGATACCGTCCACAGTTACCTTGCCCTCCTCCATTACTTCAAGAAGCGCAGACTGCGTCTTACTTGAGGTTCTGTTTATCTCGTCTGCAAGAAAAAGATTTGTGAGTGCTGCACCCTGCTTATATTCAAACTTGTGTGTTTCTTTATTTAGCATGGTAAAACCTGTCACGTCTGTTGGCAAAACATCAGGGGTGAATTGTAGCCTTTTATAGTCAAGTGAAAGCGCCTTTGAAAGAGCCACGGCAAGAGTGGTCTTTCCTACTCCCGGAATATCCTCAATAAGGATATGACCGCCTGCAAGTATGGACAGCAGGACTTTTATGATTATCTCGTCCTTGCCGATAATGACCTTTCTTACCTCATTTATCACGCTTTGTGACATATTCAGTACTTTTACCTGTTCTTCAGTTAAGCTGTTGTTCATAATTTTCTCCTTTGTTTTGTATGTTTCTTTTATCTTCACAATATTTGTGCATATTGCATTAACATTATATCACAAATACAACAGTATTTCAAGCATTTTGCGTGATAATTAAATACAATAATGGATATCTGCGTATGTAGGAGAATACAAATATCTTGTACTAAAATGCAGGTTCACTGCATAGTTATTTCATAGGACAAGTCAAAAGGAGCGTGAAAAAATGATAAGAGAAGTCAGCAAGATAAAATACGTTTACGAACTGCTCACCCCTCGCATAAGGGGAGCGATTATGTCAGTGCCGGAAATAGAGCGTGACAGGATACAGGAAATAAGGCTTCGCAGAGGTAGAAGGCTGTCTGTTACCATATTCTCGAAAGAGTATTTCGTTAATGATAACGGCAGACTAATGAACAATATCGGGGATAGCGTTCAAGTTACCACAGATGATATTGAAACTATCTATCAGCGAGCATTTCAGAACTCTCTTCACAGCTTTCACCGTGAGATAGCAAGAGGGTACATAACAGTTTCAGGAGGGTGCAGAGTAGGCTTCTGCGGAACTGCCGTTCTTGATCCTGCAAGGAGTTATGCCGTGGAGTCGGTAAAAAATATATCTTCTCTTAATATAAGGATAGCTCGTGAAATGTTAGGCAGTTCAGACGAGATATATGCAAAATGCTTTTCTGACAAACCAATGAGCCTGCTTATAGCTTCACCGCCCTCGGGAGGAAAAACTACAGTGCTTCGTGATCTTGCAAGAAAGCTTGGAGAACGCTGGCGTGTTGCGCTTATAGACGAGCGAAACGAGTTTGCCGCAACAGTGGCAGGTGAGCCGCAAAATCTTATAGGTGCAATGACGGACGTGTTCAATTCCTACAACAAATATGAGGGCATAATGATGGCTGTCAAGGTCATGTCACCGCAAATACTCATATGCGACGAGATAGGTTCTTCTGAGGACAACGAAGCTTTGCAGTATGCGCTCAACTCAGGAGTGAAGCTTATTGCTTCATGCCATGCTTCAAGCCTTGATGAGCTTAAAAAGCGGCGTTATATCTCAAAACTTATAAAAGACAAGGCTTTCGACGCACTTGCGGTACTAGGCACAGGAACAATGTGTGGCAGGCTGGTATCATTTACAAAAACAGGAGCATGAAATGATAAAGCTAATAGGCTGTGTGCTGATCATATCCGCCTGCACACAAATGGGCTGTGCAATGGCGACGGACAAGATACGGCAAATGAAATATCTCAAGCTTCTCAGACAGTTGATATTTGAAACAAGAGCAATGGTTGAGGTTGGAATGACTTTCGGGGAAATTATCTTAAAGCTTAGCTTGCAGAAGGATTATTCTAACTTTACATTTTTGTCGCAAGATACCTCTTCGCCTGATGTCCGCAGAAGAATAACCGAGGATATATATAAGTCAAAGCTTTTTGACAATGAAATCAGGCAGACAGCCATAGATTTTTTTGAAAAACTCGGCACAACAGACACAAATGGACAGCTTGCATACATTTCCATGAGCCTTGCCGCACTTGACGAGCAGATAAGCAGACTTTCAGAGAATTTCACCTCACAGGTGCGGCTATGCAGAGCTTTGGGCGTTCTCAGCGGGGCTTTTATCGCTATTATGCTAATATAGCCATAGCAAAGGATAACCATAATGAAGGGAACAAAATTTTATGGACATAGATCTTATTTTCAAAATCGCTGCCATAGGAATTATCGTTGCCGTGTTAAATCTCTTGCTGAAACGAGCGGAGCGTGACGAGCAGGCAATGATGACAACTCTTGCAGGGCTTATTGTCGTTCTGCTTATGATAGTAAGGCAGATCGGAAATCTATTTGAAACGATAAAAGAAGTGTTTGGATTGTATTAATGAAAATATTTACAATAGCGTGCTTTTGCATTTTCTCAACTATAGTGTGCAAAGCCATTGAGAAAGACAGCCGTGAAATAAAATATGCGGCTGTGCTTGCGGCGGCGGTGTTGGTGCTTTTTCATTCGGTAGCATTTGTGAAAGATCTTATCTCTGTATTTGAGGACCTTTTCACTCTGTCAGGAATTGACGATATGTATCTTACCATACTGTTCAAGTCACTTGGTATATGCTATATCGTACAGCTTGCATCTGATTATTGTAAGGACTGCGGAGAAAACGCACTTGCGTCACAGGTCACTTTGGCAGGAAAGCTTGCAATGCTTTCGGTATCGCTGCCGCTTTTCAAAGCATTTGTAGAAATAGTAAAAGCATTGCTTATATAGGATTAACATATGAAAAAAATAATTGCCACTGTCATCATAGTCCTTGCGGTCATGTTTGCACCACAGGGAGTATATGCAGACAGTGAGGAACAGAACAATGAATATTATGACAGGCTCATAAGCGAAATAAACGAGGGACTTTCTTTTGAGGGTGATGAAGATGTAAAAACTGTACTTGAAGATAATAACATCACTTTGGAAGATCCGTCTTCTGCCGCAAATATAAGTGCTTCTGATGTGATAAAGCATATATTTGAAAGCTTTACCGCTGCTTTGCGAAGCCCTCTTATAATGCTTGGGAAAATAACAGCCGCCACTATGCTCTGCGTGTTGGTAAGGTCAATGTCAGCCGAGGGTACAGTGGACAAGGTATTCACGCTAATATGTGTCCTTACCACAGTGCTTGTTATAAGCGATACTGTCACCGACAGCCTTTATTCTGTAAAGACTTCCATGGAACAAATGAACAGCTTTATGATGTCCTACATACCCATATTTTCAAGCGTCGTGACAGCAGGCGGTAGTGCGGTGGCAGGAGCAGGCTATTACGGCGTTATGCTGATAATATGTGAAAGCGCAGGTATATTGGCAGATACGATACTTGTGCCGTTTTTGTCGGCAGTGCTTGCAGTGACCCTTGTTTCTGCAATAAACCCATCTCTTGACTTTGGAAGTCTTGCAGAGTCGGTGAAAAAGCTGGTCATATGGTTGCTTGGCATTGTGATGACCCTTTTTACAGGGCTGTTATCTATTCAAAGCTTTGCAGGAGCGGCGGCTGATAATCTCTCCGCAAGAGCCGTTAAATTTGCGGCTTCAAGCTTTATACCTGTCATAGGCGGCTCGGTCTCTGAAGCTTATTCAGCGGTAAAGGGAAGTATAGGCGTAATAAGAACAAGCGTCGGCGTGATAGGCGTTATAATAATGTCTGTGATAGTTGCGAAACCTTTGCTTACGCTTCTTGCAGTAAAACTTGCGGTGTGGATAGGTGCAACTATTAACGATATTTTTGACATAAGCAACAGTGGTGGACTTCTTAAAAGCATAAATTCAGTTTTATCGATTGGCGTCAGTATTCTTGCAGCTTATTCTATAATGTTCGTTATTTCCACATCAGTTGTAATAATGACAGCCATGAACACAGGAGCTTAAAATGAATACAGTTAAAGCAGTGATATTTATTGCTTGCATAATAGGTGTGATAACTTCTATGACGGATATTGCCGCACCTGAGGGAACTTTGAAAAAACAGCTTAGATCAGTGCTTGCTGTGATACTTTTGCTTGCGGTCATAACGCCTGTAATGGGACATGGCTTCAAAGTCACCTTAAGCGACTATACGGAGCTTTCAGATCTGCCTGAGTTTGACAGCGTTTCAACAGCGACGAAACTTTATTATCTGTCCGAATCCGAAAGCAGGCTTGAAGAATATTTTTTGGATAAGCTGAATAAGAATGGCATAGAAAACGTCAGAGTGGACATAACCACAGATATAAATGAATATAATGAAATAGAGATAACAACGGTAAGGGTATATCTGACTAAAACAAACGACAGAGGGCTTGTTGAAAAGCTTATTGCAGAAGATCTGCCTGATACTCAAGTTATCGTGCAGGAGGAATAAACGTTGCTGAAAAGTAAAGTTGAGGGGAAAATAAAGGCTCTTAAAAAGCTTCCTATGAAAACGAAGATAGTGATAGCCGTAGGTCTTGCAGGGATATTACTTATATTTGTTTCTGAGATGTTTCCTGCTAAAAATACGGCAGAGAGCAAGAGCATTCCCACGGAAAGCGTTGCCACTGATGATACGGACAGCTACAAAAAGCAGATAGAAAAAGAGCTTAAAGATGTTCTTTCTCAAGTCAGGGGAGTTGGCGGGTGCGAGGTAATGGTGACAGTTGAGGGAACAACCGAATATGTTTATGCCGAAAATCTTACCAAAAGTACAGACAATAATGGTGACAGAACAAGCGACAGATATGAAAACGAGATAGTAATAACTGATAATGACGGCAAAAAGGAGGCTTTGGTCAGAAAAATAATAAAACCGCAGATATGCGGCGTTGTCATTGTTTGCGAAGGAGGTGGAGATATAAAAGTAAACGAACGTGTGCTTAAAGCGGTTTCGACAGTACTAGGTATATCAAGCAGTAAGATCTGCGTTGAGGGCAGAAAATAACAGAAAGAGGTAATAAAGATGAAAAAACCGACCATGATAATAGGCAAAAAGCAGATAATCCTTGCAGGAATGACGCTGATACTCGGTCTTGCAGTATACATAAATTATGCAGTATCGACCTCAGACGGCAAGATAAAGGCGACGGACGTTGTGAAAAGTCAAAGCGTGAATTACGGCGGCGCACAGCTCGTAAGCACTGACAGTACTTCAGATTATTTTGCACAGGCAAGAATAGACAGAATGAATTCAAGGGACGAGGCGGTAGAAACATTAAAGAATATAATGAACGGCGGCGATTCCACAGAGGAAGAAAAGAAAGTCGCTGAAGAAGAAGCTTCAGCCATGACAGGGCTCATGGAGTCGGAGAGCAAGGTAGAGACACTCGTGAAAGCAGCAGGCTTTGAGGACTGTGTTGTTTATCTTGACGGTGACAACGCAAATATCGTTGTAAAGACCGACAGCGACGGGCTTGTTGCAAGCGAAGCGGCACAGATAAAAGATATCCTCCTTAGCGAAGTTTCAGTTGCAAATGAAAACATCAGAATTTATGATGTAGAATAAAATTTGTCAGCAAATAAAAAAAGTCCTTCAAAATACTTGTAACCTATTGATTTTTATGATATAATGGTTGAAAGTATAGATTGAAGGATTTCTTTTTTATATCTAAAAAGGGAGGCTTGGATAAATATGAATGATGTTTCAAAGAAAGTAGAAAAAAGCCTGCACATAAGTCAGGACGTTATAGCGCAGATCGTTACAAACTCTGTTAATGAGATAGAGGGCGTTTATGGTATCGCTCCTGTTATGAAGACTCCACGTCAGTTCTGGTTTAGACAGGAAAATTTCGGCAATATCAGGATAGGCCTTGTTGACGATGTGCTGTCAGTGTCTATAGGTATAATACTTTGCCGTGGAGCTAAGGCGGTTTCCGTTGCCGAGGAGATACAGGATAAAGTAAAAAGTGCAGTTCAGAATATGCTTGGACTTACAGTTGCAAAGGTAAATGTGACCGTATGCGGAGTTGACCTTTCAGAAAAGGAATAGGATTCAGACAAATATAAGATGAAGGAAGTGTTTTTGTGCCAATTAAAAGGCGTGAAATAAGAGAATCAGCATTTTTGCTGATATTTGAGAAAATGTTTAGACAGGACGAGGAGCTTGACGATATTTTCATGTCTGCCATGGAAGTGAACGAGATCATCGTAAATGATGAAGTTAAAAAGCTCGTGGAAAATGTTTGCGAAAAGCAGGACGAGATCGACAGCATAATCAGCAAGTTCAGCAACAAGAGAACTGTTGAAAGAATACCTAAGATAAATCTTGCAATACTCAGACTTGCTATTTACGAGGCAATATATGAGGAGAACGTTCCTGTGAACGTTGCCATAAGCGAGGCTGTGGCTCTTGCAGGAAAATATGCCCTCGAGCCTGACGTTTCATTTGTAAACGGTGTGCTTGGCTCATTTGCAAAGGAACAAGAGGAAAAGCAGTGAGTTTTGTACTCGGAATAGACACAAGCAATTATACCACTTCATGTGCACTGCTTGATACTGCGGATATGAGCGTCAGGTCATGCAAAAAACTTCTTCCTGTCAAGCAGGGAGAGCGAGGACTAAGACAATCCGACGCTGTGTTTCACCATACTAAACAGCTTCCAGAACTTATGAAACAGCTTTTTGATAGAAGGTATGACTTAAGTGCAGTTGGGTATTCTTATGCACCAAGGTGTGCAGATGGGTCGTATATGCCTTGCTTCCTTGTTGGAGAAAATGTTGCACAAGCTGTGTCACTTGCCTGTGGAGCTGATCTTGAAAAGACTTCGCATCAGGTGGGACATATACTTGCGGCACTTTATTCCTGCGGAAAGCTGGATATGCTCAGTTCTGATAAGCCTTTTGCGGCTTTTCACGTCAGTGGTGGCACTACAGATCTTCTTTTGTGCGAGCCTGACAAGGCTAAGCTGATAAATATAACTCAGATCGGCGGAAGCCGTGATCTTAAAGGCGGACAAGCCATAGACAGAACAGGCGTAAGGCTTGGGCTGTCTTTTCCATGTGGTAAAAAGCTTGAAAGGCTTGCGTCTGAAAGCGAACATAAAATAAAGCCAAAAGCATCAGTTGACGGGCTTTATTGTTCACTTTCTGGAATAGAAAATCAGTGCATGAAGCTTATAGACGAGAGCTGTTCCGTGGCTGATGTTGCGGCATACTGTATTGATTGTGTGTGCCTTGCGGTGGAGAAAATGACAGTTAATCTTCGCCATGAGTATAAGGATATACCTATTATATATGCAGGCGGTGTGATGTCTAATCGCTTTATAAAAAGCAAGCTTGAAAAGTACGGCAGCTTTGCTGAGCCTGAGTTTTCAAGCGATAACGCAGTTGGCGTTGCGGTCTATGCTGCGATCAGGAAAGGGAAGATCAAAATATGAGTTCAGTTATCACTGTTTCTCAGCTAAACAGATATCTTGCTTCAAAACTGCGGTCTGACCTTAAGCTGAAAGGCATTGCCGTCAAGGGCGAGATATCCAATTTTAATATACATTACAAATCAGGTCATGCCTATTTTACAGTAAAGGACAGCAGTTCTGCACTTAAAGCTGTTATGTTTTCAAGCAGTGTTTCAAGGCTTAAATTCGTGCCTGAGGACGGCATGAGCGTGCTTGTTATGGGCAATATAGAGGTCTATGAGCGTGACGGCGTTTATCAGATAATTGCCACAGAGATCGCACCTCTTGGTGTGGGCGTTATGCACGTTCAGCTCGAACAGACCAAGAAAAAGCTTGAAAAAATGGGCGTATTTGATGTGAACAAAAAAAAGAAAATACCCCTTGTTCCAAAGAAGATAGCCGTTGTTACGTCGCTTACTGCGGCGGCTTTGCAGGATATAATCCATATAGCTGAAAGGCGTTATCCTGTGTGCAATATCGAAGTTTATCCTGCGCAGGTGCAGGGTACGGAGGCAGCACAAACTATATGCAAAGCACTTTCGGCGGCTGATAAAAGCGGTGCAGATACTATAATTTTAGCTCGTGGCGGTGGCACTAGCGAAGATCTTATGGTGTTCAATGACGAGGCGGTGGCACTGGCTGTTTACGTCTGCAATACACCTGTGATATCGGCTGTAGGTCACGAAACTGACACCACCCTTGCAGACTATGCCGCAGATATGCGTGCGCCAACTCCGTCAGCGGCGGCTGAGATTGCTACCCCTGACAAGGCGGATATACTTAATGCTGTGAGGCTTTTAAGGCAAAAGCTTGACAAGGCTATGGAGCTTAAACTTGATAAGGCTGTGTCACAGATAGAAAGCTGTGATAAGCTTTTGAAATTATATTCTCCTGAGAAGAGATTAGAGCAGAGCGAAAAAGCAGTGTGCGACCTTGAAAAAAGGCTGTCACAGATCATGGAACGCAGGCTTGAAAAGCTGTCAGTTAAGCTTGACGGCTATGTTTCTTCTCTGAATATGCTTAGTCCGTTCAATATTCTGGGCAGGGGATATGCTATCGTTCAGAAAGACGAAAGCGTTGTTGACAGTGTATCAATGCTGAACGTTGGCGACGAGGTAAACATAAAGCTGTCAGACGGCAGTGTATCTGCTAAAATAACATTTGTCAAATGAAAGGCTGTTTAAAATGACTTTTGAAGAAAATCTTACAAGACTTAATGATATAGTTGGTCAGCTTGAAAATGACAAGCTTCCTCTTGAGAAAGCTTTGGAACTTTATAAAGAGGGGATAGATCTGTCGGTCGACTGCAAAAAAAGCCTTGAAAGTGCAAAGCTTTCCGTAAAGGCTATGAACGGAGATAATAGCGATGAATGATATGAACAAAGCCACACTTGATTATTATGTGGAGCTTATAGATAATAAACTGCTGGAGCTTACCCGCTCAAAGCCTGAGCTTCAGGGTCAGGTAGTTGAGGCTATGGAGTATTCTTTACAGGCAGGGGGCAAAAGGCTCAGACCTGTGCTTATGCTTGAATTTTGCCGTATGTGTGGCGAGCGTCAGCCTGAGAAGTATGCAGAGATAGCTTGTTCTATTGAACTTATACACACTTTTTCTCTTATACACGACGATCTGCCTTGTATGGACGATGATGATTACAGACGTGGAAAGCCCTCATGTCATAAAGCTTTTCCTGAGAATATTGCACTCCTTGCAGGCGACGCACTGAACACTCTTGCTTTTGAAGTAATTGCCAACAGTGCCATGAACGGCGTTATATCTGCCGATAAGGCAGTCATGCTTATTTCTGTTCTGGCAAGGGCGGTAGGCACTGACGGCATGATAGGCGGTCAGGTGATAGACCTTAAATATGAAAATAAAGAAATAGATGTTGATACACTGAATATTTTGCAGACCTGCAAAACAGGCGCACTTATTGAAGCCGCTTGTGTAATGGGCGTTATACTTGGAGATAAGCTTGAGGCTATCCCCTTTGCGGCAGACTATGCTCAGGCAATGGGCAGAGCATTTCAGATAGTTGACGATATCCTTGACGTGACAGGCACTTTTGAGGAGCTTGGCAAGCCTATCGGCAGTGACAGCGAACAGCATAAAAACACATATGTATCCCTTCTTGGACTTGACAAGTCAGAACAGATAGCAAAACAACTGACAGTTCAAGCACTGGGTCATCTTAAATATTTTGAGGACAGCGTTTTCCTCACAGAGCTTACATCTGATATGCTTACAAGAAGAAGTTGATAAAAAGATTGGAGATCTAGATATAATGTCGGAAATAAAAAAGCCTGATATTTATAAAATGAATTTGCCTGCCGACCTGAAAAAGCTTTCCATTGCACAGTGTGAGGAGCTTTGCGGTGATATAAGGAAAATTCTTATAGATACGGTTTCAAAAAACGGCGGTCATCTTGCGTCAAATCTTGGTACTGTGGAGCTTACAATGGCTATCCACAGAGTTTTTGAATCACCTAAAGATAAAATCGTCTGGGACGTTGGTCATCAGGCATATACACATAAAATACTTACGGGTAGACTCAAAGAGTTTAAAACTCTCAGACAGGAAAACGGTATTTCGGGTTTTTGCAGACCTGACGAGTCAGTGCATGATGCTTTTATAAGTGGCCACAGCTCTACGTCTGTTTCTGCGGCGCTTGGGATCGCCACAGCAATGAAGCTGAGTGGTGATAAAACTCACCATGCTATAGCTGTAGTCGGTGACGGTGCTTCAACAGGTGGCGAGCTTTACGAGGGACTTAACAATGCAGGCAAAAGTGATACAAATATCATCGTTATCCTCAACTACAATGAAATGTCTATCTCAAAAAATGTTGGCGGAATGGCAAAGTATCTTTCCTCCATGCGTACAAAAGAGAGCTATCAGCGCACAAAGGGCAGAGTAGAGAGAATACTTGATAAGACGCCTGTTATAGGTAAACCTGTGAAAAATGCCGTTCGTAACTCCAAAAATGCGGTCAAAAACATGATACTTCACAGCACCATGTTTGAAGATCTTGGCTTTCACTATATTGGACCTATCGACGGACACAATCTTGAAGAACTTGAACAGGGACTTATGGCTGCAAAGGCAGTAAACAAGCCTGTTTTTGTTCATGTGAATACTATAAAAGGCAAGGGTTATGCTCCTGCAGAAGCTAACCCAGGAGAGTTTCACGGGGTCGGCTCCTTTGAGATAAAAACGGGCAATCCCGACGTCGTACTTTCTGACAGCTTTTCTTCTATAATGGGAAAAGAGCTTTGTGAAATGGGAGAAAAGAATAAGCGTCTTTGTGCAGTCACTGCGGCAATGAAATACGGCACGGGGCTTCAGTATTTTGCGAAGCGTTTTCCTGAACGCTTCTTTGATGTAGGCATTGCCGAAGAACACGCAGTTACTTTCTGTGCTGGGCTTGCTTCTATGAACTATGTACCTGTTTTTGCGGTGTACTCATCGTTTTTGCAAAGGTCATACGACCAACTTATCCATGATATGGCAATAGGAGGTTGTCATGCAGTTATATGCGTTGACCGCGCAGGTATAGTCGGTGATGATGGTGAAACACATCAGGGAATTTTTGATGTTTCTTTTCTTACCTCTGTGCCCAATATGAGGATATATTCTCCGTCTAATTATGACGAACTCAGGCTGTGCCTGCATAAGGCTGTTGAGGACGACAGTGGCATTTGTGCTGTGAGATATCCAAGGGGCAGGGATCAATCGCTGTATGATACATCTGATCCTGTTTCAACTTACGTTTATCGTCATATAGAGGGCGCAAAGGTTCTGCTTGTTACATACGGCAGGCTTGCAAATGATCTTTTTACAGCTATAGAAATACTCAGAAATCGTGATATAAAGTGCGATATTATTAAGCTCGTGAATATTTTCCCTATAGACAATGAGGTGGTTGATATAATGTCAGCCTACGATGCTGTGCTGTTCTTTGAGGAAGCTTATTACTGTGGAAGTATTTCAGAGAAGTATGCTTCTATCTGCCCAAATGTGGCACAGTTTGCTATTGACGGTTTCGTGAAGCACGGAAAATGTGATGTGCTTCTTGACGAGCTTGGTTTTTCAGCAGAGAAAATGGCTGATACAGTTGAGGGCTTTTTGAAAGATGAGTGAAAGACTTGATGTGTATATAGTTACTAACTGCGGCGTAAAAAGTCGAGAACGTGCCAAGCAGCTTATAAAAAATGGATTTGTGTCGGTAAACGGCAAGGTCTGCGTCAAGCCTTCTATATTGGTTGATGAGAACGATGGGGTGAAATGTAGGTCTGACGATATGAAGTTTGTCGGCAGGGGCGGACTTAAGCTTGAACACGCCTGCGATGTTTTCGGACTTGACTTGACAGGTAAAGTTTGTGCCGATATCGGTGCTTCAACCGGGGGATTTACTCAGTGTATGCTTGAACATGGCGCAGAATTTGTCTATGCGGTGGACGTGGGACACGGACAGCTTGATGAAAGTTTGTGCAATGACAGTAGGGTGAAAAACTGTGAGGGCGTGAATGCACGATATCTGACAGCGAATTTTTTTGACAGACCTGTGCAGTTCATAAGTGGTGACCTTTCGTTTATTTCTCTAAAACTTGTTATAAAATCCCTTTGCGATTGTCTTTGCGATGGCGGCGAAATGGTTCTTCTTATAAAACCTCAGTTTGAGGCTGGCAAGCAGGCTCTCAATAAAAAGGGTATCGTCAAAGATCGTAAAGACCATGTGAGAGTGATAACCGAGCTTCTTGGCTGTTTTCGAGCAGAGGGGCTTGCGGCTGAAAAGATAACAATTTCACCTGTTAAGGGCGGCGACGGCAATCTTGAATATCTTATTCTACTTAAAAACGCTGACATGACGGCTGACAAGCTTGGTCAGCTCAATATAAAAGAATTTGTGAACGAAGCTTTTGATAGCTTCAAAGACTAAACGCAAGAGTGGTAATATTATGAAAATTTATCTTTATCCAAATCTTGATAAAACTCATTGCTTTGAGTATACGACCGCAACATATGAAAGGCTGCGCAAAAATGGTGCAAAACTTTTTATGGATAGATGCTATAAGCACGTTTTCGTAAAGCTCGATATCACTTTCTGTAGCGAAGACGAGTGTGTAAAGCAGTGTGATATGATTATTGCGATCGGTGGTGACGGAACGATACTCAAATGCTCTCTTAAGGGCTGTGAGTTTGAGAAGCCTATACTTGGCATAAACTGTGGCAGACTCGGTTTTATGGCCTCTCTTGAACATTCACAGCTTGAATTGCTGGACAAGCTTTTTTCTGGAGAATATACCCTCAGCCGCCGAATGATGTTAAACGTAAATGTCGAATGTGGCTGTGAAAATAAGTCATATACTGCGCTTAATGACGTTGCAGTAACAAAAGCTGACGATTGTAAGATAGCCGATTTTGAGGTATCAAAAAACGGCAGACTTATTTCTTCACTTCGTGCAGACGGCGTTATACTTTCTACAGCCACAGGCTCAACAGCCTATTCAATGTCAGCAGGTGGACCTATAATCGAACCTGAAATGAAGTGTATAGAGTTCACACAGATATGTGCTCACTCGCTTTTTGCAAGATCTATGATACTTTCAGAGGACAGCGTTATGAAAGTCAAGTGTCACACTAACAGTGGCTCTCACGCAATCGTCAGCGTTGACGGTAATAATGTTTTCAGACTTTCGGCAGAGGACACTGTGATAGTATCAAAGTCAAAGTATTTTGTTGAAATCATAGATATAAGCGGCGGCAGCTTTTTCTCGTCAATAAACAAAAAGCTTATGCAGCCGTTGAAGGAATCAGCGGAGGACGGCATATGAAAAATCAGCGTCAGAATTTGATAATGCAGATTGTCAAAGACGAAAATATCGGCACTCAGGAGGAACTTCGTGAAGCTCTTAAAAGGCATGGTCTGAAAGTCACTCAGGCAACAGTTTCAAGGGATATAAAAGAGCTTTCCCTTGTAAAGACCATTGGTTCAGACGGCAATTATAAATACAGCCTGCCTGCACTCAAAAAAGATATTGCAGAGCAAAACAATGGTATTTTCGGCATAATTTCAGACGCCGTTGTGTCAGTGGATCATGCGCTTAACACTGTAGTTGTGAAATGTCATACGGGCATGGCACAGGCGGTGTGTGCAAAGCTTGACAAGCTTGGGCTTGACAATGTTGTGGGAACGCTTGCAGGTGACGACACGATATTCATACTTATGCGGACAGAAAAAGATGCGTCCCATATGGCAGAGGAACTGAGATCCTCTATTATTTCTTAAACAGCAGAGGAATGATCTAAAATGTTAAGTGAACTTTATATTGAAAATCTTGCCGTGATTGAAAAGACAACTATAGATTTTTCTGATAAGCTTAATGTTTTCACAGGCGAAACGGGAGCAGGTAAGTCTATACTTATAAATGGAATAAATGCTATCCTCGGTCAGCGTGTCACTAAGGATATTGTGAGAACAGGCACGGACAAGGCTGTTATTTCAGCGTTGTTTACTGACATTGGGGACAATGTTTTGCAGGTACTAGACGAACTTGGCATAAGCGCAGAAGACGGACAGCTTTTTCTTACCCGTGAGATACGTTCAGATGGTGGAAGCGTTGCAAGAGTCAACTCGAGAGCGGTGAACGTTTCCGTACTTAAAGCTATCGGAGAAACGCTTGTAACTATCCATGGACAGCACGACAATCAGATACTCATGGCTCCTGAACGTCATATAGAGATACTTGACAGCTATGCCGAATCGGAAGCTCTTATAGAAGATTATCACAGCTCTTTCAGAGAGCTTCAAAGCATTGCAAAGAAGATAAACAAGATAAAAACTGAGCAAAGCAAAAAAGAGTTTCGCATGGCTGAGCTTGCTGATATTGTTGAGGAGATAAATGCGCTCAACATTCATGAAGGCGAGGATAAAGAGATAGAAGCAGAGCTTAACATCTCTAAAAATGCTGTTGCAATCTCTGAGGCTCTTTATATGGCAAAACAACTTCTTTCGGGCGATGATGACACAGATGGTGCAGTGGAGATGACGCAGAGAGCTTCAAAATCGGTTGAGGGATATACTGATATAATGACTGAGATATCGCCTATATATGACAGACTTAGTTCTGCGGCTATTGAAATGGAGGATATTTCTGAGGAGATAGGCTCACTTCTTGACAGCCTCGATATCGACCCGAAACGTTATGATTACCTTAATCAGCGTTCTGATGAACTCAGGCGTATCATGAAGAAATATGGACCTGAACTTGATGATGTACTGACTACTCTTGAAAATTCACAGAATGAGCTTGATGAACTGAGCGGAGCAGAGCAGAGCTTAGACGAGCTTAATAAAGAAAAGGAAAGACTTCTTGCGGAGGTATCAAAGAAAGCCAAAGCACTTTCAGACCATAGAAAAAAAGCAGGAGAGCGGTTTGTTTCTCAGGTAACAGAGGAGCTTGAATTTCTTAATATGCCAAAGGTCAAGCTGGTGGTTCAGCAGAAAACGGGCAAGCTCACCATAAATGGCATGGATAGCATAGAGTTTCTTATTTCTGCAAACCTGGGCGAAGAGCCAAAGCCTATTGCGAAGATCGCTTCAGGCGGTGAGCTTTCAAGAATAATGCTTGCACTGAAAAACGTAATTGCAGAAAAGGACTGTATCGGCACGCTGATATTTGACGAGATAGACACAGGAGTAAGCGGCAGAGCGGCTCAGAAGATAGGTATAAAGCTGAAACAGATATCTCGCCTTAGGCAAGTTCTTTGCGTGACCCACCTTGCCCAAATGGCTGTTATGGCGGATAATCATTTGCTTATTGAGAAAAATATACAGGGCGACAGGACAGTTACAACTGTTAGAACTCTCGATCATGAGCAGAGAAAGTATGAGATAGCAAGGATAATGGGCGGTGAAAATATCACAGAGCTTATGCTTGAAAATGCTGAACAGTATCTTAAAGACGCTGACAATATGTAACACAAAGTCCCTGATGATTTGCGGGGACTTTTTTTGTGAACGTACATTTATTATTTATTGTTGTAAAATTCATAGTAATGTGGTATAATAACAATCGGTAGGTGATTATTTGAAACTTGAACATATAAACGTCAAAGAAGCCGTGAGATATATGGGAATGGGCAATAACAAGCCAGACGAACGCACGGCTTTGTTGATAGATGAATGTGAAAAAGAGCTTTTGAAGGTCATTGAGCCTAAATTTGTGTACAGAGTGTTTGATGTCGCTCATAAAGAGAACGGTGTTGAGGTCATCGGTACTCCGTTGTTTCTTGGCGGCAATGATATATGCAGACACCTTGAGGGGTGCAGTAAATGCGTGCTTTTTGCAGCGACTATTTCTTCGGGCGTTGATAGAAAGCTTCGTGCTTATGAAGCAGAGGACATGGCTAAAGCTATGATAGCGGATTGCCTTGCAAGTGCGGCTGTTGAGCAGGTATGCGATATAGTTGACAACACTGTGAAAGAAAAGCTCAGCGGATATAATCAGACATGGAGGTTTTCTCCTGGTTATGGCGATCTGCCTATCAGCGTGCAGAGAGTTTTTCTTGACGTACTCAATGCGCAGAAATTTATCGGGCTTAATGCAACTGAAAATAATATACTGACGCCGAGAAAGTCTGTTACGGCGATAATCGGATTGTCAGAAAATGAAATATCAAAGGGCAGACGTGGTTGTGCCTGCTGTAATATGAGGGAAGTCTGTCAATTCAGAAAAAGAGGAGATCATTGTGGATTTTAGAACATTACTTAAAACAAAAGAATTTGTCATACTTGACGGAGCAATGGGTACGATGCTTCAGGCAAAGGGACTTGAAATGGGTGGCACTCCTGAAGCCCTTAACATAGACAAGCCTGATTGGCTGGTGGACATACACCGCCAGTATATAAACGCAGGCTCAGACATTGTTTACGCCAACACTTTCGGTGCAAACAGACACAAGCTTGAAAAGTGCGGATATACTGTCCAGCAGGCTATCCCTGCGGCTGTAAAAAATGCTAGAAAAGCCTGTGAGGGTACTGATACCCTTGTTGCTCTTGATATCGGACCTATCGGACAGCTTTTAGAGCCAACAGGAACGCTCACTTTTGAAGAAGCTTACGATATTTATAAGGAGCAGATACTTGCAGGAGCTGACGCAGACCTTATCGTTTTTGAAACAATGACAGATCTCTATGAACTTAAAGCTGCTGTTCTTGCGGCAAAGGAAAACAGCGATCTTCCTATAGTCTGCACAATGACATTTGAGGAAAATATGCGTACATTTACTGGCGTTGCCATAAGCTCCATGGCTTTGACTTTGGAGGGTCTGGGCGTTGACGCAATCGGTGTGAACTGCTCATTAGGACCAAAGGAGCTTTATCCTGTTGTGGAGGAGCTTTGCAAGTGGACAAATCTCCCTGTTGTAGTAAAGCCTAATGCAGGACTTCCTGACCCTGTTACAAATGAATATAACTGTTCACCTGAAGATTTTGCAGAGTTTGCAGAAAAGCTTATCCCGTTGGGAGTTAAGGTGCTTGGAGGTTGCTGCGGAACTAACCCTGAGTATATCAAAAAGCTGGCTGAAATGCTCAAAGGCAAGAAGCACGTCAGCGTGCATAATGATATCCCTGCCGCTTGCTGTTCACCGACACATACTGTAGTTATAGACCAGCCGAGAATAATTGGCGAACGTATCAATCCTACTGGCAAGAAGCGTTTTAAAGAAGCACTTCTCGCAAACGATATCGACTATATCCTTGGTCAGGCTATCGAGCAGATACACGCAGGTGCGGATATTCTTGATGTAAATGTTGGCCTGCCGGGAATCGACGAAAAGAGTATGATGGTCAAGGCTGTAAAGGCTTTGCAGGGCGTTGTCGATGTGCCTTTGCAGGTGGATTCAACTATACCTGAGGTGCTTGAAGCGGCTCTGAGGGCTTATAATGGCAAGCCTATCGTCAATTCTGTAAACGCTGAGGACAGCTCCATTGAAAATGTTCTTCCTCTTGTAAAGAAATATGGTGCGGCTGTGGTAGGTCTTACTCTCGATGAAAACGGCATACCAAAGAGTGCTGACAAGAGATTTGAGCTTGCTAAAAAGATACTTGACAAGGCGCTTGAATACGGCATTAGAAAAGAAGATGTGTATATAGATTGTCTTACTCTTACCGCTTCTGCGGAGCAGGAAAATGTTATGCAGACAGTAAATGCAGTGGAACGAGTAAAGAACGAGCTTGGACTTAAAACAGTTCTCGGTGTATCGAATATCAGCTTTGGTCTGCCTAGCAGAGAGATAGTTAATCACAACTTTCTTATGATGGCGCTCACAAAGGGTCTTGACCTGCCGATAATGAATCCTAATATTGATTCCATGACGGCAACTGTTCGTGCCTACAAGCTTCTGACAAACATTGATAAAAACTCTGTTGACTTTATTTCTCACTACGGTGGCGAGAAAAAAACTGCTCCTGCCGCAACAGGCGCAAAAGCTGAGATAGACTTGCCGTATGCTATCGAAAATGGTTTGAAGAAAGAAGCAGCTGACCTTACTGCAAAGCTTTTGCAGGAAACAGAAGCCATGAACATTGTCAACGATATGCTTATCCCAGCACTTGATAAGGCTGGTGCAGAATTTGAAAAGGGCAAGCTTTTCCTGCCGCAGCTTATCCAGACAGCTGGCACTGCACAGGCTTGCTTTGAGGTAATAAAAAATTACATTCTGTCAACGGGTAAAAAAAGCGTTTCTAAGGGCAAGATAATCCTTGCAACAGTAAAGGGCGATATCCACGATATCGGCAAGAACATTGTAAAGGTACTTCTTGAAAACTATGGTTATGACGTTATTGACCTTGGTAAGGACGTTGACTATCAGACAGTAGTTGATTGTGCAATAGAAAATGACGTACATCTTATCGGTCTTTCTGCGCTTATGACAACAACTCTTGTGAGCATGGAAAATACAGTTAAGCTTCTTCGTGAAAACAATGTTGACTGCAAGATAATAGTAGGCGGTGCGGTGGTAACGGCTGACTATGCAGAGCAGATAGGCGCTGACTATTATGCAAAAGACGCAAAAGAGTCGGTAGATATCGCAAGAAAATTTTTCGGAAACTGAATAAAATAACTATGACCTCCCATAATCTGAACAACAGATATTTATGGGAGGCCATTTTTAATGAAAAAGTTTGTTACAGCTATCATCATTTCATTTGTCGTTACAGTAAGCTCTGCAGGCATCAAAGCCGCTGCTTTTTCCTCATCAAACCTTGGGGCAGCATTCGTTTTGAGCAATGTTATGTCAGATGAAAAAAACGATAAAAATGGCAGTGGTATAACTGTCATAGACGGCAATAGGGAAGATATAAAGTTTTCTTTTAAAATAGCCGAGATAATTAAAAGCCTTTTTAGCTAAGTGTACATTTATTTGTACTCATATCAAAAGTACGATTGACTTTTGAGCCTTGCCGTGTTATTATATAAATATCAATCATAACGGAGGCTCATTCAATGGTAACAGTTATAAGCGGTGGCTCTCACAGTGGACGTGACAAAGTTTTCATAGATAAGATCAAGTCTGCTGTAAAAAACGGCGAGCAGGTCATGGTCATAATACCGGATCAGTTTTCTTTTGAATATGATAAAAAACTGTATGAACACCTTGGTGCGGCAGATTTCAACGTCATACAGACTGCAGGCTTTAACCGTATTGCTGAATTCACAGAGAAGCTTTATGGCTGTAGGTCAAAAGAAAATGCCGATGATAACGTCCGCACTATCCTTATGTATAAGGCTGTCAGACGTCTTAAGCAGACCAAGGATATCCGGTTTTATAAAAAGAGTCTTGAAAAGGGCAGTTTCTTAGCCGAACTTAACGAGCTTGTGAGCCAGTTTCGTGAAAGCGGAATAACACCACAGGATCTAGCTCTTGCTGCTGAGAAGCAGAGCGGCTCTCTTGCCATGAAACTTTTTGATATCTCAAGGCTTTATGATTTTTACATGGATGAGCTTGAAAAGGCAGGAATGCAGGATACACTGTCTGCAATGGCAAGAAGTGTGGATCAGGTGAAGGAAAACGGATATTTCCGTGGAATGACAGTTTTTGTTGACGCTTTCAACGATTTCTCTTTTGATGAACTTAAAATGCTTGACGCTTGTATCGCACAGTGCAAGAGTATAACGTTCTCTCTATGTATCGACAATGAAAGCATTAGAAGATATGCAAATCACCCATTTGCTGATACTCTTAAAACGTTGCAGCAGATAACAGATATTTCCGCTGATCATAATTACAAGGTCAACACGGTAGAGTGTCGTAACAGCTCATTTAGAGTCCCTGAACTTGAATATGTTAGCAAAGAGATTTACAACACCTGCAAAAAGCCATACGTCGGAAAGTGCGAAAATGTTTCTGTTATATCAGCAACGGATATTTACGAAGAAAGTGAATTTGTCAGTGGAAAGATATGGGAGCTTGTCAGAGAAAAAGGCTATAAATTCAGTGACATAGCTTTGCTTGCAAGAAACCTTAAAGATTGTGCTTCCGTTTTTGAGGGTACGTTTGACAGGTATGAGATACCATATTTTTCAGACTGCAGTGACAGTGTTTCTTCATCATCTCTGGTGAGGTATATGAACTCGCTTTTCAAGTGCTTGCTTTCAAGAAAGTATTCCACGGACAATATTTTGAAATACATAAAATCGCCTCTTTTTCCAATGCTGAATATCGAGATATCAAATCTGGAAGACTATTGCATACGCTGGAGCGTTGATGGTGATATGTGGCTCAGTGATTTTACTGTTGCAGGTGATCTCAGCGAAAAACAGCTTGAAAAAATAAACTGCTCAAGACGAAAGATAATCGAGCCTTTTGAAGCATTTAAAAGCAAACTTGTTAAAGACGTTACAGCAGGGGAACTGTGCCGTGGGCTTTATGATCTTCTTGGCAGCATTGAGCTTTCTCAGCAGACCTTTTCTGTAGTAAAAAAGGCAGGAACTTCGGATAACGAAACTCAGCTTGAAATGGCTAGAGGATTGAAACAACTTTGGAACTCTGTTCTTTCGGCTATCAAATCCGTCTATGACTGCATGAATGACGAAGTTATCTCCCTCAGACAGTTTTATGAGCTTTTCAAGCTCATGCTTTCGCAAATGAGTGTTTCACGTCCTCCGCAGAAACTTGACTGCGTAAGGATATGCGACCCGAGCCATTCAAGGCTTGAGGGCGTAAAGGCTGTCTTTCTTGTTGAGGTGAACGACGGCATATTTCCTGCGTCTTTAAGCTCTGGTGGACTTATCACAGAAAATGAAAAAATGATATTAGAGGGAAGCGATATTCATATCTCACACAGCGCAAGAAAATCTTTTCAGACAGAGAAGCTTGTGTGCTACAACGCTTTTACCCTTGCAGACGAAAAGCTCTATGTGCTTTATTCAGAATCTGACCTTGTAGGAGAAACTCACCACCCATCTGCGCTTGTTTCCGAGCTTAACGGAATGTTCGGCAAAATCAATACCAAAGCTCAGGACATGGGGCTTGATTTTTACTGCACTTCTTTCAGGACAGCTTACTATAAATATATGGAACATTCCCGTGATAAAAACGCTACAATTTCTGCGATTAGGTCTGTGTTGGGGTTATCGCAGGAATATGCCGAGAAACTTATGCGAACAAAGAATCTTCATGAAAACGGTGACTATAAGCTTGAAGAAAAGACAGCAGAAAAACTTTTCATGTCAGAACAGCCTGCAAAGGTCTCGCCTACTCAGCTCGATACATATTATAAATGCCCGTTCAATTATTTCTGCAAGTATGGTCTTGGTCTTAAAACTGTCAGAAAGGCAGATATCGACGGGCTTAACAGGGGACTTATCATTCATCAGCTTCTTGAAAAGATAATGCGTAAAGATGATGACGGCACAGGCTTTGACAAGGCTTTCCTTACTCTCTCAGATGAAGAGATAAAAGAGTATATTCACAAAAACGTTACCGAATATATAAAGGAAAGCCTTGGCGGAATGTTCGGAAAATCTCCGTCATTTGTATTTTTACAGGAGCGTATGGAAAGCAATATCCTGCATATCGTGCGATTTATGCAGCATGAGCTTCTTAACTCAAAATTCAGACCTGCACTTTTGGAATACAAAATAGACAAGTCAGAAGGAGAAGACAGACTTATCATAGACGTAAACGGCAGATATAAGATAATCCTTACGGGAATTATCGACAGAGTTGACGTTTTCGAGGACGAGAACGGTGAAAAATATGTGAGGATAATCGACTATAAAACAGGCTCTATTGACCTTAAATATTCAATGCTCTACAATGGCCTTAATTTGCAGATGTTCGTGTATCTTACCGCTTTACTTGAAACCAAAAATCCAGTGAATATAGACGGTGGATTGAAGCAGGCTGGTATCGTATACTACACGCTAGGAAACAAGCCTAAAACATACGAGCAGACAGCCGACGCTGACGTAGAAGAAGCCGAGAGCAGATCACGGCTAAACGCTTTCAAGCCTATAGGAAAAGTCGTTGATATAAAGGCTGTCACTGAAGCTTTCAGCTCAGAAGAAAATTATGCCTATGCGCCTTTTAAATATTCTAAAACCAACGGCATTTCAGGCACTGTTCCAGACGGCTTTTTTACAAAGCTCAGAGAATTTGCTATAGGCAAAGTGGCGCAATTTGGTGAACAGCTTTGCCAGGGAAACATTCAGGCAAGACCTGTAGCGGAAGCCTGCAAGCACTGTGATTTTCACGATATCTGCGGCAGGATAAACCAAGAGGATGTTACAGACGTGAAAGACAGCGTTTATGAAGAAAAACTTATGGAAGAACTAACTGACAGAAAGGAGAAAAAATAATTGGCTGATACAAAATGGACCAAAGAGCAGGAAAGAGCCATTAGTGACCGTGGCAAGGGAATTATAGTTTCAGCGGCGGCAGGAAGCGGCAAAACCACAGTGCTTATAGAACGAATGATACAACTCCTTTCTGATGAAAAAAATAAAATACCTGCCGACAGACTTCTTGCAGTAACATTCACAAAAGAAGCCGCTTCAAGCATGAAAGAAAAACTCAGCCGTGCTTTTGACGAACAGCTTCGTCGTGACCCTGAAAACAAGTGGCTGCTTAGTCAGCAAAATCTTATCCAGCTTGCGAGGATATCTACAATAAATTCCTTCTGTCTTGACCTTGTGAAAAGTAATCTACATGAATTTGATTTTCAGGGCGGACTTGATATACTTGATGACAGTGTACAAACTCTTATTTTGCAGGAAGCTATCACGCAGGCTTATGAAAATCTTTGTGAAGAAGATTATGAAAGCTACAAACTGCTGAAAAATGCTTTTGCGGATAAAACTCTCAATGAAATCACCGATAATCTTTATGAATTCATGCGTTCACTGCCGTTTCCTGAGCGTTGGATAGCAGAGGTACATAAAAACTTTACTGATGATAAGATTTTTGACAGCTTTATAAAAGATAATATATGTGTAGCTCAAACAAAGCTGAAAGAAGCATTTTCAATGTATGAGGTTTTTGAAGAATATGCCTGCCGTAAAGAGATTGAAGGCATACCTTTTATAAAACATATCAAAATGAATGAAACTGCCGACAGTGACAGAGAACTTCTTCATAGGTTAAGAAAGCTTCTTGAAAGCGGTGATATAGATGCTATTGCTAAGTCAGATTGGAAATTCAGCACCATAAAAAAATTTCCCACGAACAAGGCTTTCAATACATCACTTGACGATGATATTCGCATGAGGTTCAAGGACAATTATGCCTTCTGTGCATCATACAGAAACAAATATAAAGATATCGTAGCTAAAATTACCGATATGTTCAATAACACAAAACTAATCATGAAGGAAAATATGCTTGAATCTGACAGAATATTTACTGTTCTGTGCAGGGTATGCGAAGATATAGACAAGATCTCACAAGAAATGAAGCTTGAACGAAATGGCGTTACTTTTTCTGACGTTGAGATAATGGCGAGAGAATTGCTTGTAAAAGATACCGAGAATGGACCTGTTCGCACGGAGCTTTGCGAGGAAATTCGCAGAAACAGGCTTTATGAGCTTATTTTCATAGACGAGTTTCAGGACGTGAATAATCTTCAGGAGCTTGTTTTCCGCTCGCTTTCTGATTCTGATAACTTGGATATCATGGGCAAAAATGTTTTTGTGGTTGGCGATATAAAGCAGGCCATATATCGTTTCAGACTCTCAAATCCTGAACTTTTCAGCAAAACGAGAAATGACGCTTCCGCACCTGAAAACAGCGAACAGCTCGAGGCTATCTTGCTAAGCAAGAATTTCAGAAGTCGTGAGTCTGTGGTTGATTTTGTAAATTTTCTGTTCCACTATCTTATGACACAGCACACAGGTCAGGTGGATTATGATAGAAATGAAGAACTTCGATACGGTGAACTTTATGATGAAAATAACAAGCCTACAGAAATAATGCTCATACCTTTTGATAAGGACTACAAAAAGACAAATGGCTATTCTGTGGAGAACAAAGTGATAGCGCAAAAGATAAAGCACATGCTTGAAAACGGTGATGAAGTCAAAGATCATGGTTCTATAAGACCATGCCGTGCAGGAGATTTTTGTATACTTGTTCAAAAGAATGATGAAATTACCCTTATGGCAAAAGCCCTTGAAGAAGTAGGTCTGAAAGCATATTCTGAGGATACAAACGGATACATGAAGTCAAGAGAGATAACACTTGTGCTGAATATGCTCAGGGTAATTGACAATCCTATGAACGATATTGCAATGACAGCTATCATGATGTCGCCTATCATGGGATTTACGCCTGATGAAATGGCGGCAGTAACAGAAAAGTCAAAGAAGCCTAACAGCAAACTGAAAGACCATATCTATCAGGTGGTAGCGGCGTCAGCTTCTGCTGAGGACAGCCACGAAAAGGAAGCTACTCATATAAGCTTTAATAATAAAGCATTGCAGGATAAGTGCATAGAGCTTAATAAGCTTATTAATTCCCTGCGTTATCTTTCAATGAGCATGGGTCTTGAACGGCTCATAAGAAAAATATACGACATGACCGACCTTATGGGGATCGTTTCGCTGTATCTTGATTCTGATAAAAAGCGAGCAAACCTTCGTCTGCTTCTTGAATATGCTTCGTCCTATGAGCAAAATAGTCAGGAGGGCGTAACTGGTTTTCTAAGATATATCGACTCTGTGTCCTCAAATGAAAAAGCCTTTAAGCAGGCAATGACGGTAACAGAGGGCTCAGATTCCGTTTACATAAAGACCTACCATGCTTCAAAAGGTCTTGAATATCCATTTGTATTTTTATGTCAGCTTGACATACCGCTTATAAAGAAAGACAAAGGTTACTGTTCACATAACAAGCTGGGCTTTGCTTTCAGTTTTATGGATAACAGCAAACTTATGAGAAAAACTTCACTTTACTATGATAAGCTTTCAAAGGAATCAAAAGCAGAGGAAAAAAGTGAAAAACTCCGCCTGCTTTATGTTGGATGTACGAGAGCGAAAGAAAGACTTTTTGTAAGCTATGCACCGATTATTTACAGCAATACCACATATGAGAAGGTTATTGAACGTAAGGTGGGAATAGTTGACAGGCTTAGAAACATATACTCAAAGCAGGGAGATTCTCTTGAAAATGTTGTGGCGGACGCTGAAACGATGCTTGATTGGATAACAATAACGCTTGCACTTCACTCCACGGGTGATCAACTCACATCTTGGCTTGGCACTGATAATATAGCTGTCAGCGGGGACGAATACCCTGAGCCTGAGATAATATATAATGAATACGGCATTGAAAATACAGAGCAGACACAGGAAGAAGATACAACTATTAGCGAAATAGAAGCGGACAAAACAATACTTAGAAATCTTCTTGACAAATTTGCATTTGAGTATGATTGGTCAGGAGTATCAACACCAGCAAAGCTTACTGTTACGGAGATAACTGCGGCTGAAAAAGAGAAGCAGACAGAGAAAACCGAACCTGAGTTTTATCCTAGTCTTCCACGGCTTGATGATGAGTTTGATAAACTATCAGCAGCGGAAAAGGGAACTTTTACCCACAAATTTATGGAGTTATCGGACTATGATAAGGCACATGAAAGCGTAAAAACAGAGCTTGAACGTCTTGTGAATCAGGGGTACTTCAGCCAGAAAGAAGCTGACGGAGTTTATGTTGAAGCACTTGAAGCATTCTTTAGATCTGATTTTTATGAGCGTGTGAAAAATTCCGATAATGTGATGCGTGAAAAGAAGTTTCTTGTTTCAATGAGAGATCTTGACTTAAGTGAAAATCTTCCTGAATATAATGGTAACAGTGGTATGCTTCAAGGTATCGCCGATTGTATCTTCCACGAGCCTGACGGATATGTTATCGTTGATTATAAAACTGACAGATTTAATGATTTGTCACAGCTCATGGGCTATAAAACACAGCTTGCACTGTATAAAGCGTCGTTTGAGATGATACTCGGAGAGAAAATAAAAAGCTGTTATATTTATTCATTTTGGCTGCGGAAAGGGGTTGAAATCAAGCTCTGAATGTGATATAATGACATATGGAGAGCTTGATAATATTTTTTTGAAATAATTTGAGAAAAGGTATTGACAAGTGGGTAAAAGTGTAGTATAATGTCATGGTAAACAAAGCAGAACAATGTCCGTTCTCACCTTAAGCGCAGTTCTCTGTAGTAAAAAGGTCAACATGAATTTGCATATCAATGTGATTTTATGCGGGTACGGATCAGTTCTGTGCCCGTTTTATTTTATTTTTGGAGGTGCTGCGTCATTAGCAACAGGGAACATCAGATCAACGAAGAGATCCGTGATAAAGAACTCAGGATCATAGACGTTGACGGAAATCAGCTTGGTATTTTAAGTGCTGACGAGGCTCTTAAAATTGCATTTGAGAAAGATCTTGATCTTGTAAAGATCGCTCCTCAGGCAACTCCGCCTGTATGCCGTATCATGGATTATGGCAAGTTCTGTTTTGAACAGACAAAGCGTGCGAAGGAAGCAAAGAAAAATCAGAAAGTTATCGAGATCAAGGAAGTTAGAATGTCATCTACGATCGACACTCATGATTTTAATGTAAAGGTCAATCAGGCTGTTAAATTCCTTAACGGAGGAGATAAGATAAAAGTTTCTGTAAGGTTCAAGAAAAGAACTTTGGCTCATCCGCAGTTCGGTGAAGAACTTCTTGCAAAATTCAAAGACGCTATCTCTGAAGCCGGCGTTGTTGACAAGCCATCAAAAATGGAGGGACGCAGTCTTGTGATGTTCGTTTCTCCGAAAGTAAACAAGTAAAATAATAAGGAGGATAAATACAATGCCAAAGATCAAAACACATTCTGGTGCTAAGAAGCGTTTCAGTGTTACCGGTAGCGGTAAGGTTAAGTTCCAGCACACAAACAAAAGACACAGACTTACTCAGAAGGATCACAAGCGTAAGAGAATCCTACGTGGTGCAGCTTATGCAGATGATACCAACATCAAGAACGTAAAGGCTCTTATCCCTTACAAATAAACGAGTTGTAGGGAAAACAAATTTTAAAAATTTCAGGAGGTAATAACTATGGCTCGTGTAAAGGGAGCAATGATGACTCGTAAGAGAAGAAATAAGACTCTGAAGCTTGCTAAGGGATACTTTGGTGCCAAGAGCAAGCACTTCAAAATGGCTAAACAGGCTGTAATGAAGTCAGGTCAGTATGCATACATTGGAAGAAAGCAGAAGAAGAGAGATTTCAGAAAGCTTTGGATCACAAGAATTTCAGCAGCTGCTAAAATGAACGGTATGAATTATTCAACATTCATGAACGGCGTAAACAAGGCTGGTATCAATCTTAACAGAAAGATGCTCTCCGAAATAGCTATCAGCGATCCTGCTGGTTTCACAGCGATTGCAGAAAAGGCGAAGGCTGCTCTTTAATAGTCAAAAACACGCACGTTCTTGTAACCTGCGTGTTTTGTTGTATATTAAGGCAACACCATATATTACGCATTTGGCAACTAAATGATTAAATTTTCAGAATAAGAGGTGACGCAGTTTGCATATTAATAGTAAAGATAACCCTAGAGTGAAGCTTTTCAGAAAGCTTCTGTCATCAAAAAAATCTAGGGAAGAACATGGTTTGTTTGCTGTTGAAGGTGCAAGAAACTGCGTTGACACCGCTTATGAAGCTGTGTGCGGAAGAATAAAAGTCCATTCTGTTTTCTATACTCAAACGGCCTTGACTAAGTATAAAAATACACTTAAAACCGATAGCCTTTTCTCGTGCACAAGACCTGAAGATGTTTTTGAAATATCTGATGAGCTTGCGAAAAAGATGACAGATGAGGGAAACTCTCAGGGCATTTATATGATCGTTTTTAAGGTCGATTTGCCGTTTGTGGCTGAGTATATTGACAAAAACGGGAAGTATCTTGTGCTTGATAATTTACAGGACCCAGGTAATTTGGGTACGCTTCTAAGAACTGCCGATGCCGTAGGCGTTAGTGGAGTAGTTATGACAGATAATTGCGTTGATCTGTATAACCCAAAGGTGGTTCGTTCCGCTATGGGAAGCACTACAAGACTTGATCTTTTTGTAGTGGATAATTTTCTGAACGTCGCAACGCTTTTTGATGAGCTTGGTATCGTTACAAATGCTGCAGTTGTCAGAAACGGTGAAAATATCACAGAATTTGATTTTGACAGACCGTGTGCTGTTGTAATAGGAAACGAGGGCAAAGGTTTGCCTAAAGAACATTCAGACATTTGTAAAAATCGTGTGACTATTTCTATGCACGGCAACATAGAATCACTTAATGCTGCTTGTGCAGGCACAATCATTTTGTGGGAAATGTTTCGAGGTGGCAGTCATGGATAAAGAAAGACTTTTATTATGGATAAGAGCGGTTCTGATTTTCACTCCATCGAGCAAACGTATATGGGAAGTTTCTGCAAATTATGATGATATAGTTGAGTTCATGACTGCACTCGATGATCATATGGTCAGCGGACTTAATGATAAAGAGCTGCAGAGGATAGGAAAATATAGTCTTAAAGACGCAGAAATCATAAAAAAACGCTGTGAAGAGCTTGGCATAAATATTTATTGTTACGAAAGTGAGGGCTATCCTGACAGACTTAAACGGATCGCAAATCCACCTGCTGTTCTGTATACTTATGGTAACCTTGACTTTTTAAACGATAAATGCGTTATTTCAGTAGTAGGCTCCCGTGAGCCGTCTGAATATTCTGTAAAGATAACGAAGCATATTTGCGCAGATCTTATAAGAAGAAACTGTCTGCTTGCTTCGGGGTTTGCAGGCGGTATAGATCAGATCGCTAACAGGGTAGCTATTGAAAATAATAGTAGACCTATAGCTGTGTGTGGCACAGCTCTTGATTGTGATTACCCTAAGGGAAGTAACGAGCTAAAAAAACAGATCGCTGAGAATGGAGTAGTAATATCAGAGTATTTTCCGGGTTATAAACCATTTGGAAATGCTTTTGTGAATCGCAATAGGATTCTTACAGGACTTTCAAATGCAGTGCTTTTTACTGAGTGTAGCAAGGAAAGTCATGGCCTTGATAATGTCAATCACGCCATATCTCAAGGAAAACAGGTATTTGTAGTACCACCACATGATATCTATGACAGTCGATATTTCGGACAACGTGATCTCATAAGAAATGAGTGTCAACCTGTGTTCGGCGCAGAGGATATAGTGTATTCGCTTGGCAATGAAAGGTATCAATCTCTTAGACTTGTGGAAAGCCTGGGAGAGTTCACGCTTCCTGCTGAGGATTCTGCTATACTTAACAATGGCGAGCCTAAGACAGTGAAGCACAGAAAAAGCAAAAGAAAAGTGCCTGACAGCAAGACTGTTTCTGAAACAGATGTGGTAAAACCAACACCTGAGCCTGATCTGTCAGGGCTTGATGACACACAAAAGAGCATTTGCAAACTGTTAAAAAGCGGAAATATGCTTGTGGACGAGATAGCTGCAAAGCTTGGTATGGATATCTCTGATGTGCTTGCACAGCTAACGGAGCTTGAACTTTATGGCACTGTTAAGTCATATCCGGGCAAAATTTTTGGACTTTAATATATATTAAGAATGGAGAATAGATTTGTCTAATTTGATCATAGTTGAGTCACCAACGAAGATAAAAACAATTAAGCGTTATCTTAGCGATGATTATGAAGTCGTGGCTTCAAAGGGTCATGTCCGTGACCTGCCAAAATCAAAGCTGGGCGTCGATATAGATAATAATTTTGAACCTAAATATGTCAACATAAAAGACAAAGAGGGCGTTATAAAAGATATAAAAAAGCTTGCAAAGAAAAGCGACCATGTTTATCTTGCAGGAGACCCTGACCGAGAGGGAGAAGCCATTTCATGGCATCTTGCATTGCTTTTGGGTCTTGACCTGAATGATAAAAACCGAGTAACTTTCAACGAACTTACTGAAACCGGTATCAAAGCTGGAATGAGCCACCCACGTTCTATTGATATAAACCTTGTTAATGCACAGCAGGCAAGACGTATCCTTGACAGACTTGTGGGCTATAAGCTTTCACCTTTTCTTTGGAGAAAGATAAGAAAAGGACTTTCAGCGGGCAGAGTTCAGTCTGTCGCAGTTAAAATGATATGCGACAGAGAAAACGAGATAAGGGCATTTGTATCTCAGGAATATTGGTCCATTGACGGAAAATTTTCCGCAAACGGTGAAAGAAAGACCTTTGCTGCAAAGCTTAATACAGTTGACGGAGAAAAGCCAGAGCTGAAAAATAAAGAGCAGGCTGACGAGATACTGAAAAGACTTGAGGGTGTCGAGTTTGTTATCGACAAGGTAAAAAAGAGCGTTCACAGAAAATCTCCTGCCGCACCATTCACCACCTCGACTTTACAGCAGGAAGCGTCAAGACGTCTCAGCTTTCAGGCGAGAAGAACGATGAAAACCGCTCAGGAGCTTTATGAGGGTGTTGAGATAAACGATATGGGTCAGACAGGTCTTATCACCTATATGCGTACCGACAGCCTTAGAATTTCTGATGAAGCAAGAGCAGCGGCATATGATTTTATCAGAAAAAAATATGGAGATAAGTATATCCCTGACACACCGAAAAAATATAAAACTAAGGGCAACGCTCAGGACGCTCACGAAGCCATCCGACCAACACACCCAGAGGTAACACCTGATATGGTAAAGGCAAGCGGAGTGACGAGTGACCAGTACAAGCTTTATAAACTCATTTGGGAGAGATTTATAGCTTCTCAGATGTCAAACTGCCTTATGGACACTGTTTCTGTTGATATCTCTGCAAACGGTTGTAACTTCAAGGCAACAGGCTATTCTGTAAAGTTCGACGGATTTACTGTTCTTTATGAAGAGGCTAAAGACGATGAGGGTGAAAAGAAAAACGTGCTTCCTCCAATAAAATCCGGTGACTCAATAAAGGTGCGTAACCTTGAGGAAAATCAGCATTTCACTCAGCCTCCTGCAAGATACACAGAAGCGACCCTCGTAAAGGCGTTTGAGGAAACAGGCATCGGCAGACCTTCGACTTATGTTCCAACTATTACAACCATAATAAACAGAAATTATGTTGAGCGTGACGGAAAACAGCTTAAGCCGACTTCGCTTGGCGAAGTAACAAACCAGCTTATGAGCGAGCATTTTGATAAAATAGTTGATGTTAAGTTTACTGCAAACATGGAGAAATCTCTTGACGAAGTGGAAAATGGCAAGAAAAGTTGGGTAAAAACTTTGCAGGACTTTTATAGTGACTTTGACGAGGAATTGACTGAAGCCGAGGAAGCTATGGACGGGAAGCGAATCAAAGTGCCTGACGAAGAAACAGATCAGGTGTGTGAGCTTTGCGGCAAACCTATGGTAATAAAGATAGGCAGATATGGCAAATTTATGGCTTGCTCAGGCTTTCCTGAGTGCAAGAATACCAAGAAAATAGTTCAGGAAACAGGCGGAATTTGCCCTTACTGCGGAAAGAAAGTGCTTCTCAAAAAGTCTAAAAAGGGCAAGAAGTATTACGGCTGTGAGGATAATCCTGAGTGCAAGTTCATGACATGGGACGTTCCTACCGAAGAAAAATGCCCTAAGTGCGGCAGTACGCTTTTCCAGAAAGGCGGAAAGAACGGAATACTCATTTGCCATAAGCCTGATTGCGGATATGAAAGGAATTTATCTAATGGCGGTTAAGGTAATAGGTGCAGGACTTGCAGGCTGTGAAGCTGCGTGGCAGTTAGCCCAAGCAGGGATAGACGTTGAGTTTTATGAAATGAAGCCGAAAAAGTTTACGCCTGCCCATAAATATAAGGGCTTTGCAGAGCTTGTCTGCTCAAATTCATTGAAAGCGGACAGGATAGATTCAGCTGCAGGAATGTTAAAAGAGGAAATGCGCAGGCTTGGCTCTGTCACAATGGAATGTGCAGCTGAAACTAAGGTATCAGCAGGCGGAGCACTTGCTGTTGACAGGGAAAAGTTTTCCGATATGGTCACGGGAAAGATAATGGAAAATTCTCACATCACTGTTATCGAGGAAGAAGTCACAGATATACCTGATGGCGATGTTATAATCGCAACAGGTCCTCTTACAAGCGATGGGCTTGCAGAGAGTATCGGCAAAATATGCGGTGATTATCTGTATTTTCATGATGCCGCCGCACCTATCGTCACATATGAAAGTCTTGATAAGGATAAGGTGTTTTTTGCATCGAGATACGGCAAGGGAGAAGCTGATTATATCAACTGCCCAATGAATAAGGAAGAATATCTCAGGTTCTATAATGAACTTATCAATGCGGAATCCGCTCCGCTCCATGATTTTGATAAGGAACATTTTTCTAAGGACGGGTTCAAGGTGTATGAAGGCTGTATGCCGGTTGAGGTCCTTGCCAAAAGAGGAGAGGACACAATGCGTTTCGGTCCGCTGAAACCTGTAGGCTTGACAGACCCACGAACAGGAAACAGACCTTATGCCGTCGTTCAGCTTCGTGCAGAGAACGCAGAGGGAAGTCTGTATAACCTTGTGGGCTTTCAGACAAACCTTAAATTTGGTGAGCAGAAAAGAGTATTTTCTCTTATCACAGGACTTGAAAATGCAGAATTTGTGCGCTATGGAGTTATGCACAGAAACACCTTCATCAATTCACCTAAGCTCTTAAATCCGCAGTTTAATATGCGAGATAGGGAGAACCTTTATTTTGCAGGTCAAATGACAGGCGTTGAGGGATATATCGAATCGGCGGCAAGCGGAATTTTTGCAGGTCTGAGCATGGCAAGACGTTTGCAGGGCAAGCCTGCGGTTACCTTGCCTGATACCACAATGCTGGGTGCGCTTTCAAAGTATATAAGCGATCCTACTGTGGAGAAGTTCCAGCCTATGGGATGTAATATGGGTATCCTGCCTGAGCTGCCTGAACGTATAAGAGATAAGAAACTGAAATATAAGATGATAGCTGAAAGGGGTCTTGCAGACCTTGACAAGGCTATTGAGGAATTTTAAGGAGAATGTTATGAACATAGTAATTGACGCTTTCGGCGGAGATAACGCACCTCTCGAAGTCATAAAAGGTTCAATTGACGCACAGAAAGATTTCGGAGTTGACGTTACTCTTGTTGGTGATGAAGAAAAAATAAAAAAATGTGCACAGGAAAACGGACTTGATATCACAGCTTTACATATCAAGCACGCTGATACTGTTATCGAGATATGTGAAGAGCCTACAGAAGTGATCAAGGGCAAGAAGGATTGCTCAATGGCTGTGGGCATGAAAATGCTTGCAGACGGCGAGGGCGACGCTTTCGTTTCAGCTGGCTCAACAGGCGCACTTGTAGTTGGAGCAACGTTTATCGTAAAGAGAATAAAGGGCATCAAAAGACCAGCTCTTGCAACAATACTTCCTACGGCAACTACGCCTACGATGCTTCTTGACAGCGGTGCAAACGCAGACTGCCGCCCTGAAATGCTTACTCAGTTTGGAATAATGGGTTCGGCTTATATGAACAAGATACTTGGTGTTGAGTCACCAAGAGTAGGTCTTGCAAATATTGGTGCAGAGGAGTCAAAGGGCAGAGAGCTTGAGCTTGAAACTTACAAGCAGTTGAAAAACGCACCTGTAAACTTTGTTGGAAATATCGAAGCAAGACAGCTTCCTATGGGCGATTGTGACGTATGCGTGGCTGACGGCTTCTGTGGAAACCTTATGCTCAAGCTTTACGAGGGCATGGCAAAATTCTTCTCAGGGGAGCTTAAAACGCTTCTGACTAAGGATACAAAGTCAAAGATCGCTGCTCTTATGGTAATGAAGAACGTTAAAGAATTCAAGAAAAAGGTAGACTACTCTGAGTATGGCGGAGCGCCTCTACTTGGTACTGCAAAGCCTGTTATCAAGGCACATGGCTCATCAAATGCAAGAGCATTCTATAACGCTATCAGACAAGCAAAACAATTTACTGAAACTAATGTGATAGACGAGATCACAACTGCTATCGAGCAGTTGAAAAGCAAACAGGAGATGTTATAATGGACGAGCAAAAGGCTCTTAAAGAGTTTCAGGAAAGAATAGGTTATCAATTCAAAGACGAAAAGCTCCTTTACGAAGCTCTTTCCCATTCATCATTTGCAAATGAAAACAAGAAGGCTAGAAACAGCAATGAAAGGCTTGAATTTCTTGGAGATTCAGTGCTTTCTATAGTTGTGTCAGATCACATTTTCGAGCATTATAAGCATATGCCTGAGGGCGAGCTGACAAAAATGAGAGCTTCACTTGTGTGCGAAAAAGCACTGTATGAGTTTTCAAAGAAAATAGAACTTGGCAAGTATATCTTTCTCGGAAAAGGCGAAGAGATAACAGGTGGCAGAGAAAGACCGTCAATTATTTCAGACGCTTTTGAAGCAGTTATCGCTGCAATTTATCTTGACGGTGGTATCGAGCCTGTTTCAAAATATATACTTTCATTCATACCTGAAAATATCACGCCTGATGGAGTTGTTTTCCATGATTACAAGACTATTCTTCAGGAAATAATCCAGAAAAATCCTGAGGAGAGAATAGAATATCACCTTAAAGGCGAGTCAGGTCCTGACCATAATAAGAAATTTACTGTTCAGGTACTTTTGAATACGAATGTTATCGGCGAAGGTACAGGCAGATCGAAAAAGACCGCTGAACAGTTGGCGGCTAAAGAAGCATTGGAACTAATGGGCTATGGGGCACAGTAATATATCTGTCTTCGTGCCGCATATAGGCTGTCCGCATATGTGTGCGTTCTGCAATCAGCGCACCATAACTGGTACAGAGAAGATACCGCACGCTGATGATGTTAAGCGTATCTGCACACAGGCAATGAACGAAGTCAAGGACGTTTCACAGACGGAGATAGCCTTTTTCGGTGGTAGCTTTACAGCAGTGCCGAGAGAATATATGCTCGAACTTCTTGGTGCAGCACAGGAGTTTATAGGCAACGACAAATTCAAGGGTATCAGGATATCCACCAGACCTGACTATATCAGCACTGAGATACTTGACATTCTCAGAGATAATCACGTTACGGCTATCGAGCTTGGCGCACAGTCTATGTCAGATGTTGTTCTTGAAGCCAACGAGCGTGGACATACTGTTCAGGACGTCGAAAACGCTGCAAAGCTTATAAAAAGCTATGGTTGCTTTGACCTTGGTCTGCAAATGATGATAGGACTTTATAAAAGCAACCGTGAAACTGAGCTGGAAACTTGGTCGAAGATAGCGGCGCTGTCTCCTAAAACAGTGCGCATCTATCCCGTTGTTATCCTTAATGGTACAAGGCTCGGAGAGCTTTACAAAAGTGGCGAATATAAGCCTATGGACTTTGACGAGGTAGTGAAAATCTGTTCTTATCTGCTCACAGAAGCCGACAAACTTGGTATAGATGTTATAAAGCTTGGTCTGCACGCAAGCGAGGTTGTGGAGGAGCAAATGTTGGGCGGATTTTATCACCCTGCATTCCGTGAACTTTGCGAAGGCAGAAATTACCGCAGGCTTATAGCAGAGGAGCTTGGAAAGCATGGCAATATAAGCGATATAGCTTCCGTTGTGATATCTGTACCAAAAAGGCAGATAAGCAAGGCAATAGGTCAGAAAAAAGCTAATATAGAATATTTCAAAGATCTTGGTGTCAATATAAAAATTGTAGGTCACGAGGGCAGCGATAAAATAAAGATAAACGAAATCATAATGAGGGGTGGTGAAAAATAATGTATCTTAAATCACTTGAATTGCAGGGCTTTAAGTCTTTTCCAGATAAAATAGAGCTGAAATTCAATAAGGGTATCACCGCAGTTGTCGGTCCTAACGGATCAGGCAAGAGTAATATCGGTGACGCTATGCGCTGGGTAATGGGCGAGCAATCTTCCAAAGCCCTGAGAGGTGAAAAAATGGCAGGCGTTATTTTTCACGGCACTCAAACTAGACCAAAAGCGCCTTTTGCTCAGGTAACTATCACCATAGACAACGAGGACGGTGCACTTGAATATGACAGCGACACCGTGTCAGTATCACGAAAGCTTTACCGCAATGGCGACAGTTTTTACATGATAAACGGTAAAGAAGTAAATTTAAAGGATATCGTGGAACTGTTTATGGACACAGGTCTTGGCAGGGACGGTTATTCGATAATCGGTCAGGGCAGGATAGCAGATATCGTAAACGGAAAATCCAATGACCGCCGTGAGATATTTGAAGAAGCGGCAGGCATTTCAAAATTCCGTTCAAAGAAAAAAGAAGCCGAAAAAAAGCTTGCGGCGGCTGAGGATAATCTCTCTCGTATCAATGACATCATGGGAGAGATAGAAGGACGAATAGGTCCGCTTAAAGCGCAGGCTGAAAAGGCGGAGAAGTTCAGAGTCCTTGATGAAGAAAAGAGAAAACTGGAAGTCTCCGTATGGGTGCATAAGCTCAACGAGTATATGAGTCAAATAGCAGGTTATGAGGAGAAGCTTTCTTCTGTAAAAAAAGAGTACGAGGTCATCACGCAGGAGCTTGAAAGCATTGAAGATGATATAAATGACAGCTTTGCAAAGAGCGCTGAAAAATCTGAGCTTGCTGACAGCTACAAAAATCAGATACATCAGGTGGAGCTTGAAAACTCTCAGGCACTGTCAAAGATCGCAGTATATGAGAATGATATTTCTCACCTTGAAGATAATATTTTGAAGCTTAAAGAGCAGATAAGTGAGTCCAACTCATCAAAATACTATCTTGAGGCTGAGCTGAAAACACGCAGACAGAAGCTTGAAGAACTCGACGAGAAAAAAGCAAAGCAGCAGGAAGCTGTAGATTGTAAGGAAAAAGAGCTTTCTGAGCTTATTGATAAAACTGCATTATCTGACAAGTCGGTAAGTGAAGCTGGAAGCTTTATAAATGAGCTTTACATGAAAAAGTCAGAAGTTTCATTTAGACTTGAAAATGCTAAAAACAACCTTTCGGATATTGATGAGCAGATCGAAAATTCTCTTGAAAGAAAAAAACAGCTTGAAGAACATTCAAAACTTTCTTCTAAGGAATTAAAGGAACTGCGTGAATCAAAAGGCAAAGCTGACGAAAACAAGCAGGAGCTTACAAACCGCATGGGCGGACTTGCAAAGCTTCTTGAAACTAGAAACACAAAGCTTTCAGAATGTCGCAAAAATCTCACAGATACGGAAATACAGCTCCGTGACGTTGAGAACAGGATAAAGACTATAGCCGACCTTGAAAACTCCATGGAGGGCTTTCAGTTCAGCGTAAAGCACATAATGAAAGCCTCACAGCAGGGTAGGATAAGCGGCATTTGCGGTACTGTTTCTCAGCTTATATCTGTTGAAACAAAATACTCTGTAGCCATTGAAACTGCGTTGGGTGGGGCACTTCAGAATATTGTCGTAAACAATGAGGACTCTGCTAAGAGAGGTATCAGGCTTCTGAAAGAGAACAGAGCAGGCCGTGCAACATTTCTGCCTGTTACATCAGTTCGAGGAAACAGGCTAAATATGCCGCAACTTGAAAATGAGGACGGCTTTGTGGCTCTAGGCTGTGAGCTTGTTAAGTATGACAGCCAGTTTGAGGGCGTAATCAGCAGCCTTTTAGGCAGGATATGTATAGCAGAGGATATCGACAGTGCAACCCTTATCGCAAAGAAATACGGCTATAAATTCCGCATCGTTACCCTGGACGGACAGGTGATAAACGCGGGCGGCTCATTCACAGGAGGAAGCGTTTCCAAACAGACAGGTCTGCTTACAAGAAAAAATGAAGCGGAAGCACTTGCTAAAAAGAAAACAGCACTTGAAAACTCCTTTACAGAGCTTAAACAGCAGGTTGAGAAGCTAAATCAAGAGGTTTCAAAATACACCGCTGATACCGAGGGACTAAGGGAAAAGCTTTCACAGGTAAACAGCGATATACTCCGTTTTGAAATGGAAATAAAGCGTGTTTCAGAGTATTATTCTGACTATGAAAACAAGCTTGATGAGATAGAAACATTTATCGAAACGCTGAAAAATAAATACAAGATAGTAAGCGGAGATATCGACAAGGCTCAGACAGAACTTTCAGAAATCGAAGCTGAGATATCAGATAATGAAGCCAAGCTTGCCGACTCTCAGAACGAGCAGGCAGAACTTAAAAATAAGCGTGAACAGCTCAGCGAAGAGCTTTCGCAAATGAAGATAATGGCGGCAGAGTTATCCAAAGACCTTGACGCCTGCAAGCTTTCAATATTACAGCTTGAAGAAACTATCGGCGACAGTGATACTGACAGCGGCAAGTTGAATGATAATATCTCCGAGTGTGAAAAGAAAATAGCCGAGAAGAAAGAGCTTATTTTTCAGACCAAACAGGAACTCAGCGGTGCTGACGAAAAGATAGCCGCCGCACAGAAAATGGCGGAGCAGGCTCAGCGTGAGCATATTGAGCTTGACAATGCAGCAAACAAACTTCGCACCAAGCAGAAGCACAAAATGGACGAGAAGGAAACACTTTCAGGTCAGATTACAAGAGCGGAAGAACAGAAAAAATCTGTTACTGCAGGCTTTGATAAGCTTGTGGCACAGCTTTGGGACGATTATGAGCTTACCAGAAGCGACGCTGCAGAGATAGCCGAGGATATTGTGGATATAACGGTAGCTAATAGGCGACTCAACGAACTTCGTGGAAAGATAAGAAATCTTGGAAGCGTAAACCTTGGAGCTATAGAGGAATATGCAGAAGTGTCACAGCGACACGAATTTCTCACAGGTCAGCTTAATGACGTAAATACGTCAAAAACAGAACTTGAAAAACTTATCGAGGATCTGACAGAAAATATGAAGAATATGTTCACCGACAGCTTTGAGCGCATAAATGCGAACTTCAAGAAAATTTTCACCGAGCTTTTCGGTGGTGGTCAGTGCGAGCTTATTCTCACAGATCCAAACAATGTCCTTGAATGTGGTATTGAGATAAACGTTCAGCCGCCAGGCAAGGTCATAACAAATCTTATGTCCCTTTCAGGCGGAGAGCAGGCTCTGGTGGCTATCGCAATTTATTTTGCGATACTGAAAATTTCGCCATCACCTTTCTGTCTTCTCGATGAGATAGAAGCGGCGCTTGATGATGTGAACGTAAGTAAATATGCACAATATCTGCACCACCTTACAGATAAAACACAGTTTATCACCATTACTCACAGACGTGGAACAATGGAAGAAGCTGACGTTCTGTATGGAGTAACGATGCAAGAAAAGGGTGTTTCCAAGCTTCTTAAAATGGACGTTTCGGAAACACGTCAAATGAAACTTGAATAGGAGTGAAGAAATGGGATTTTTTGAAAAGCTGAAAAATGGTCTTAAAAAGACTAAAGACTCAATGATGGGCAGAATAGAAAGTCTGCTCCATTCATTCAGCAAAATAGATGAAGATCTTTTTGAGGAGCTTGAAGAAACGCTTATCCTCTGCGATATCGGTGTTACAACTTCTGAAAAGATATGCGATAAGCTCAGACAGAAAGTCAAGCAGGAGGGCGTTAAAGAGCCTGAAAAAATCAAGGATATGCTTAAAGAGATAATCACAGAAATGCTCGGTGAGGATCAGAAGCTCGATATGTCAACAACACCGTCAGTTATACTGGTTATCGGTGTAAACGGTGTTGGCAAAACAACAACTATCGGCAAGCTTGCTTATCAGCTTCATAAACAAGGCAAAAAGGTTATCGTTGCGGCGGCTGATACTTTCAGAGCGGCTGCTATTGACCAGCTCGAAGTGTGGACAGAGCGTGCAGGGGTAGACATAATCAAGCACAACGAAGGTTCAGACCCTGCTTCCGTGGTATTTGACGCACTGATGGCGGCTAAGGCAAGACAGGCTGACGTTGTTATATGCGATACCGCAGGTCGTCTTCACAATAAGAAAAACCTTATGGACGAGCTGAAAAAGATATCCCGTATAGTTCACCAGCAGGCAGAGGGCTGCGCTCTCGAAGTCCTGCTTGCGCTTGACGCTACAACGGGACAGAACGCAGTTAATCAGGCAAGACAGTTCAACGAAGTAGCTGATATAACGGGTATTATTCTTACCAAGCTTGACGGCACAGCCAAGGGTGGAATAATTATCAGCATAACCGACGATCTGCAAGTGCCTGTAAAGCTTGTTACAGTAGGCGAAAAAATAGACGACATACAGCCGTTTTCAGCAAGAGATTTTGTTGAAGCGCTGTTTGAATAATAGAATATTGGATTAGACACTTAAAAGTATAAAATCAGGGGGAATTTTTTATGGATAAGGTTTTGTTTGTAGTTGATATGCAGGAAATGTATGTAGGAAGGGGCAGAGATAAAACCACATACTCATATGATGCCGAATCACTTATCGACGCCATAAACAAGCGTATCTCTGCTTATAAAGCTGAGGAGGTCTTTTATATCGTCAGCTACAAAAAGGGACTTTTGGGTGGAGGAATGCCCAAAGAGGGAACACCTGCGGCTAGCTTTCCGGCAAAGCTGAAAGTTGTATCCAAAAATATTTATTCCAAAAGCAAGCCCGATGCTTTTTCAAACGTTGCTCTTGAAGATTTTATGAGAGCAAGGAATGTGAAAGAGATAGAATTTGTAGGTGTTGATGGTGGTATCTCCGTTATCAACACTGCAATAGGTGCTATTGAATGTGGAATGAAAGTTGTTTTCAACGAAGAATGTATCGGTACAGTTTTCAAAGATAAGGCAAACAAATGCCGTGAAAAATTAAAGAAAAATAAGGTAACTTATATACACAGCTAAAGGAGAAAAAATGAAACTTGTTATTGCAAGCAACAATAAAGGCAAGATAAGAGAATATAAACAGATTCTTGAGCCGCTTGGTTATGAGGTGTTCTCGCAATCAGAGGCAGGTCTGATACTTGATGTTGAAGAAACAGGCACTACTTTTGCTGAAAACTCTGCACTAAAAGCAAGAGCTGCATTCAAGCTTTGCGGCTGTGCTGTACTTGCAGACGACAGCGGTCTTGAGATAGACGCCCTGGATGGAGAGCCTGGAGTATATTCAGCAAGATATGGCGGACTCGAAACTGATGATGAGCGTACCGCTCTTGTGCTTAAAAAAATGAAAGAAATACCTGATGATAAAAGGGGAGCACACTTTACCTGTACAATACACTTTATCAAAGCAGACGGTGAAGAGATAGCCGTTGAGGGAAAAGTATTCGGTAAGATAGCTCACGAGCCTGTTGGCGAAAACGGCTTCGGCTATGACCCTATTTTCATGTATGGGAACAAGAGCTTTGCTCAGGTGGACTCAGAAACAAAGAATACCGTTTCCCATAGAGCAAACGCACTGAATGCTTTGCTTGAACAGCTCACAAAGCAGTAAACTGAAAGGATTTAGATTATGATTACAACTAAACAAAGAGCAGAACTCAAAGGTATGGCTTCGCTTATACAGCCTGCTTTTCAGATAGGCAAGGGCGGAGTTAATGACGCTCAGGTGGCACAGATAGACGATTATCTGAGAGTTCACGAGCTTGTAAAAATAAAGGTGCTTGACAACTCAATGTACACCGCAAGGGAAGCCGCAGAGGAGATCGCTGAAAAGATATCTGCTGAAGTCGTTCAGGTAATAGGCTCAAAGGCGGTACTTTATAAACGCAATGAGAAGCAGCCTGTTATAAAATTAAAGTCAAAGTAATGAAAATAGGTGTTTTCGGCGGCACGTTCAATCCTGTTCACTTAGGGCATTTAAATTGTCTTAAAAGCGTAGCCGAGCAGGCGGGTCTTGACAAGATGATCGTCATGCCTGACAGAATACCCCCACATAAGCAAGCGGAGGACTTAGCTTCCTCTGAGGATAGGTTGAATATGTGCAGACTTGCTTTTGCAGATATCCCATGTGTGGAAATATCCGATTGGGAACTTAAGCAAGAGGGCAAAAGCTATTCAGTGATAACACTCAGACATCTAAAAGAGATATATCCGCATGATAAGCTGTTTTTTATAATGGGCAGCGATATGTTGCTTTCATTTGAAAAATGGTATCAGTATAAGGAGATATTATCACTTTCGGCACTTATCTGCGTTGCACGCTCGCATGAGGACATTGACCACATAGAGGTGAAAGCCAAACAGCTCAAAGCCGAGGGTGGAGAGATAATCATAGTAAAAACCGACCCATTTGAGGTGTCTTCAACTGAGATACGTCAAATGCTCAAAAAAAATGTTGATTGCTCTTGCTATTTGAGTGAAAATGTTGTACAATATATAGTGGACAAAAATTTGTATAACCGAGGTTTTCTAAGTGGCAGATAAAAAAACAATAGGCATTTATAAAGCATACCTAAAAGAACATTTATCAAAAAAGAGATACACACACTCTATGAACGTGGCAAATTCCGCTGTGGAGCTTGCAAAAAGATATGGTGCTGACGCAGACAAGGCTTATGTTGCAGGACTTTTGCATGATGTTGCAAAAGAGATACCAGCATTGGAGCTTGCGGCTATAGTTTCTAAATCTTCACTTGATGTGTGCGATATAGAGAAAAAGGCTGTTCCGCTGTTTCACGGTATTGCAGGGGCAGAGCTTGTGCAGACGCTTTTTGATATCCATGACCCTGAGATAATCTCAGCTATACGCTATCATACAGTTGCCTGCGGCAATATGCCCAAGCTTAGCCAGATAGTATATCTTGCAGACCTTATTTCTGCGGACAGGGATTATAAAGACGTAAAGAAAATGAGAAAGTATGCCGAACAAAGCTTGGAGAAAGCAATGTTTGAGGCTTTGAAATTCTCAATAAAAGACTCAGTGGAAAAGGGTAATACTATCCCTATTTCCACACTTGAAGCATATAACGATTTTGCCGATAATTCAAAATAAAGGAGATTTTTATGGATAATATTTCACAGAATGAAAAGCTGTCAACTATTGTTAAAGCTCTTGATTCAAAAAGAGCAGAGGACATCAGGGTAATAGAGATCGGTGACCTGACTATAGTTGCGGATTATTTTGTTATAGCAAATGGTACTTCAAGCACTCAGACAAAGGCTCTTGCGGAGGAAGTTGAGTTCAAAATGAGCCAGCTTGGCATTGAACCTAACAGAACAGAGGGCTATCAGGGTGCAACTTGGGTCGTACTTGATTACGGTGATATCATAGTTCATGTTTTCTATAAGGAAACAAGAGATCATTACAATCTTGAAAGACTATGGTCTGACGGCAAGGATATCGACGTAAAGCAGTTCTTACCAGACGAGCCACAGGATTAATTTTGACAATTATAATTTAACAAAGGATTGATAAAGATGAAAGAATACAATTTTTCGGCCATAGAAAGCAAATGGCAGAAATACTGGGACGAGCATAAGACCTTTGAGGCAAGCAATGACTTTTCGAAAAAGAAATTTTACGGACTTGTAGAGTTTCCTTATCCGTCAGGTCACGGTATGCACGTTGGACATATCAAGGCATATTCTGGTCTAGAAGTTGTAAGCCGTAAAAGACGTATGCAGGGCTATAATGTTCTTTTCCCTATAGGCTTTGACGCTTACGGTCTGCCTACAGAGAACACAGCTATCAAAACAGGTGTTCACCCAAGAAAGGTAACAGACGACAATATCAAGAAGTTCACGGGGCAGCTCAAAAGAGTAGGTTTTTCATTCGATTGGTCAAGAGTTATTGATACGACCGATGAAAACTACTATAAGTGGACACAGTGGATATTCCTTAAAATGTTTGAGAATGGTCTTGTATTCAGAGATAAGACCCTCGTAAATTATTGCCCAAGCTGTAAGGTCGTTCTTTCAAATGAGGATTCACAGGGCGGTCACTGCGATGTTTGCCACAGCGAGATAGTTCAGAAAACTAAAGAAGTATGGTATCTGAGGATCACAGAATACGCTGACAAGCTTCTTCAGGGACTTGAAGAAGTTGACTATCTGCCTAACATCAAACTCCAGCAGCAGAATTGGATAGGAAAATCAACAGGTGCTTTTGTAAACTTCAAGATCAAAGAGCAGGACGAGCAGCTCAAGATCTACACTACACGTCCTGACACACTTTACGGCGTTACATTCATGGTAATCGCTCCTGAACATCCTATCATCCAGAAATACAGAAATAGTATTGCAAACATTGCTGACCTTGACGCTTATAAGACAGAGTGTGCAAAGAAGAGCGAATTTGAGAGAACTCAGCTCGTTAAGGATAAAACAGGCGTTAAGATAGACGGTCTGACAGCTATCAATCCTATCACAGGCAAAGAGATACCTATCTACATCTCAGATTATGTTATGATGGGATACGGCACAGGCGCTATCATGGCTGTGCCTGCTCACGATACAAGGGACTATGATTTTGCAAATAAGTTCGGCATTGACATTATCGAAGTCATCAAGGGCGGCGACATTTCTAAGGAAGCCTACACAGGCGACGGCGAAATGGTCAACTCAGGTGAGCTTAACGGCATAACAAACAAAAAAGAAGCTATTGAAAAGATGCTTACTGTTCTTGAAAAACTGGGCTGCGGTGAAAAGGGCGTTCAGTATAAGATGAAAGACTGGGCTTTCAATCGTCAGAGATATTGGGGCGAGCCTATCCCGATAGTACATTGCCCTCACTGCGGAATGGTCGCTGTGCCATATGATGAGCTTCCACTTAAATTGCCACCGGTAGAGAACTTTGAGCCTGGTACAGACGGCGAAAGCCCTCTGGCTAAGATAGACTCTTTCGTACACTGCAAATGTCCTAAGTGTGGCTGTGACGCAAAGAGAGAAACAGATACAATGCCACAATGGGCTGGTTCTTCATGGTACTTCCTGCGTTATTGCGATCCTAACAACAATGATGAGTTTGCTTCACAGGAAGCACTGAAATATTGGTTGCCTGTTGATTGGTATAACGGTGGTATGGAGCACGTTACACGTCATATGATCTATTCACGTTTCTGGCACAAGTTCCTCTACGACCTCGGTCTTGTACCAACTTCAGAGCCTTATGCAAAGAGAACAGCTCAGGGTCTTATCCTTGGACCTGACGGTGAGAAGATGAGTAAGTCAAGAGGAAACGTTGTTGACCCTAACGATGTTGTTGACGAATACGGTGCAGATGTTCTCAGACTTTATGTTCTGTTCATGGGTGACTATGAAAAGGCAGCTCCATGGAGCGAGAGCAGTGTTAAGGGCTGTAAGAGATTTGTGGACAGAATTTGGGCTTTGCAGGATAAGGTAGTTGACAGCGACGAGTACAGCGACAAGCTGAGATCGCTCATGCACAAGACTATCAAGAAGGTATCCGATGATATCGAGTCAATGAAGTTCAATACTGCTATTGCCGCAATGATGACGCTTCTTAATGAGATATATAACGTTGGCTCTATCACAAAGAAAGAGTTCAGAGATCTTCTTATCATACTCAATCCTTTTGCACCTCATGTTACAGAAGAACTTTATCAGATGATCGGTTGCGAGGGAGTTCTTGATGAGCAGGAGTGGGTAACATATGATGAAGCACTCTGCAAGGACGATACTATCGAGATCGTTTGTCAGATAAACGGCAAGGTAAAATCCAAGCTCACAATACCTACAGACGCAGCTAAGGACGATGTTATCGCACTTGCTAAGGCTGACGAAGCTATCGTTAAGGCAACGGAAGGCAAAAATATAGTCAAGGAAATCTATGTTCCTAATAAGCTTGTAAATCTGGTTGTAAAGTAAGCGAAAATTTCCTCAGAAAAATCAAAAAAAGAGCCAGAAAGCTATTGACATTTTGGTGGAAATATAGTATAATTAAATTTGTAATTATATCGGTTTTATAAATTCCGCAGATTAAAGACAGAGCGGTCCGAAAGAGTAGGACTGGGGGAACGTAAAGCGTTTCAGTTTGCTTTTGCAGACACCTTCACTATCACCGTTGATTTTCGGAAATTCCGATAGAATTGCCTCTGTCACAGGTGGCAAAGGGAGGGAATAATTTTGGCAGAAATCCGTGTTGGAAAGAACGAAACTTTGGATACAGCACTTAAGCGTTTCAAGAGATCATGTGCAAGAGACGGCGTTATCGCAGAGGTTCGTAAAAGAGAACACTACGAAAAGCCTTCGGTAAAGCGTAAGAAGAAGTCCGAAGCTGCTCGTAAGCGTAAATACTAATATGTAATTAAAGGCGGGCATTTTTATGTCCGCTTTTTATTTTATACAACAGGAGTTTTTTTATGTTCAAACCAACTTATGTTTTTGACAAGGTAGGAGAGATAACCCCCGATTTTCTTGCTAAAAAGCATATCAAGGGGCTGCTCCTCGATCTTGATAATACGCTGACAACACATAACAATCCAGTTCCCCCGCAGTCGAGTCTTGATTGGCTTGCTAAGATGAAAGCGGCAGGGATAAAGCTTATGATCGTTTCAAACAATCATGCTCCAAGGGTAAAGCCTTTTGCAGAGCAGTTGGAGCTTGACTTTGTACCTGAAGGCAAAAAACCGCTGACCTTTGGATATACCAAAGCTATAGCTAAGCTGGGGCTTAATAAGAAAAATGTTGCGGCTGTTGGCGACCAGATATTCACAGACGTGCTTGGCTCAAATCTGAAAGGTATACGCTCCATATTCGTGTTCCCAATAGAGCCTGAAACGAGCCTGCCGTTTAGATTTAAAAGAGCCTGTGAAAAGCCGTTTTTACCAAAGCTTAAATAGCATAAAACGAAAGGAATGATACTAATGTCGGCAAGATTTGGACCTGCGGGAAACAGCGAAGCGTTTTCTGCTAAATATAAAACAACACTTCAAGCTCCGGGATATCTCGAAGCAATGGGGCTTGACCACTATGAATATCAGTGTGGCAGGGGAGTTAAGGTCTCCGATAAAATAGCTTTTGCCTTGAAAGATAAGGCTAAAGAGCATAATATCACGCTTTCGCTCCATGCGCCGTATTTTATTTCGCTTTCAAGCCTTGAAGCTGAAAAGCGTGACAACAGCATAAATTATATTCTGCAATCCTGTGACGCTGCAAGCAGAATGGGTGCTGATAGAATAGTTATCCATTCAGGAAGCTGTGCGAAAATAAGCAGAGAGGACGCTTTGGAACTTGCTAAAGATACTCTCACAAGGGCTAGAAAAACAGCCGTTGAGCAGGGCTTTGAGCATATCGTTTTTTGCCCTGAAACTATGGGTAAGGTGAATCAGCTTGGTAACTTAACAGAAGTGCTGGAGCTTTGCAAGCTTGATGATACGTTCCTGCCGACAATAGATTTCGGACATCTCAATGCAAGAGAGTTTGGCTATATTAAAGGTAAGGCAGAGTATGAGAAAATGCTTGATGAAGTGGAGAATGCTATCGGTCACGACAGGCTGAAAATATTCCACAGCCATTTTTCTAAGATAATGTTTACAAATCCAGGTGGTGAGAAAAAGCACCTGACTTTTGACGATAATCAAGGCTTTGGACCTGACTATGAGCCACTTATGGAGATAGTCGCAAAGAAAGATCTTTCGCCTATATTCGTCTGTGAAAGTGCAGGCACTCAGGACAAAGACGCACTGACAATGAAGAATTATTATTTGTCGGTGAAATAAAGATAGGAGAGTATTGATATGAAAAAAATACTTGTTATACATGGTCCTAACCTTAATCTTCTGGGCGAGCGTGAGCCTGGAGTTTACGGTACAGATACATTCGAGAGTATAAACAACGAGATAATCGAGCATGCAATGAAATATGAGTTTCACTGCGACGTTTATCAGTCAAACCATGAGGGTGAAATAATCGACAAGCTTCACCTTGCTAGAAAAAATTATGACGGCGTTATACTTAACGCAGGCGCTTATACACACTATAGCTATGCTATCAGAGACGCCATCGCCGCAATAAAGATTCCTGTCGTTGAGGTACATCTGAGCAATATACACTCCCGTGACGAATTCAGACACACTTCTGTTATCGCACCTGTATGCGTGGGTCAGATAAGCGGGTTCGGAAAGTATTCATACTACATGGCTGTTGACGCTTTGTATTACAAATGGAAAAATGAAAGCGGTGCAGAAAATGACTGATCTTGAAAAACTTTGTTCACGAGTAACAGAAGCGGCAGATTGTGCTGTTATCACTGACGATGTGAACAGAAGATATTTCACCGCAATGAAATCAAGTGCAGGAACACTAGTGGCTTTTCCTGAAAAAGCGTATTTTATCATAGATTTCAGATATATTGAAAAGGCAAAGAAAACTGTCACAGCTTGCGAGGTCATTTTGCAGGACAAGCTCTATGAGCAGATAAACAGCCTTATTAAAAAGCATGGTGCAAAAACAGTTTCTGTTAATGCCGATACCTGCACACTTTCCGAGCTTATCGCATATCAGCAAAAGCTTAATGCTGAGGTCATCGCAGACACAAAGCTTGCGGAAATAATAAGAGAGATCAGAACAGTTAAATCCCAAGAACAGATAGACAAGATAATCAAAGCACAGCGTATCGCTGAAAAGGGTTTTGCACATATGCTTGACTTTATCAGGGTCGGCAGAACTGAAAAAGAAATTCAGCTTGAGCTTGACTATTATATGCTTAAAAATGGTGCTGAAGCTCTGTCTTTTGACACTATTGCACTTTCAGGCTCTAATACTTCGCTTCCACATGGTGTACCATCTGACAAAAAAGTTGAGAGCGGTGAGTTCGTTCTTATGGATTTCGGAGCAACTTATGATGGCTGGCACAGCGATATGACTAGAACTGTATGCGTAGGCAAACCTAGTGACAAGATGAAGTCTGTATACGAAACTGTTCTTACTGCACAGCTTTCAGCTCTTGACGCAGTAAAGGCAGGTATGTCAGGAAAAGCACTTGATAAAATAGCAAGGGATATCATAACTGAAGCAGGCTATGGAGATAATTTCGGCCATTCTCTCGGACATGGCGTGGGAGTTGAGATACATGAAAGCCCTTATGCTTCGCCTAGCAGGGAAGATATATTGCCTGAAAATTCGATCGTAACAGTAGAGCCAGGTATTTATCTTGAGGGCAAGTTTGGTGTGAGAATAGAAGATTTTGTTGTTGTTACAGAAAACGGCTGTATCAATATGACAAAAGCCCCTAAAGAGCTTATTTGCTTGTAACTTTTTTTGATTTTTTGGTAAAAAAGTTTTCAAAAGCTATTGCAATAAACAAATAAATATGGTAAAATAAATATAGAGGTATGCGGACATTTTGAACTGTGTACACATTAATTAAGAATGTTTATGGAGGTACTAAATAATGGTAACTGCTGGTGATTTCAGAAACGGCGTGACTTTTGAAGAGGACGGCAACGTAATGCAGATCGTTGAGTTTCAGCACGTTAAACCTGGTAAGGGTGCAGCGTTCGTCAGAGCAAAGGTTAGAAATGTAATTTCAGGTTCTGTTGTTGAAAAGACATACAATCCAACAGCTAAATTCCCAACAGCATATGTTGAGAGAAAGGATATGGAGTATTCTTACAATGACGGTGATCTTTATTATTTCATGGATCCAGAGAGCTATGAGCTTGTTCCAGTAAACAAGGCTGAGCTTTCAGATAACTTTAAGTTCGTAAAGGAAAACATGGTATGTAAGATCCTTTCTTACAAGGGTACAGTATTCGGCGTAGAGCCTCCATACTTTGTTGATCTTGAAGTAACAGAGACAGAGCCTGGTATCAAGGGCGATACAGCTACAAATGCTACAAAGCCTGCAACTGTTGAAACTGGTGCTGAGATCAGAGTTCCTCTGTTCATCAACACAGGCGACAGAATAAGAATCGATACTCGTACATGTGAGTACATGGAAAGAGCATAAGTTTTAGCCTTTACGGTTTTTTTAGAAACGGAGGGAATATTATGGAGCTGTCAAAGAAGGTTGCATATTTAAAGGGACTTATGGAAGGTCTTAAGATTGACGATTCCACAAACGAGGGAAAGATATTGACAATTATGGCTGATATTCTTGATGAGATGTCTGCTACAGTTGAAGATATCGCTGAAGAAGTTGACGAGACAGTTGAGCTTGTTGATACTCTTGACGAGGATCTCGGCGAGATAGAAGAGCTTATTTACGGCGACGATGATGACGATGACGACTGTGATTGTGACGACGATTGCTGCTGTGATGACGAATATGACGATGATGAGGACGCTATGTATGAGTGTGTATGCCCTAACTGCGGTGACACAATAATGCTCGGCGAGAACATTATCGCTGACGGTTCTATTGACTGTCCAAACTGTGGAGAGAGCCTTGAGTTTGATTTCTCAGAAATTGAGGACGAGGACAACGAGGATTGATCTCATAAAAAGTGTTCAGCAAAATTTAATAATGTGTTTCAGGGGTGGTGAAATTCCACACCGGAGGTGATCGAATAGTATTCGTAAGTCCTCGACCGCAGAAATGCGCTGATTCGGTGAAAATCCGAAACCGACGGTAAAGTCCGGATGGAAGAAACGACAGATCAATAACGCATAAATTGCACCCTGATTTTATTTTCAGGGTGCTTTTGCTTTTGCTGCTGTTTCTCCCGATAATTTTATTATTTGGAGGAATTAAAATGACAAGTGATAACACTATGCCAAGAAATAAAACTTTTACAACAAGAAAAATGGTAACGGTGGCAATGCTCAGCGCCATAGCTACTGTGATATATTACCTTGATTTCCCTGTGCCACTTATGCCAGGATTTATCAAGCTTGACCTTTCAAACGTTATATCCCTGCTGGCAGGTTTCTCAATGGGACCTATTGCAGGCGTGATCGTTTGCCTTATCAAGAACGTTATCCAGTTGATTATAAAGGGACTAGGCACAACAATGGGTATCGGCAACATCTTCGACTTTGTAACAAGCGCAGCTTTTGTGCTGACGGCTTCTGTTATATACCACAAGAAAAAAACCAGAAAGAATGCTATCATAAGCTGTATCATTGGCACTTTGGTTTTCACAGTAATAAGCTTGCCGTTAAATTATTTTATCGTTTATCCTATATACTTTAAAGCATTCGGCGGAGAAGCTGCTATACTTGGTATGTACCAGCAGATAATGGGTAGTGTAAAGAATATTTTCTCTGCACTGTGTATTTTCAATCTGCCTTTTACTTTTGTGAAGGGTATTATTTGTGCATTGGTCACAATTCTTATTTATAAGCCTTTGTCGCCTATTCTTAAAGGCAAAGACTAAAACAAAATTAATGCTGAACACAAAAAAGCCTTGGCAGGCACATTCCTGTCAAGGCTTTGATATTTATTATTTAACTGCTTCAAGAAGATCATTGATCTTGTCTGTCTTTTCCCAAGCTACATCAAGATCCTCACGTCCCATATGACCATAAGCTGCAAGCTGCTTGTACTGTGGCTTTCTAAGGTCAAGGCTCTTGATTATTGCAGCAGGGCGAAGGTCAAATACCTTTTCTACAGCTGCCTCTATCTTTTCATCAGAAACCTTTCCTGTGCCGTATGTGTCGACCATGATTGAAACAGGGTGAGCAACACCGATAGCGTATGCAAGTTCAACCTCGCACTTCTTGGCAAGACCTGCTGCAACGATATTCTTTGCAACGTATCTTGCAGCATATGTTGCGCTTCTGTCAACCTTTGTAGGATCTTTTCCTGAGAAAGCACCACCACCATGACGAGCATAACCACCGTATGTGTCAACGATTATCTTTCTTCCTGTCAGACCACTGTCGCCCTGAGGACCGCCGACTACAAATCTTCCTGTTGGGTTTACAAAATAAGTAGTGTTCTCATCAAGAAGTTCAGCAGGGATAACTGTCTTTATAACGTTCTCGATAATATCTTCTCTTATCTGCTCCAGTGTTACAGCGTCATCATGCTGTGAAGAAACTACAACAGCGTCAACTCTTGTTGGCTTGCCATCATCATATTCAACTGTTACCTGAGTTTTTCCGTCCGGTCTGAGATATGGCAAAGTGCCGTTCTTTCTAACTTCTGTAAGTTTAAGAGCAAGCTTGTGAGCAAGTGATATAGGCATTGGCATAAGTTCAGGTGTTTCGTCGCAAGCGAAACCGAACATGATACCCTGATCGCCTGCACCTGTATCGAATGCGTTTTCTGCTCTTCCCTCAAGAGCATTGTCAACGCCCATAGCAATATCAGGCGACTGCTTGTCTATAGTTGTGAGAACTGAACAGGTGTGTCCGTCAAAACCATACTTGGCTCTGTCATAGCCTATACCGACAACTGTATCTCTAACGATCTGTGGTATGTCGATTATAGCTTTTGTTGTTATCTCGCCCATGCACATTACTACACCTGTTGTAGTGACCGTTTCGCAGGCAACTCTTGACATAGGATCCTGCTCCAGCAGAGCATCAAGTATAGCGTCAGAGATCTGATCGCATATTTTGTCAGGATGTCCCTCAGTAACCGACTCAGATGTAAATAAATACTTTGACATAAAAATACCTCTTTTCTGAATATTTGTTAATCTAAAAACAGCCACAAAAAAAGCGCTTCATTCCGAAACGCTTGAAATTACTCAATTTCCTCATCTTTCGGAAATAACCGCAGGATTTAGCACCTTAACTAACGCTAGGTTGCTGGGCTTCACAGGACCTGTTTCCTCCACCACTCTTGATAAGGCTATTTAATTTTAACAAAGTATATTATACACCATATATCGACTATTGTCAACTGTTTTACACATAATTATAGATTATTTTAATGTTTCGTAATAAATCAGCAAATGCTAATAAAAGCATTGACTTACTAGGACAAGTTCGTTATAATATAAAAAGAGGTGAGTTTTTTTGAAAAATGACAATTCAAATATAAAAACATTGTTTCTGACCTTTCTTAAGATAGGCGTTTTTACCTTTGGCGGAGGATATGCAATGATAGCCTTGCTTGAAACAGAATTTTGTGTGCGCAAAAAATGGCTTGATAAAAAAGAATTTCTCGATATGACAGCTATATCAGAGTCCACCCCCGGACCAACTGCTGTAAACAGTGCTACATATATCGGCTACAAAATAGGCGGTGTGCTGGGTGCTATTGCGGCAACTGTCGGTGTGTGCATACCGTCGTTTTTTATAATCTACATAATATCACTTTTCTTTGACAAATTTCTGTCTTTAAAAGTAGTCTACGCTGGATTCCGTGGCATTCAGGTAGGCGTAATATATCTCATACTTACTGCAGGACTAAGAATGTTGAAAGCACTTGATAACACATTGCTTGACAAAATTATAATTCTTGGAGTTTTCATAATGATGATACTTTTCACACTTTTTTCTGTGAAGTTTTCATCAGTATTTTATATTATCATAAGTGGTGCTGTGGGCATTGCCGTGTATCTGATTAAAACCCTCAGAAAGGGAAGTGCCGAAAAATGATATACCTCAAGCTTTTTCTCACTTTTCTTGAAATAGGCGCAGTGTCATTCGGCGGAGGATATGGAATGATATCCATTATCCGTGAGAAAGTTCTTACCTTTGGCTGGCTCAGTGAGGACGAATTTGTGAACTTTATTGCCGTATCTGAGTCCACCCCTGGACCACTTGCAGTGAACATGGCGACCTTTGTAGGCTCATCGCAGGCTGGCTTCATAGGCGGATTGATAGCCACTCTTGGCGTTGTGTTGCCTTCGTTCGTGATAATATTCATCATAGCTTCGATCATGAAGGATTTGCTTAAATACTCAGGGGTAAAAGCAATGCTTTCAGGTATTCGTCCTTGCGTTGTTGCAATGATACTCGCCACTGGCATTACAATGGCTTTATCTTCACTGCTAAATATCACCACCATAAATTCAAAGCCTGCTTTTGACTATAAAGCGTTGATAATATTCCTGCTCATAGCCTTGTCAGATGTGCTTCTTTTGAAACTGAAGAAATTCAAGCTCTCACCAATCGCAATTATCGTAAGCTCCGCCTTTCTCGGCATAATATTCTACTAAAAAAGCTGTAACACCGCAAAGTGCTACAGCTTTTAATATTCGTGATATGAAAATTAACCCAGGAGCTTTTTAAGTCTCTCGTCAACAGCCTTAAGGAAGTCCACTGTATTTACTTTCTTCTTATTTTCAAGTGTAGAAAGCAGATAAAGGTCACCTGTCATAACACCGTCTTCGATAGTTTCAATAGTTGCCTTTTCAAGACAATCAGCAAAGTTCATAAGTTCAGGCAGGTTATCGAGTTCGCCTCTTTTTCTCAGAGCGCCTGTCCATGCGAACAGTGTGGCAACTGAGTTTGTAGAAGTTTCTTCGCCCTTGAGGTGCTTGTAATAGTGTCTTTGAACAGTGCCGTGAGCAGCCTCATATTCATAGATTCCGTCAGGTGAAACAAGAACAGAAGTCATCATAGCCAGTGAGCCATAAGCAGTAGCCACCATGTCAGACATTACGTCGCCGTCATAGTTCTTGCAGGCCCATATATAACCGCCGTTTGAACGGATAACTCTTGCAACAGCGTCGTCGATAAGAGTATAGAAATACTCGATACCAGCCGCTTCAAACTTAGCCTTGTACTCGTTATCGTATATCTCCTGGAAAATATCCTTGAATGTGTGGTCATACTTCTTTGAAATAGTATCCTTTGTAGCAAACCAAACATCCTGCTTCTTATCAAGTGCAAAGTTAAAGCAAGCTCTTGCGAATGAAGCGATAGAAGTTGACTTGTTGTGCTGACCCTGAATGATTCCGTCGCACTCAAAGTTGTAAATTGTTTCTCTAGTTTCCTTGCCGTCCTTGTCAGTGCAAACAAGCTCTGCCTTTGAGCCAGCAGGGCATTTCATTTCAACGTTCTTATAAACGTCGCCGTATGCGTGACGAGCGATAGTGATAGGCTTTGTCCATGTAGGAATGTATGGAGTGATGCCCTTAACAAGGATAGGAGTTCTGAAAACTGTTCCGTCAAGAATAGCCCTGATAGTGCCATTAGGGGATTTCCACATTTCCTTGAGGTTGTATTCAGGCATTCTTGCAGCGTTAGGTGTGATAGTTGCGCACTTAACAGCAACGCCGTATTTCTTTGTAGCGTTTGCAGAGTCAACAGTTACCTGATCGTCGGTCTCATTTCTATGAACAAGACCAAGATCATAGTATTCTGTTTTAAGGTCAATATATGGAGTAAGAAGAATATCCTTTATATCCTGCCAGATAATTCTGGTCATTTCGTCGCCGTCCATTTCAACAAGCGGTGTTTTCATCTGAATTTTTGCCATTGGTAAGACCTCCTATAAAGTAATAATGGAATATCCGTTGTTTTTAGCTATCGCAGATATCTTTTTGTAAACGTCAAGACTTGCAATAATAAGCTCATAGCTGTCGCTGTCAATATCTATCATACATATGCAAGCGTCTTTCAGAGCACTGTTTAACTTATGAACAAAAGTCTCAACGTCATCATCATCGTCAGCCTCAAAGCCGTCTGCATATTTTTCTATCAAGCCGTAATTTTTAAGCTGTGAAAGTCCCCAGAGAATGTTCTCGACCTCCTCTGAATAGTCGCAAGGGAAGAGATAGCCGTTTTCTTCAAGTTCGTTTATCATACCTATCCAGCAGATATCGTCAATATCATTTGCTTCCCTGTCAGAAACAACTACGCCTCTTTGCAAATATCTTGAAGCGTTTTTTTCAGCATAAGCCCAAGGATTGCTTGCACATTCACGAAGCTTTGAAACAACCTCGCTGTCATTGTCCGTAATAAATGCGGCAATATCGGCAATAAAAGAATAATCTTTCATTGCCGGAGTGCTGTCCTTTGTGCCGAAAAGTTTCGAGAAAATCCCCATAGGAAACCTCCATATCAGACTTTATTATTTTGAGAGCTGTTCTCTTGTGTAGTCAAGCAGACCACCTGCAAGGATAATATCCTTTGTTCTGCCTGTAAGCTCGCAGAGAACTGGTATCTCAACACCTGTTGTCTTATTCACAACAGTAAGCTTAGACATATCAGCCTCAACGTCTGCACGAACGTCAGCAAGAACGATCTCATCGCCCTGATTTATCTTGTCATAGTCAGCTTCATTTACAAATGTGAGCGGAAGGATACCTGCATTGATAAGATTAGCTCTATGTATTCTTGCAAAGCTCTTAACAAGAACAGCCTTTATGCCAAGATAGAGAGGAGCAAGTGCTGCGTGTTCTCTTGATGAGCCCTGACCGTAGTTTGAGCCGCCAACGATTATTGACTTGCCCATGTTCTTTGCACGTCTTGGGAAGTCCTCATCACATACTGTAAAGCAGTGCTGTGAGATAGCTGGGATATTTGAACGCAGTGGAAGTATCTTCGCACCGGCAGGCATGATGTGGTCGGTTGTGATATTGTCGCCCACCTTGAGTGATACCTGACAATCAATGCTGTCATCAAGCGGTGAAGTCTGTGGGAAAGGCTTGATATTTGGTCCTCTAAGAACCTCAACGCTGTCCATATCAGCCTCGTCAGATGGCGGAACAACCATATTGTCGTTTATCTTGAAATGTTCAGGAAGCTTGAACTCAGGCATATCTCCAAGTGTTCTTGGGTCTGTGAGGTAGCCTGTGAGAGCTGAAACAGCAGCCATTTCAGGTGATACCAGATAGATCTGACCATCCTTTGTGCCTGAACGTCCCTCGAAGTTTCTGTTGAATGTTCTAAGTGAAACACCCTTTGAGTTAGGTGACTGACCCATACCGATACATGGGCCGCAAGCGGATTCAAGTATTCTTGCGCCTGCTGCTATCATATCAGCAAGTGCGCCGTTCTCAGCGATCATGTTAAGTACCTGCTTTGAGCCTGGAGCGATTGCAAGTGAAACGCTAGGGTCAACTGTCTTGCCCTTAAGAATGTGAGCTACTTTCATCATGTCAACATAAGAAGAGTTTGTGCATGAGCCGATACAAACCTGATCTATCTTAAGCTTTCCAATCTCATTTACGCTCTTAACGTTGTCAGGAGAATGAGGACAGGCAGCCAGTGGTACGAGCTGTGAAAGATCGATGTCTATCTGTTCGTCATAAACAGCGTCATCATCAGCCTTTAGCTCGCTCCATACGTCAGCTCTGTCCTGAGCCTTCAGAAATGCAAGTGTTGTTTCGTCAGAAGGGAAGATAGATGTAGTTGCACCAAGCTCAGCACCCATATTTGTGATAGTTGCTCTCTCAGGGACTGTAAGTGTCTTTACGCCCTCGCCGCAGTATTCTATAACTTTGCCTACGCCGCCCTTTACAGACATTCTTCTGAGAACTTCAAGGATAACGTCCTTAGCTGACACCCATGGAGAAAGCTTGCCTGTGAGATTTACCTTTACTATTTTAGGATATGTGATGTAATAAGCACCACCACCCATTGCAACTGCAACATCAAGTCCACCTGCACCTATAGCGATCATTCCGATACCACCGCCTGTTGGAGTGTGGCTGTCAGAGCCTATAAGGGTCTTACCTGGTATACCGAAACGCTCAAGATGTACCTGATGACAGATACCGTTTCCGGGACGTGAAAAATAAATGCCGTGCTTCTTGCAGACAGAACCGATAAATCTGTGGTCGTCGGCATTCTCAAAGCCTGACTGAAGCGTGTTGTGGTCGATATAAGCTACAGACTTTTCCGTTCTGACACGAGGAACGCCCATTGCCTCATATTCAAGATAAGCCATTGTACCTGTTGCGTCCTGAGTAAGCGTCTGGTCGATACGGATACCGATCTCCTGACCCTTAACAAATTCGCCGTCAACAAGATGTGCTTTAAGTATTTTTTCTGTTAAAGTAAGTCCCATTGTAACAACAATCCTTTCAAAAATAACTGATATTAATATTTTATAACAAATTGCGATTTTTGTCAAGGTAAATATAAACATTTGCTTGATTTTATAGCGTTTTAATGCATATTTTTGCATGGTATACGTCAATTTACTGTATAAATTTTCATTTCTTACGATATCCTTACTTGACACGGCAAAGCGTATATTATATAATAGTTGTGTTATCAGAGAAAACAAGGCGGTGAAAAGCATGAAAGCAAAAACTGTTTTGATATTATTATCGGCGTTGATACTATGTCTGACAGGATGCACAGAATCACAAAAGCCCACAACAGTTGTGGATAATTCCTCTGCCGTGACTACATCATCAAGTGCTGACAGCGAAAGCGGAAATGATAAATACTATGACAGCACGCCTATATCTCAGGCTTATCTCTCAGGCAATACAGCAAATCTTGATGATAAACAGCTTGAAATATACAACAAAGCCGTTTCAGTCATTGAAAAACTTATTACCCTTGACATGAACGATTACGAAAAAGAGCTTGCGGTACATGATTATATAGTTGGCTGTGCAAGCTATGACGAAGCACATCTCAATGCGCTTGGTATTGGCCTGCCAAACTCTGATAATCCATATGGCTGTCTTATAAACGGAAAAGCAATATGCTCAGGCTATTCCACAACGTTTCAGCTTTTTATGGATATGCTGGAAATACCCTGCAAGTCCATATACGCCACAGATTTTGAGGGCGACGATCATTCATGGAACTTAGTTCAGATAGGTGGTAGTTGGTATTATGTTGATGCCTGCTGGGACGACCCTATCCCTGACTTTACGGATAGACCAGTAAGGCACAAGTATTTTAACGTCTCAAAAGAATACATGAAAACAAAACACGTCTGGGACGATACAGAGCTTCCTGATACAGATAGTACAAAGTTCAGCTATATTACGCAGACAGTTACGCATATAAACTCGGTAAATGAGATAGAGAGCCTTATGGAAAAGGCTTTGGATAATATGCAGGACAGCGTGGCGGTAACGTCAGATATGAGCGATTTTCAATTCAGTGAAACTGACCAGATAGACACGAACTTCAATGAGGAAAATATCAAAGGGCTTAGCAAAGTTTTTGACAGCTTCTGCGAAAAGCATACAGATCATCAGGTATACTGTCAACGCGTCCAAAACGGAAATGATATAGTTTTGGTAATATACATGAGAAAATTCAGATAGGAGAGAGCAATGAAATTCAGACCTTGCATAGATATCCATAACGGTAATGTAAAACAGATAGTGGGCGGAAGCCTTTCTGACAAAAACAATTATGCTGTGGATAATTTCGTTTCAGAATATGACGGTGCATATTATGGCAAGCTTTATAAGTCATACGGACTGACGGGGGGACATATTATTATATTAAACCCTGTCGGCAGCGAATTTTACAACGCAGACCTCGAACAAGCCTACAGTGCATTATCCGCATTTGATGGCGGATTGCAGATAGGCGGCGGAATAAATGACGAAAACGCCACACAATTTCTTGACAAGGGTGCAAGCCATGTTATCGTGACGAGTTTTGTTTTCAAAAACGGTGTTGTTAATTTCGATAATCTGAACAGACTGGTGAAGTCCGTTGGCAAAAGCAGACTTGTTCTTGACCTTTCCTGCCGCAAAAGGGACGGAAAGTATTATGTGGTGACCGACCGTTGGCAGAAATTCACCGATATTGAAATGAACAGCCAGACCCTAGAAATGTTCTCAGAATACTGTGATGAATTTCTTATCCATGCCGTTGACACAGAGGGCAAAGCAAAGGGCATTGAGCCGCAGATAGCAAAGATAATGGGAAAATACTGCACCATTCCATCGACCTATGCCGGAGGAATTTCATCATTTGAGGATCTCGATAACCTGAAAGAACTTGGAAATGGAAAGATAGACTTCACCATTGGCTCTGCCCTTGACATTTTCGGTGGAAATATGAATTTTGAAAAAGTCGCTGCTTACGGCAAATAGTCCTGCCTTATGCAATAAACACAATATTTATAGCTGTTTTCTGCATATTTTGGCACAAAAAAGATTTGCAATTTAAGTCTAAATATGTTATAATATTATGATACTAATTCAGAAAGGACGAATTTTTATGTCTAAGATCCGAGTTGCCGTTATTTTCGGCGGAAAATCAAACGAGCACGACGTATCTGTTGTTTCTGCAACTCACGTTATAAAGAGTATACCAAAGGACAAATATGATGTTATTTGTATCGGAATAACAAAAAAAGGTCACTGGATGAAATATATAGGAGATGTTGACGATATTGCATCAAACAAATGGGAACAGCACCCTGATAATGTTCCATGCGTTCTCAGCCCTGACCCTCTTCACAAGGGCTTTATCGCTCTTGGAGAAAACGGCGAATATCAGAATGTAAAAGTTGACGTTATTTTCCCAGTCCTTCACGGAAAGAATGGTGAAGACGGCACTATTCAGGGACTTTTTCAGCTTGCTGAGATACCATTTGTAGGCTGCGACTGCATATCCTCTGCAAACTGCATGGATAAGGGACTTACACACACTGTTCTTGACGCAAATGGCATAAAGACAGCAAAGTGGGTAGGCATTATAACCTCAGAGCTTTCACATCTTGACGAGAAGTGTGACGAAATGGAAAGCAAGCTTGGCTATCCAATGTTTGTCAAGCCTGCAAACTGCGGTTCTTCTGTGGGCGTTTCAAAAGCTAAGGACAGAGACGAGCTTAAATCTGCTATCAAGCTTGCTTTTGCACATGACGGCAAGGTAATAGTCGAAGAAACTATCGTTGGCATGGAGTGCGAGTGTGCGGTAATGGGCAATGACGAGCCTTTTGCTTCAACTGTCGGTGAAGTATGCTCCGCAAATGACGAGTTTTACGATTTTGACGCAAAATATAATGATGCCGCTTCCAAAACGCTTATCCCTGCAAGAATGAGCGAGGAGAGCATTGAAGAAATAAGAAAGACGGCTGTCAAGGCATACAGAGCAATGGGCTGCAGCGGACTTTCAAGGGTAGACTTCTTCCTTATGAAAGACGGCACTGTTATTCTTAACGAGATAAATACTCTCCCAGGTCACACGCCTATAAGTATGTATCCACAGCTTATGCAGTACGAGGGAATGACCCCTGCACAGCAGGAAGATAAGCTTATCAAGCTGGCACTTGATAAGGCGGAGGTTGATTATGAATAACGCCGCCATTGGAGTTTTCGACTCAGGAGTTGGCGGGCTTACTTGTGTGAAAGAGCTTATAAAGCTTCTGCCAAATGAAAATATCGTTTATCTTGGCGACACGGCAAGAGTGCCATACGGCTCAAAAAGCAAAGAGACTATAATGAGCTATGCCAGACAGGATATAGAGTTTCTTAAGCAGCATAACGTTAAAATGATACTCGTTGCTTGCGGTACAGTTTCTTCTGTATTGCCTGCAATGGATATAAAGTCAGATATCTCCATAAGCGGAGTTGTTGAGCCTGCTGTAAAGGCTGCCTGCTCTGCTACAAAGAATAACAGGATAGGTGTTATAGCCACAAGTGCGACCATAAAGAGCGGCATTTACGGCAAAGCTATAAGAAGCATTAACCCGAACATCAAGGTTGTCGGCAAGGCTTGTCCTATGTTCGTGCCACTGGTAGAGAATGGCTATACTGCCCCTGATTGCGTGCCTGCAAGATATATCGCACAGGAGTATCTTGAAATAATGAAAAAAGAAGACGTTGATACGCTTATTCTCGGCTGTACTCACTATCCACACCTCACTGAACTAATTTCAGATATAATGGGCGAGGGCGTAACACTTGTTTCATCAGGTGCAGAGCTTGCGAAATATGCACTCAACTCCCTTTCATACAGTGATGATACGGCTGAAAGAGAAGAGCGTGAGAGCCTTGAGCTTTACTGTACCGACAGCGTTGAGCTGTTTTCTGAGAATGTTGAACGTTTTCTCGGAAACAATATCAATGCACAAATATCAAAATGCAGCCTAAAGCTGTAAACTGGAGGATTTTATTTGACCAGCAAGGAAGTATCAATAAAACTTGTTAGCCGTCAAAGCGATGGTAATACAAAAGAAGAAACAGAGCTTATCTCAGCAGGACTTTATGAAGCAACCGAAAAAGGATATCGCATATCATATGAGGAGTCTGAGGCAACAGGATTTGAAGGAAGCGTTACAACGCTAGAAACCGAAGGATGCCGCAAGGTGACTATGAACAGAACAGGAACGGTTGAAGCGAATCTTGTTGTTGATATAGGCGAAAAGCAGCATTGCGTTTATGGCACTCCATACGGTGATTTTATGATAGGCATAACCGCTAAAACCATAAGATCAGATCTTGACGAAAACGGTGGAATGCTTTTCTTTCACTATGTTTTAGATGTCAATTCAAGCTATATCGGTGATTTTGAGATAGCTATAGAAGTAAAAGCGGCAAATGTTGTCGCATAATTATATTTGGAAGGACGGAAAAATAATATGACTAATCTCATAAGCGACGCATTTATTCAGGCTAAGGAGCTTGTAATGAAGGCTATGGGCGAGCTTGTTGCAGACGGAACTTTTCCAGCAGAGCCTGTTCCTGCATTTAATACGGAGATACCTGCTGACTCAAAAAACGGTGACGTTTCCACTAATGCCGCAATGGTATGTGCAAGACCTTTCAGAAACAATCCAAGAAAAATAGCAGAAGCTATCGTATCCAAGATAGACCTTAACGGCTCATACTTTGCAAGATGTGAAGTGGCAGGTCCGGGGTTCATCAACTTTTTCTATTCTACTGAATGGTATGCAACTGTAGTTGCCGCTGTTTTGGAGCAGAAAGAGAAATACGGTGAAACTGACCTTGGCGCAGGGAAGAGCGTTCTTGTGGAATTCGTTTCTGCAAATCCAACAGGTCCTATGCACATAGGCAATGCAAGAGGCGGAGCCATAGGCGATTGTCTTGCGTCTGTTCTTGAAAAGGCAGGCTATGAGGTAGCAAGAGAGTTCTATATCAATGACGCAGGCAATCAGATAGAGAAGTTCAAGACTTCACTCGAAGTTAGATATCTTCAGATATACAAGCCTGAAACTGAGCTTCCGGAGGACGCTTATCAGGGTCAGGACATAATCGACCATGCAAACGCATTCAATGAGATATACGGCGATAAGTATGTGAACGCTGACAGCGAGGAACGCCGTCAGGCACTTTGCGATTTTGCTCTGCCAAAGAATATTCAGAAGCTTCACGACGATCTTGGCAAATATAGAATACAGTATGACAAGTGGTTCAACGAAAGCACACTTCACAAGGACGGCTCAGTTCAGAGAGTTATCGAACAGCTCAAAGCAAGCGGTCATACCTATGAAAAAGACGGTGCCCTTTGGTTTAAAACAACAGAGTTCGGTGACGAAAAGGATAGAGTTCTCGTTCGTGAAAACGGTGTGCCAACATATCTTGTGCCTGATATCGCATATCACTACAACAAGCTTGCAGTAAGAAAGTTTGATAAGGCTGTAGATATTTTCGGTGCGGACCACCACGGATATATAGCTCGTATCAAAGCTTCTATGACTGCACTTGGCGTTGACGCTGACAGACTTGACATTGTTATCATGCAAATGGTAAACCTTGTCCGTAACGGTGAAAAGTATAAGCTTTCCAAGCGTTCAGGCAAAGCTATCACTCTGTCAACTCTTCTTGACGAAATACCGATAGACGCAGCAAGATTTTTCTTCAATCTCCGTGAGCCAAATTCTCATTTTGATTTTGACCTTGACCTTGCTGTATCTCAGACAAGCCAGAATCCAGTTTACTATGTACAGTATGCACACGCAAGAATTTGTTCTGTCCTTAAAAAGATGAACGAAGAGGGCATTGAAGTTAAGAGCCTCGACAAGGCGGCTCTTAGCGTCCTCACAGCGCCTGAGGAGCAGGAGATGATAAAACACCTTGCTACTCTGCCGAACGTTATAAACGAGGCTGCAAAGGCTTATGACCCAGCTAAGGTAACAAAGTATGTTATAGACCTTGCTACAATGTATCACAAGTTCTATAACAACTGCCGTATCATGGGAGAAGACGAGAGCGTTATGCAGGCAAGACTTTCACTTTCACTTGCAGTTAAGCAGGTAATAAAGAATATTCTTGATATGCTCAAGATAACTTGCCCAGAGTCTATGTAATAAAATATCAGACCCGACCGTGGAAAACTCTACGGTCGGGTCTTTTGTTATTTTTGGGTATTTCTTATGTAGTGGAATAGATATTGCTGTGCAATGCCCTCAACACCCTTCACACAAGAGGGAAGTCCGTTCGGATACCACTGTGCAAGCACTCGCTTCACCCACACGTCTTTGGGGAAAGCGTCCGTTTTGTAAAAGCCGAAAAGCAGTGTACAATCAGCAACTTTCGGACCAACACCCTTGATCTTCATAAGTTCGTTTCGTGCATCGTCAAGGGGCATTTCTTTTATCTTTTGGTAGTCTATATCACCGCTCAAAACCTTTTCAATGGCGTCAACAAGATATTTTGCTCTGAACCCTGAACGCAGATACGCAAGGCTGTCTATAGTTTCATCTGCCATATCTTCGGCAGAAGGGTAGCCGCTATAATGCTCACACAAACGTCCTATAATACCCTTTATCCTTGGGATATTGTTGTTCTGACTTATTATAAAGGAAGATAACGCCTCCCAACTGTCCTGCCTGAGTATTCTTATGCCGCCTGCAAATGAGCAAGCTTTTGACAGAGTTTCGTTCTCAGAGAAGCGGCGTTTAAGCTCCCCGTAATCAGTATTCAGGTCAAAATAATCGATCCAAATGTTTTCAAAGTTCTGCATAGTAGTGTCATGAAGTCTAAACACGCCATTTTCGGGTTCCTCACTTATGGTAAGTTTGTTGTTAAGGAAAGCTCCGCTGTAAGTTTTTTTATCTATCTTCTCCCAGCGAAAAGCCTGTCCGCAATCAAGTGTATCATCTAGTCCAAAATCAGACTGTTTCAGCAAAATGTCACTGCCACTTTGTGTATAATCCATAAAATTCAGCTCCTATTTATCATAAAATCATCGAATCTACTTGCAAAATTCTACAAAAAATATTATACTATAAATATTAGAATTTTTCAAGCGGATAAAATAAACATATCTAAGAAAGGATAGATCATATGAGAGAAAGCATTCTGACAATACCTGTCACAGATATATTTGAGCCGAAATGCGGCTGTCCAATATGCCGCCTGCGTGATACGTTGGAGCAGAGAACTGTTGAGTACATAATGGGAGCGGCTATGATGGAGCCAGACGTGCGTATGGAGACCAATAAGCTCGGTTTCTGCAAAACACATTTTGAACAGATGAGAGCCTGCAAAAATAGGCTGTCACTTGCGCTTATGCTTCAATCACATTTGCAGGATATGCAAAAGCATATTTTCACACGAAAGAAAATGTTCGAGGGCAAGACAGCAAAGCAAAAGAAAGTCAGCGCAGTAAATAACGAATGTTTTGTATGCAGCAAGGTGGATTGGGGAATGTCAAGGATACTCGTTACGCTGTTTGAGATGTATGTTCAACAGCGTGATTTCAGAGATCTTTTTGCTCAGCAGGAAATGCTTTGTCTGCCGCACTATGACCTTTTAGTGTCTATGTGTACTGAAAATATGGATAAGAAATATCAGAAGCAGTTTATTGACGCTTGCGGCGAGCTGACAAGCAAATATCTTGACACTCTTGAAGCGGACGTATCACACTACTGCAAGATGTATGACTACCGTAACACGGGAGCAAATGCCGATTGGGGAAACTCAAAAGACTCCATAGAGCGTGCTATAAAATTTCTTACCACAAGATAAGAAATTTTCGTTACTTTTCGTTACAATGGTTACAGCTTAGATTTTATGCAGAAGATTGTAAAAGTACAATTATATGTACAGAAGATCAGCTTATATCATTTAATAGGTCATTGTTCTTTGATCGGGTCATTTTTTTGTACTTTGGATCTAGCATTGTAAATTTATTCTCAAACAAATTCAAAAATTATGTAAAGTGCGGTCATTCCACTGCTGACAAATAACCTTCAGCAGACAAGTTTGTATGTTAATATATTCGTAACATTCTCGTGTGTATTTGTTCCCAAAAGTTAGCGTTTTTTCGCTTAAATGGTCGATTTTCGTTATAATATGAAGTTTTCAACAGCCTGCAAATACCGATAAAACCATGAGTTTTCAACGTTTTCAACATGGTTTTCAACAGAAAATGCCCCTACGAATGTTGAAAACTTTTCATATTCAACATTTTTGCGTTGAAATGTTGAATATTGCACTTTTTTTATGCCAACAATCAGTAATATAATCAAGTAATTGGTATTCAGAGGAGTTGACTGTCATGCTCAAAGGAATTAATAAACAAATCATCGAAATAAAGTGTACAGAAAATGAATGTTTTGATAAGATTCTATTATTTGTAAACGCAAATAAAAATCATCTACACCCTGATATTTTAAGAAAAAATGCTGTTGATATCGCAAGTGCGATAACGGGGGACAAAATGTTTTCGACAAACAGAAAATTCAACTTTGCGGCAGTGATATCAACTATAATGGGTGTGGCAATGCTTGTTCTGCTGCTTATCGCATTGTGTATGTGATAAGCATAAATATCATTGATAAAATTTGTGTAAATCGTCGAAAGTCTATATAAAAAGCCTGTTTACTATTGGCATTATGTTTTTTTTGTGGTATAATTACGAGTAGTATATTTTTTTGAAAAGGAAAATTCAATGAGTAATTATCAAGATAAAAATAATAATTTAGACGAAGAAAATGAACTGCAGCTTATAATTGGCAGAAACCCTGTTATCGAGGCTTTAAAAGCAAATAAGCTGATCGACACTATCTATATTAACCCTGAGGCTAAAGGCTCTATAACACTTATTTGTAGACTTGCAAAGGAAAAAGGCATAAATGTCAAGCGTGTTACCGAAACAAAACTCAACAATATGAGCAGGGGAGCTTCACATCAGGGTGTTATTGCTATGGGTGCGTGTGCGGAGTATGTGTCTCCGGAGGATATTCTCAGTATTGCAAATGAAAAGGGAGAGGATCCTTTCATTATCATTTGCGATGAGATAGAAGATCCGCACAATCTTGGTGCAATAATCAGAACGGCTGAGGCGGCAGGTGCTCACGGCGTTATCATTCCAAAGAGAAGAAGTGCATCATTGAACGCAACTGTTTTCAAAACGTCCGCAGGTGCAGCAAGCTGGTTGCCTGTTGCAAGAGTTTCAAATCTTGCAGCAACTATTGATATGCTTAAAGAAAACGGTGTGTGGATATACGGAACTGACGGCGAGGGACAGAGCTATACTGAAGTTAAGCTAACTGGTCCTATAGGGCTGATAGTCGGCTCTGAGGGCTTTGGCATGGGACGTTTAATAAAAGATAAATGTGACTTTTTGCTTAGTTTGCCTATGGCAGGCAAAGTCAATTCTTTGAATGCTTCCGTTGCGGCGGGCATTTTTATGTATGAAGCCGTAAGACAGAGAAATCTATAAGGAACAGGGAGGTTAAAGCTTTGGCTGATAAATTCTCAATAGACGATATAATTTCAGAATACAGCGAAAAAGTTGAAAACGATTTAAAGACTGACGAGTCACAGGAAAACGATGAAATTTTAAATGAAGATACTAATATTGATGAGAGTATTGAAAAAGATAATGATACCAGCGATATAGATAGTGACGGCTATGATCCAATAAAAGCAACAGATTTTGATGATGAATTGGCATCAGATCATACGAACGAAAAAAAACGTAACGAGGAAAATGCTGCACTTATAAATAATCTCACCAAACATAAAAAAGGCAAGGCTGCAAAGCAGAGCATTCCGCCTGTGAACAGGGCAAGCCTTAAAGATATCAAAATGGGACTGACGGGAAAAATAATCCCGAAAACAGAGGAGTTTGACAAGGCACTTATCCCTGATGACGCCACCTATGAGGAAAAATCCTCTATATTATCACAGCACAGAAAGAAGAAAGTTGACAGCTTTGTTCTTAAAACTGACGAGCAGGAAAACGAGCCTGACAGTGATGATACAAACGATAAAGACAAGGCAGGGCAGACGGAGTTTAAGAAGTTTGATGACGCCGAAAAGGTCTTTGGCTCTATCCGTCATGTGAAGAGCAACCTTGTTCTAAGGCTTTGTGTGCTTCTGTTTACGGGCATTTTCAGCACATTCATCACGGTTGCAAATGACCTGGAACTGCCTCTTATAAAGACATTTGACAGGACGATAACACCTGCGGCATATCTGTTTGCAAACACTATTTTGGGTCTTATTTCTATAGCGGTGTGCTATAACGTGCTTCTTGCAGGAATGAAAAGCCTATTTAAAAAAGAGGCAGATAATGATACAATAGCAGCGATAGGTATTTTTATTACAGTCATTGCAGGAATAATAAATCTATTTGACCCTGAGTCTATTCGTGATAGTGTTTACCATGTTTACATATCCGTTGCAATCGTGGGTCTGATATTCAATACTCTTGGAAAACTTATGGTGGTAAAACGTACTGAGCGTAATTTTAGGTACGTTGCAGGAGATTTTGAGAGATATGCAGTTACATCCGTTGAAGATGAGGAAATAGCAGAAAACTTCACAAGAGGTGCTGTTGCAGAGCCAAAGATAGCAGCTATGCGCAAAACCGAGTTTGTGGACGATTTTATGAAGAACAGCTACACTTCTGATATATCAGATGAGTATTCAAAGAAAATAAGCCCTTATATCCTCATTGCAGGCGTTGTTATAGCACTTTTGTCACTTATATTTGATAAGGGTGCGTCAAACATGAAAGAACGTTTGTTCATAGCACTTGCGGCTTTCTCAGGCACTGTTACCATGTGTTCTTCGTTTGCGGTAATGCTTATAGTAAATGTACCTCTGGCAAGAGCTACAAAGAAGTATTTGCAGTATTCTGCGGTAATGCTGGGATATTCTTCTGTTGATGAATTTGCTGACACAAATTCACTTCTTGTTGACGCTGAACAGCTTTTCCCTAAAGGAAGCATTGAGCTTGCAAACCTTAAGCTTCTCTCAGCTATTTCTATTGAAGACTGCATTTTAATGGCGGCAAGCCTTAGCTGTCAATCGGGAAGTGTTCTTAAGTCTACATTCTACAAAATGCTCAGAGGTAAGACTGAGTTGCTTTATCCTGTTGAAAGCTACATTTATGAGGACGGTCTTGGACTTTCGGGCTGGATAGAAAACAAACGTGTGCTTCTTGGTACAAGAGAGCTTATGGAAAACCACTCTATTGACGGTCTGCCGTCAGAAGCAAAAGAGAAGGAGTATACAAATGGTAATGTTGCTGTATATCTTTCTATTTCTGGAATAACAGCAGCAATGTTCGTTATTCAGGTATCGCCTAATCTGTCCGTTACACGTTGGCTTCAGGAGCTTGAACTTGAAGGTATCACAACAGTAATAAGAACAGTTGACGGCTTTCTTTCACAGCGTTTTCTCTCTGACCTCTTTGATATTGAAAGCGACAGCGTTAAGCTTCTCAGCTTCAGATATCACAAGGATTACGAAAGCGAAACTGAATATGTTCCACGTCAGGCTTCATCAATGCTTTGCAGCGGACATTTTCCGTCATTTGCAATGCTTGTGATAGGCGCAAAAAGGCTCAAATTTACCGCAGAACTTGGTGCGTCAGTGATGTATGGTGCAACGATACTTGCGGCGCTCATAGCCCTTATAATGATGCTGGCAGGTTCATTTGTTCAGCTTACTCCAACGCTAGTTATCGTCTACAACCTCATTGTAATTGGAGTAGCGTTGCTTATACAGCACATCAAAAAACTATAAAAATAAAACCTCGGCCTGTAGTGATACAAACCGAGGTTATTTTTTACTTATTGCTTATTGTCCAATCTATTGGCTGAATATTGTTACTTACAAGGAAATCGTTAACCTTAGAAAAATGCCTGCATCCGAAAAAACCATTATACGCAGACAATGGAGATGGATGAGCTGCCTTGAATACTGCATGAATAGGGTTCGTTATAAGTGGTGCCTTAGCCTTAGCATTGCCGCCCCAGAGGATAAACGCAGTAGGCACATTACGCTCATTAAGCTTTTTTATTACAGCGTCAGTAAGCTGCTCCCAGCCCTTACCCTTATGAGAATTAGGCTGACCCTGACGAACAGTAAGAACAGTGTTCATCATAAGCACGCCCTGCTTAGCCCAATCGGTAAGTTCGCCATTATTAGGTATAGGGATACCAAGGTCAGCGTTAAGTTCTTTGAAAATATTCTGCAAAGACGGTGGTGGTTTAACACCAGCCTTAACGGAGAAACAAAGACCATGAGCCTGTCCCGGACCATGGTAAGGATCCTGTCCAATGATAACAGCCTTGACGTTTTCATAAGGCGTGTACTTCAATGAATTGAAGATATCATGCATATCAGGATAAACAGTGAAGTGTGAATATTCGTATTTCAAAAATTCACGGAGTTTCAAATAATATTCCTTTTTAAACTCATCAGCCAGAATATCGTCCCAGCTATTTCCGATATGCACCATTATACAGCACTAATGACAGTTCCGACGATCAGACCGAGTATAAGTGCGGCAACCAAAGCGAGAACGAGTATTCTCATGACCATAGGTTTCTTGTCGTTCATTAACTATCGTTCCTTTCATAAAATATACTACCATAATTTTATCATATTTTCGCTGTAAAATCAACTGTTTGGAGGAAATTTATAAAATAATTTGTTCAAAAAAATAATGAAGTGGCTCACAAATGTTCGTAAGTAAGCCACTTCTATACACAAAAAAATCATATGAGCAAGGTTTTAACCTTGTCTTGCTTTATATGATATCATAAATTTTGTTGTCAAGGGATTACCGCAAATGTAGCATAGCTTGACAGCACGCAAAAGACAGTGTATACTTGAATTAGTGTTCAACGGATAACAGAGCAAAACGGACGAGAGCACCACAAACAGCCCCTCACACAGCGTGTACAGAAAGTTTCACTAAATAAAAATTTAGTGAAACTTAGAGAAGTGATAAATAAGGAGAATAGATATAAATGAAACAAGCATATGTAGATGATTGCCCATATTATCTTGACGATTTTCTAACTAACATGAAAGTTGTCAAAGACCGTTCTGACCGCACTGAAGAAGCTTATTTTATTGATATCCGAACATTTCTGCGATATCTTAATGTCAAGCACCATGCAGTTCCGACCGAAACGCCTTTCAATAAAATAAAAATAAAAGAAACGCCAATAGAATGGCTCGAATGCTTTTCACTAAACGATGCTTATGTTTATTTAAAGTATCTCAAAGATGAGCGCAATAATTCCACAAAAACCCGTGCAAGAAAATGTTCAGCTTTGAAACAATTCTATGTATATCTTTGTCAAAAAGCCAAGATTATTTCAAACAATCCGCTTGATGATCTTGAATTGCCACATATAAATCAAGCCTTGCCTAAATATCTGTCCCTTGAACAAAGCCTTGAGCTTCTGCGTAATATCGACTCTAAAAATCAGGTGCGTGATTATTGTATCATTACTCTGTTCCTTAACTGCGGTATGCGTCTGAGCGAGCTTGTGGGCTTGAATTTAAGCGATTACAGCCGAGATAACAGAACTCTGCGTGTCCTCGGCAAAGGCCGAAAGGAGCGCATTATTTATCTTAACGACGCTTGTGTTTCTGCACTTGATGAGTATATTGACACTACCCGCCCCCACGTGGAACAAACTGCCATTTTTTTGTCAGCTAACAAAACAAGGATAAACAAGCGACGTGTTCAACAAATAGTAGATGAACAGCTCCAGCGTGCAGGACTTAGCAATTTGGGTATTACTACCCACAAGCTCAGGCATACAGCCGCAACCCTAATGTACCAACACGGAGGTGTAGATACTCTTGTACTGAAAGATATACTCGGTCACAAAAGCATTGCGACCACTGAGATATACACACATTTATCTGATGAAAACATCAAAAAGGCCATGGAGTCGAATCCATTGTCTGAAGAAATTGAAAAGAAAAAGAAGTAAACAAAAGCCATGTGAGGAAAATCACATGGCTTTTTGCTATTTTTTCATACGAATTATAGAATGTTCTGGGAACGTCAGATCTGATCTTATCGACATCTTCATAGCTGCATGATTTGCAGTATCTATGGAGTTGTCATATTCATCAAACATTTCCTCCACGGTGAACTTCACAGGGCTACCAACAGGAGAAAGCACTTCAATCTCGTCGCCCTTGTTGAATTTGTTTTTTTGAGTACAGTATATTCTTCCACCGCTACAACCGTCAACCACAGCCACAACATCATATTCACGAATATACCCACCGTTTTCGTAATACTGGCTCTCCTTTGGGTGACCAAAGAAAAATCCTGTACAGTATGCTCTGTGGCTTACCTTGAAAACTTCGTCCTTAAGCCACTGTGGCAACTCAAAATGCTCCGGATCAGACTTATAGATATCCATAGCCTTTCTGTAGGCATTTGTGATAACGGACACATAATACGAAGATTTAGCCCTGCCCTCGATCTTAAAGCTGTTCACGCCTGCCTCTGCAAGCTTATCAATGTGGTTGAGCATACACATATCCTTGGCGTTGAGGATATAAGTTCCTTTTTCGTCCTCAAAAACAGGATAAAACTCATTGGTGCGCTTTTCTTCCATAAGGTGATATCCCCAGCGACAAGGCTGTGCACACTCGCCACGATTTGCGTCACGGTTTACAAGGTACTGGGAAAGCAAACATCTGCCTGAAAAACTTACGCACATTGCACCATGTACAAAGCACTCAATTTCAAGATCTTTAGGGGTCTTTGCTCTTATTTCGGCGATCTCCTCGAGAGAAAGCTCTCTTGCAAGCACTACCCTCTTAGCACCCATGTTATAAAATTCATTTGCAGTAACATAATTTACTATACCAGCCTGTGTGGAAACATGGATCTCCATATCAGGTGCATATTTTTTTATCAGTGAGAAAACACCGATATCGTTGGCTATCATAGCGTCAACGCCTGCCGCAAGAGCGTCATTCACAAACTGCTCTAAATGCACTATCTCGTCATTATGAGGAAGCGTATTGCAGGTCAGATACACACGCTTACCCCTGCTGTGAGCCTCGTCACAGGCTTTTTTCAGAAGCTCAGCGTCAAAGCTTGCAGAGGCGGCTCTCATTCCGAAAGCCGTACCTCCAAGATAAACTGCATCAGCACCAAAATCCAGCGCCGCATACAGACGTTCCATATCTCCCACAGGAGCAAGAACTTCAAGCAAATTATTTTCAGTCATTAAAATTTCAATCCTTTATTACTTTTTCTTTGCAAGTCCAGCCTTAACAAGATTTTCCTCATGCTCGTCAAGTGTCTTTGCATAGAATGTTTCGCCCGTCTTAAGATTATTACAGAAGTAATAGTAATCAGTCTTCTTAGGCTCAAGAACAGCGTTTATTGCAGCCATACCAGGGTTGCATATTGGTCCTGCCGGCAAGCCCTTGCACTTATAGGTATCATAACACTCGGTATAATGCTCGATAGAAGCTGTGTTGTCAGCCTCGGTCTTTATAACATTCTTAATATAATTTGTTGTTGTATCAGACTGGAGCATAGGATAGGTGTCAGGGTCGTCAAGTCTGTTCAGGAATACCGAAGCTACCTTTGGCATTTCGTCCTCAGAAGCGGCTTCAAGCTGAACGATAGAAGCAAGGGTCATAACTTCGTTAAGTGACATACCGGAATTTTTGATCTTAGCTTTGACAGTTTTGTATTTCTTTTCAAACTGCTCTCTAAGCTTCTTGGTAACGTTTCCTGCGCTGTCATTCACATAAAACTCATATGTATCAGGATAGAAATAGCCTTCCATGCGATAGAACATATCGCCGTTATTATCAACATCATTTTCAAAGTCAAAGCCTTGATTTTTATTGAATTCAAACAGGAAGTCGTCAGCAGTGCAGACCTCATTATCTTCAAGCTTTTTAGCTATGTCAAGAAGATTTTCTCCCTCTGTGAATGTAATGCTTACAGTCTTGTATGACTCTCTCATTTGTGAAAGTTTTTCGATTATTTCAGAATATCCGCTTGATGGCTGAAGTGTGATATCACCAGGATATATAGCTGCAGGCTTTTCAAATTTCAAAGCAAGCATAAACAGCTTTTTGTTCTTTATAACTCCCTCATTTACAAGTATATCAGCTATCTCACTGTTTGTTGAGCCTGCAGGGATATTAAATCTGATATCCTCGTCAGTTTTTCCAATACCATAATACTCCATGCCAATAGAAATGCCGCCCACTGCAAGCACTAAAGAGACTGTAAGAATTACTATAACAAGTATAATTCCGCCAAACACCGAATTATTCACCTTGCTTTTCTTTCTTTTTTTCTTTTTCTTCTTGCTATTTTTTGACTTTTTTTCTTGCTTTTCGGGCTTCTCAGGCTCTTTATCCTCGTCTTCCTCGCTTTTATCTTCCTCTGACTTGTCCTCGTGAAAAGCTAGGATAGGTTCAGGCTTGTCATCGGTCGCTTCTGGAGTTTCCTGTGGTTTCTCGTCAGTATTATCTGCCTGTTCACAGGCTTCGGAACTGTCCTCAGTGTCAGCGATAGGCTCTGCTTCAACGCTTTCTTCGTCCGCTTCATTTTTCTCGGCAGACTTTATCTTTGCGTTGACATCATTTATTATATCGTCAACATTAAAATTCAGATCGTCCATTATTTACTTCCTTTCCTTTGTGTTTATAGTATATATATCCTTATCAGTAAATACCTTGTCTACAGAGATATCATAGCCGTCATGACAAAAGCTTTCTGACATACAGTTATCGTAACATAAACCTAGCTTCATGCCATTATAATCAGCCAAAAATCTGTCATAAAAGCCCATACCAAAGCCAAGCCTGTATCCGTCTTTATCATACGAAAGCGCAGGCACGATACACAATGCATTGTCAAAAACGCTGTATTTCTCACAACTTTCATCAGGCTCAAAAATGCCAAACCTACCCTCTTTGAGATCATATGTGCTGTTTATTCTGTAAAAATACATAATATTGCCGCTTTTTTCACATCTCGGGCATAGCACTATCTTGCTCTTTAGCGCCTTTCTTACTATCTCCGCCGTAGACACTTCAATATCAGAGGAAACGTATGCAAGCACAGTTGTGCAGCTTTTATACTCCTCGCTGTCAAGGAAAGCTTGCTGAACAGCCACATCTGCCTGTTTTCTTTCTTCCGCAGACATACTAAGACGTATCTCTTTGAAATGCTTTCTTAAAGCTTTTTTATCTGTCATTTGCTCTGCATACCTGATTCAAGGGCTTCTGCCTTTTCTTTTGAAACAAGAAGCTCTACAAGCTTGAGTGCAAACTTCATGCTGCAGCCTGCGCCCTTTGCAGTGATGAACTTACCGTCAACAGCCACAAGTCTGGCAGAATGTATCGCACCTTTAAGATCTTTCTCATAGCCTGGAAAACAAGTTGCATATCTGCCGTCAAGAAGACCCTTATGACCGATTATGGACGGAGCGGCACATATTGCGGCAATGTATCTGTTATTATCAGCACAGTAATCAACTGCACCAAGCACATCAGGGCTTGCTTCAAGATTTAAAGTACCCGGCATACCACCTGGGAGAACTATCATTTCGAGCTCGTCATTAAGAACTATCTTATCCACTGTTGTATCGGTCTTGACAGGAATGTTGTGTGAGCTGACTATCATATCAGAGCCTACACCTACAGTAAAAACTTCAACGCCTGCTCGTCTGAGCAGATCCACAGGGGCAAGAGCCTCCATTTCCTCAAAACCATTGGCAAGAAATACATAAACCATAACAAATGACTCCTTTCGATCATCTGAAAGTAATTACATTTTTATTCAAAAGAAAAGCAGGATTATAAGAAAGCTTTGACTTTCTAAGACCCTCTATTCCTAGATCCTCTTCCCTGTTGATGAAGCTGAGACCCTTTGCGTTATGCGACGCAAACTGACTACACAGCATAGGATATGCACCCTGAACGTCAGCGAGTGCTTTTTCTATATGCACCACAAAGGTATCCGAATTTATTTGTTCACCAACCGTAAAGCCTGTCATTTTATCATTTCTGTAAAGCACAGCGCCTTTAAGTCCGAGCCTATCCATATTCGTAAGAAAAAGATCAATAGCATATTGCTCAACCACCGCCGAAGGATCGTTAGCGTTGTCATTCTTATTATAAAACTCAGCCGAAAATTCAATACAGCTGTCTATTTCCTTATCAGTAAGCTCTCTGTATTCCCAAGGCTCGTCCATGAAACGCTTTATATGGTTACGCTTGCCGTGATACTTTTTGCCTTTAAGCTCGATAAGGTCGGAAGCATTGTAAATATAGTCTGAACTATCCCTATCATACTCGCAGATGATTTTATCACCATAATATTCTTTTATCCAGCTTAGGTTATCATCTGTTACAGAAGATACGATAAGCGGCTTTCCCTGGGAGGAAACATATTCTTTAAGCTCATCAAAAAGCCTGATATATTTTTCTTTGCCCTCAACGTCTATTTTAACGCCCGCAGGAAATGTAAAATACGGCTGACCGTCCTCATAGGAACAGCTTATATAAAAATCACCATGATGTGTTATTACAGTGTCATTAAGTCTTTGCCACGCCATATTATTTGCAAAGCAATATTCTGCTCCTCTGAAATCTGATACTGCAAGACACTTGGTTATCCATTCTTTATCCTCAAAACATATTTTTCTGAAATCAAACATTAAACACACATTACTTTCTATTGATTAACCCCAGAACATCTCCGAAAATCTTATCTTTTGTATAAGGCTTGATGCCATCGCTGCAAGGAATAATATCCCAACCCTGTTTCTCAGCGGTAAACAAAGCGGCTTCACGGCATTTTTTCAGATACTCCACATTTGCTTCATGGATATCCTTTTTGCTTTCATCTCCGCCGTATCTTCCCGACATCAGCTTTTGAGATATCTCTATTGGCATATCCAAGAATATCACCTTGTCAGGTCTTGGAAGCCCAAGCTTGTCATACTCGTAATCTTCAAGCCAGCCTATAAAATCTTCCCATTGCTCTTTCGGCAGTTTTGTCATCTGATAAATGCAGTTTGACGTAACATATCTCGCTGCAAGTACAAGACTTCCCTCTTTATAGTCATGCTCCCAAAATTGCTTGTAGCAAGCGTATCTGTCAACAGCGTAAAAGCTTGAAGCTGCGTAGGCATTCACGTCAGCAGGCGTTTTGCCTATCTCACCATTAAGATACATCTTTACCAACGCAGATGACGGATTATCATAGTCAGGAAAGCTTATAGCCTTATGCTTTATGTCATTTTCACTGAAATAAGCAGAAAGCCTTTCAAACTGAGTTGATTTTCCACTTCCATCAAGTCCCTCAAGAACTATAAGTCCAGATCTATTCAACATTATTCATTTCTCCGTAAATTTTCTTTACTTCAGCCATTTTTCCGCAGCTCATTGCGCCCTCCGGACACTTGCCTTTCATTACACATGACGGACCTGCGTTCTTGAAAAGCTCAGGAGCGGCCTGCTTGCAAAGTCTGAGCATTTCATCAGCCACAGCCTTTATCTCCCATTGTGCTCTGTTACAGCATCTATGCTGGAAGAAATTAAACAGTGTTCTGACGTTCATTGTCACAACTATCTTTGTTTCACAAGCGTTAGGAAGAACAAATCTTGCGTCCTCATAGGCTTTTTTCTTAGCCTTGTTAAGTGCGTCTTTTTCAGACATACCCTGCTCTAAAAACGCCTTTTCATGTGTATTTGTAAGTATGTCGGCAATCTTATTATAACACTCAAGTAGCTGATCCATTTGCTTGTCAAATTCAGCCTTTGCTTCTGGCACAGCCTCTATTGATGGTGGCGTGATAAACTCAAAGCCGCTTTCATTTACATAACGCTGGCTTTTTTGAGAGTAAGACGCAATTCTGTGTCTTACCAACTGATGAGAGCAGGCACGGGATATCCCCTCTATGCCAAAAGTAAAAGAAACGTGTTCCATAGGGCTTTCGTGACCAATAGACACGAGCCTTTCAATAAAGCTCTTTGTTTTTTCTTCCGTAAGACCCTCTCTAAGCGAGGCGATATCACTGCTTGAATAGCAAAGTTTTGCAGCAGTAGCAACCACCTTTTCAGGCTCAGGTGTATGGGTAATAAGCTCAACTCTCATCATATATGATCCTTTCCACATATTTTTTATATTATACCATTAAAAAGCCTACAAGTCAACATTTTATTTTAAATCACCCACTATTGCCATTTTAAATGCACAAAAAAGGCAGCAAGCTAACCTACTGCCTAAAATCATTCAATTCACGCCTATCACTGTTAGTAGAAAAAGTATCATCATCACCGCCGATAGGCTGCTAAGAACAAGTCCAAATATCACACAGCAAACTGCATTCAGGTCAAAAACTTCATTTCTTTTACCGTCATATCTGAGCCTACAGACCTTATCGGGTATGTATATCTTTGAGCGCATTACTACCTCACATGGGAATACGTTTGGATACTCACTATCACTAACCTTGTAAAACGCTGTATCAAATTTCTTGCCCTCTGCCCTGCCGAAACGCACAAACTTTCCTTTCACGCTTTTCGTTCCAGTAAGTTTTACAGCAGAGTATACAAAGAAACTAAAAATAACCAGTAGCAGGATAACAAGAAAAACAATGAACATTATAGGAACTATAACAAAGTCTGCGCCAAGACACATGGCAAGCACAAGAACAACTGTGGCTATGATAACAAATTCCATGACTGTACCCTACAAAAGACTTCTGTAATAGTCGCTAAGACGCTTAGCGTTAGCTTTCAAAAGCTCGTCAGCCTTGTTTTTAACGCTTTCATCTGCAAAAATACCACGCTTTGAAAGTTCAGAAGCCTGCTTGGCAAAGTCTATCGCCTTTTGAAGATCTGTGGCACTGTCAGAGCCTGAATACTCCCTAGCCTCCATAAGGCAAGCTTTCGCCTTAAGCGCACATATCTCATCTGAAAATTCGTCATCAGCGTCATACTCTATAACAGACTTATAGTTCTTGTTTATAAATTCTGTCCGTATACTGATATAGCCCTCTGCGTCAGGGGCGTTTTTGGAGTCGTTTTCATCAGGCAGAAGGGTATTAGGCTCTATCTCCAACACCTTGCAGAGGTATTCAAGGGTCTTTACCGACGGCGTTGCTGAGCCGCTCTCTATCTGACTAAGCATATTGCGGGTTATAAAATCACCCACTACCTCGCTTTGAGTCATTTTCTTTGCAAGCCTTGCCTCTTTTATCCTCTTGCCGAGAGTATTTTTCTCCATTATATCGCCTCACTTTATTTACTGTAAATTTCATTTACTTATATGATAGCAGATAGTAAAACAGATTTCAAGTGTTTAACGAAAAATTTACAATTTTTTTGTGCTAAGCCATATCTAAAAAATAATTTTAATTATTGTCGAAAATCTATTGACAAATAAGATAAATGAGTATATAATAAGCGTAAATATTATTTACATTGGAGGTGTAAGCTATATGAATGAATGGTGGGACGGTTTGTCGCTTTTACTTAAAGTGCTGTATTGTATAGCGTTTCCGTCAACGCTTATACTGCTTGTGCAGACTTTGCTTTCTATGTTCGGTTTTCATGATGGTGGAAGCGGTCACGATTTCAGCGACACGTCAGGTCTTGATCTTGATGTTGATACCAACATAAGCGGTCACGGAGATGTGGATATTGGTCACTGTACACATGATATCGGCTGTGACCACAACGTAGACGGCGGAAACCCTGCGGATTTTGCTTCTATGAGAATGTTCACGCTTCAGACCATAGTTGCTTTTTTCACTGTGTTTAGCTGGTCATCTATCGTTCTTGTAAGCTCAGGTGTTTATCCAACACTGTCTACAGTTATCGGCTTTGTTCTGGGTCTGGCGACCATGCTTCTTGTAGCAAAGATAGTTCAACTTTCTGCAAGACTTGCTGAAAATGGTACGGCTGATTATAAAAATGCTATAGGAGAAACTGCTACTGTTTATATCCCCTGCCCACCTAAAGACCATGGGCTTGGTAAAGTGAATGTTATGATAAACGGACAGCTAAGAGAAGTCACTGCAATAAACAATGGTGATGAGCTTATAAAGACAGGAACTCAGGTTCGTATTATCGATTTGCAAGGAGATACTGTCGTAATAGAAAAATAAAAGAATTGATATAACATAGGGGTGCTAAACATAAAGATTCTGTGAAATGACCCGTCTTGGGGTTATTATAATATTATTTGTGTGGGAGGAAAAATTATGGAACCGGTAATCATCATCTGCGTGATAGTCGTTGTGCTTTTTGCGGCAATTATGGCGATACTGTCACGCTACAGAAAATGTCCGTCTGATAAGGTGCTTGTTATCTATGGTAAAGTAGGAACAGACAAGAATGGTCAAGCAAGAAGCGCAAGATGTATCCACGGCGGTGCGGCATTCATCGTGCCGATAATCCAGTCTTATGAGTATATGGATCTTACTCCTATATCCATAAATGTGGATCTGAAAAACGCACTTTCAAAGCAGAACATCAGAATTGATGTTCCGTCAAGATTTACTGTTGGTATCTCAACAGAACCAGGCGTTATGCAAAACGCCGCTGAAAGACTTCTCGGTCTTAAACTCATTGAGATACAGGAGCTTGCTAAGGATATTATTTTCGGTCAGTTGAGACTTATTATCGCAACAATGGATATCGAGGAAATAAACTCGGACAGAGATAAATTTCTGCTCGCGGTATCAAACAATGTTGAGATAGAGCTTAAAAAGATAGGCCTTAAGCTTATCAACGTAAACGTAACGGATATTACAGATGAGTCTGGATATCTGGAAGCTCTCGGTAAAGAAGCTGCTGCAAAGGCTATCAATGACGCTAAGAAGTCAGTTGCCGAAAAACACAGAGACGGTGAGATCGGTCAGGCAAACGCTCAGAAAGACCAGCGTATCCAAGTTGCTGCTGCAAACGCTTCTGCTATCGACGGTGAGAACCAGGCCAAGATAGAGGTTGCACAGTCAGAAGCCCTCAGACGTGAGCGTGAAGCGGAAGCTCTCAGACAAGCTACAGCCGCCGAAGCTGTTCAGGCAGCAAAGGCAAAGCAGGAAGCTTACATAGCTCAGCAATCCGCCGAGCAGACGAGAGCCGAACTTGAAAAGGCTACACAGACCGCCGATGTTATCGTAAAGGCTCAGATCTCAAAGCAGCAGGCCGAGATCGAAGCTGAAGCACAGGCTGAGGTAGTAAGACGTAAAGCAAAGGGTGAGGCCGATGCTATCTTTGCAAAAATGGAAGCTGAAGCAAAGGGTAATCAGGAAATACTCACAAAGCAGGCAGAGGGTATGAGAAAGCTTGTTGAAGCAGCAGGCGGAGACGCTAATGCAGCAGTCAAACTCATAGTTGCTGACAAGCTTGAAGAGCTTATCTCTATTCAGGTAGAAGCTATCAAGAACATTAAGATAGACAAGATAACCGTGTGGGATACAGGCGCAGGTGCAGACGGAAAAGGCTCGACAGCAAACTTTCTAAGCGGACTTATGCAGTCAGTTCCTCCGCTGAACGATCTGTTCAAGCAAGCAGGAATGTCACTCCCTGATTTTCTTGGCGAGGACATACAGGAAGCTTTGAAAAAGTCACAGGAAGAAGCAGTAAAGAGAGCAGCCGAGGCTGATAATGCAGAAACTCTCGACCCAAAAGATGTTGAGGTAATAGAGCCTAACAAATAAATAATTGTCACATAAAAAAAATGCTGAGTGAAACAACAATTTCACTCAGCATTTTTATCTTCCAAATAGTAAAAAAATCAATAAGGCTCTATAACCACCGCACAACCCTCATTTAAAGACTTCTGTACGTCGATGAAGCGTTGATTTCTACTGCCCATAAATTTCAACTCAAGGCTTCGCTGTGACAGAATAAATGGTCCGTCAACAAGATAATCAAGCTGACATAGAAGCTCCATATAGCCGTTTTCAGCGTTAGCGTTTGCAATAAGATATTCATAAGTATAGCCTGTGAATGAAATAACATTCAGCGGAAAGCCATGGAACGCTTTTATCTTTACTGCAAGCTCTGCTAACGGTTTGCACTGACAGAAAGGCTCACCGCCACTGAACGTCACACCGTCAAGAAGCGGGTCTTTTATTATCTCATTGTAAAGCTGGTCTGTGTCAACGACAATGCCACCATTAAAATCATGTGTCTGCGGATTGTGACAACCCTCACAGCCGTGTGGACAGCCCTGCGTAAAAATAGTGAACCTAAAACCCGGTCCGTCTACGATAGATTCGCCGACAGTGCCTGCTATCCTAAGTTCCATGGCTAATTGTCACCCTCACAGCAGGCTTTTGCACGAGGTATCCTCTCATGTATCACCTTGCTGTGTTCAGCCTCAGAACGTCCACACTTCGGGCATTTGTCACCTATTATTCCAGTATATCCGCAAACAGGATCACGGTCAACAGGGTGGTTTATTGAGCCGTAGCCTATGCCAACTTCTTTCATATATCTTACGACTTTCTCGAATGCAGAAAGATTGTTCAGCGGATCGCCGTCAAGCTCGATATAGCTTATATGGCCTGCATTTGTAAGAGCATGGTAAGGAGCTTCTATTTTAAGTTTCTCAAACGCTGTTATCGGATAGTAAACAGGCACATGGAAAGAATTAGTATAATATTCTCTGTCCGTAACTCCTGCTATCTCGCCATAACGTTCTCTATCCATTTTAACAAATCTGCCGGAAAGTCCCTCAGCAGGCGTTGCAAGCAACGAGAAGTTAAGACCAGTACGCTTGGTTTCCTCGTCCATTCTTGCTCTCATACGTGAGATTATCTCCAAGCCAAGCTCTCTTGCTTCTTCACTTTCACCATGGTGCTTGCCAGTAAGCACTTTAAGACACTCAGCAAGACCGATAAAGCCCACGGAAAGCGTGCCATGCTTTAGCACTTCTTCAAGCGTATCGTCAGCCGTAAGCTTCTCTGAATCGAGCCATATGCCCTGACCCATGAGGAACGGATAATTTCTCACACGCTTTGAACACTGTATCTTAAATCTGTGCATAAGCTGGTCGATACAAAGATCCATAAGCTCATCAAGGCTGTCAAAGAAAGCACCGATATTACGCTGTGCTTTTATGCCAAGTCTAGGGAGATTAATGGTAGTAAAAGAGAGATTTCCTCTTCCTGTCACTATCTCACGAGTAGGGTCATATGCGTTACCGATAACTCTTGTGCGGCAACCCATGTAAGCTATCTCAGTGTCAGGATTGCCCTCCTTGTAATACTGTAGATTGAAAGGAGCGTCGATAAATGAAAAATTCGGGAAAAGACGCTTCGCTGATACACGGCAGGCGAGCTTGAAAAGGTCATAGTTCGGGTCATCAGGGTTAAAGTTCACGCCCTCTTTTATCTTGAAAATATGTATAGGAAAAATAGGCGTTTCACCATTGCCAAGTCCTGCTTCCTCTGCAAGAAGAATATTCTTTATAACAAGTCTGCCCTCGATAGAAGTATCAGTACCATAATTTATGGAGCTGAAAGGCGTTTGAGCGCCTGCACGGGAGTTCATGGTATTCAGATTATGGATAAGCGCTTCCATTGCCTGATATGTGGCTCTGTCAGTTTCTTTCAAAGAGTTTTTATATGCAAAACTCTGTATCTTCTTAACTATAGGTGCGTCGACAAAATTCACAAGAAACTGTGCTTCAGCCTCTTGATAGCCATTATCATTGGCGAGAGTGATCTTTAAACCCTGCTCATCAAGCATTTCAGTTATTTTCTTTGCAATGCTCTGAGCATCAGAAACTTCACCAAGGAGAGCAAGACCCCTGCCGATATTGTCACGATAGCGGTGTCTGAATGTCTTTCTTACGCCTTCAGCCATATCATAATCGAATTTAGGAAGAGATTGACCACCGTGTTGGTCGTTCTGATTGGATTGGATAGCAATACAAGCAAGCGCCGCATAGCTTTGTATATCATTTGGTGTACGCAAAAAGCCATGACCTGTAGAAAAACCCTTATCAAAAAGCTTTGTAAGGTCTATCTGAGTGCAAGTGGTGGTCAGTGTATAAAAATCAAGGTCATGAATGTGGATATCGCCCTCCTGATGAGCCTTTGAATGCTCAGGAGCAAGAACATACATCTCATTGAACTCCTTTGCACCCACAGATCCGTATTTAAGCATTGTACCCATTGCGGTGTCGCCGTCTATATTAGCATTTTCACGCTTCAAATCGTTATCTTTCGCTGATTGGAAAGTAAGATCTTCATAAACTTTCATAAGACGGGTATTCATTTCTCTTGCACGAGTCCTGTTTGAGCGGTAGAGTATATAACTTTTTGCAGTATCAGCCATACCCTCTTCAATAAGAACACGCTCAACGCAATCCTGAATCTCTTCAACAGTAGGCATATCAAGGTGTTTTTCCATAAGCTTATCAACAACTTTACCCGAAAGCTCCAAAGCTTCCTCATAGTTATCCTTGCCCACAGACTGAGCCGCCTTGTATATAGCGCCAGCTATTTTCTCAATATTGAAAGTTACAGTACGTCCGTCACGCTTTTTTATCTTGATTATCACAATACCGCCTCCGATTTTCCCAATTTATCCTTATATTTTTTATATTCTCACAACTCGCACCGCAAATCACAACATATTGTATAAAAAGCAGTGCTTAATACAAGTATATAGTATAAGTGACGCAAAGTCAAGGCGTTATACAACAAAATGTGACTTTGTTATTTGTATTAAATGCACAAAGCCACATTTTCATCAGATATCGATTTTAGGTGTCAAGTAAAATGCTTTTAGTTGTAATGCAGTCGAACTTTACAGTGCATAATACCGATATAGTTTAGCTCTTGATACCGTAAAGCGAGCTAACTTGTCGTCTTATGCATTTTCAAGCACTGCTTCACGCCTTTAAAATGTCGTAAATAGGCGAATTCAGCAAGTACGTAAAGTGTTTTAACTTGTCGGGTTTTTAAATTTTGCACTATGCTGCTGAACTACTCTCAGCACTCTCGTAAGTGTAATCATGTGTGACTACAGAGCTGCCTGTTTCATTTTCAAGTACCTCTTCGAGAGTAGTATTCATCATGTAGGCACAGAAAGATATAAGCATTACAAAAAAACTCACTATCAACACAATATCCAATCTATAACCATTTTTCTTCTTTTTGTTATCGTTCATAAGATCTTCTCCAAAATATGATTTTAACACCATTATACTATATCCCTCTGCCTTTTTCAAGCCAAAATGACAAAATCACAGATATTTTTATACCATACACACTGCCATGTGATAAATGTACAAAAGACAATTTCTTTTATTGTTTAATTTTTGTTTTTACCCCTTGCAAAAAAGCCGCATATAGTGTATAATAAATATTATATTGCTTGACGTTCACTAGGCGACAAGCGGCCGTATTAACTAAGATACAGGCAATTTGATTTAACAGAAATGAGGCTTTTATATGTGCGGTTTTGTTGGATTTACAAATAAAATCAATGATGCTTCCATAGTTCTTGGAAAAATGATGGATAGAATAAAACATAGAGGTCCTGACTCTGACGGAAAATATGTTGACGAGCAGATCGCAATGGGTTTCCGCCGACTTTCGATCATCGACCTTTCAGATCAAGGTAGCCAGCCTATCTTCAATGAAGATAAGTCGTTGGTACTTACATTCAACGGTGAGATATACAACTACAAGGATCTCCGTGAGGAGCTTGTAGCGTCTGGTCACAAGTTCTATACACAGACCGACTCAGAGGTGCTTATCCACGGCTATGAGCAGTGGGGCGAGGATATGCTCGACAAGCTGAGAGGTATGTTTGCATTCGTTATCTTCAACAAGAATACAAATGAGGTTTTCGGTGCAAGAGATTTCTTCGGTATCAAGCCTCTTTACTACGCAAAAATGGGCGAAACTCTTATGTGGGGTTCTGAGATAAAGAGTTTTCTTGACCACCCTCATTTTAAGAAGGAGCTTAACACTGACGTTCTTGAAACTTATCTCACATTCCAGTATTCTCCTACAACAGAAACTTTCTTCAAAAATGTTTACAAGCTCCCTGCCGCTCACTGCTTTACATACAAGAACGGCGAGATGAACGTAAGAAGATATTGGGAAGTTAAATTCCACGCTGACAATGGCCCTGCTCTTGAAGATTGGGTGAATAGGATATCCGACACTTTCAAGAACTCTGTTGAGGTACACAAGTTTGCTGATGTTGAGGTAGGTTCTTTCCTTTCAAGCGGTGTTGACTCAAGCTATGTTGCCGCTGTTGCCAACGTTGACAAGACCTTTACTGTAGGCTTTGGCGAGGACGAAAAGTACAACGAGATAGGTTATGCTAAGGAATTTTCAAAGTATATCCACAAGGAGAATTTCTCAAAGGTCATCAGCCCTGAGGAATACTGGAACAGCCTTTCAAAAATACAATATCACATGGACGAACCTCTCGCAGACCCTGCGGCTGTGGCTCTGTTCTTCGTATGTCAAATAGCTTCTGAAAAGGTCAAGGCAGTGCTTTCAGGCGAGGGTGCAGACGAAATATTCGGTGGATACAACATCTATCACAACCCTGCTGATATGGCAAGCTACTTCAAGATACCAAGACCTATCAGAAAGGCTGTTGGTGCAGTTGCTGAGAAACTGCCTCACAAGCACGGCATAAACTATCTTATAAGAGGTTCTAAGGACCTTGACGAGAGATTTATTGGTAACGCATACATCTTCTCTGAGAAAGAGCGCAAGGACATTCTGAGCATAAAAACAAGCGCTCCTGACGCTATGGCTATCACAAAGCCTTTCTACGATAAGGTAAGAGATCAGGATCAGGTAACGCAGATGCAGTACATTGACCTGCACCTTTGGATGACAGGCGATATTCTTCTTAAGGCGGATAAAATGAGCATGGCTCACTCCCTAGAGCTTCGTGTACCGTTCCTTGACAGAAAGGTAATGGAGCTTGCAGAGCAGATACCTGTAAAGGACAGAGTTACTGAAACTGAAACGAAGTATGCAATGCGTCTTGCTGCACTTCAGGCTTGCCCTCCACAGACAGCTAAGAAAAAGAAGCTCGGCTTCCCTGTTCCTATCAGGGTATGGCTGAAAGAAGATAAGTATTATAATATAGTAAAGGATAAGTTTACTTCTCCTCAGTCGGCACAGTTCTTCCACACAGATAAGCTTGTACAGCTTCTTGACGATCATCGTGCAGGCAAGTATGATTATTCTAGAAAGATCTGGACAGTGTTCTCATTCCTTGTTTGGTATGATGTTTATTTCAGTGACAACGTATAATTACACAAATAGTAAAAGCGGTTACCTCCAGTGGGTTACCGCTTTTACTGTAAATTTTTTTATATAACTATCTTTTAGAAATGCTTTTTTCTTTATGTAGTAGCATCAACATGTATATATTAGAGTACAGCTAATAAAATATGGTGCGGTCAATGTAAAATCATTGAAGATTAAAGGTAAAAAAGCAAAAATATTGTGTCTTAGCTATTGTAAATTTTAAAATAATATGTTATAATAAATCTTAAATAAATGAGAGGAACAGGGGGGATCATATGACAATGGCTACACTCAAAATAGTTTTTTGGGCTTTAGCTTTCGTGTTCTTTGTTGTATGCGAGGTCGCAACAGGAACGGCACTTGTGTCTATATGGCTTGCTATAGCAGCGCTTATTGCGATGTTTTGTGCCATAGCTAAGCTTTCTTTCCTTACACAGTGCATCGTATTCGTCGTAAGCTCGATCATACTTCTTTTGCTTACAAGACCTGTGGTCAAGAAGCTCCAGAACAAGACAGTTGCAACAAATTACGAGCTTGATGTGGGAAAAACTGCAATAGTTATTGAGCCTATAGATAACTCTGTGAACAAAGGCAGGGTCACTCTTGATGGCACAGATTGGGCAGCAAGAACTGAGGACGGCTCAAAGATCTCAGAAGGCACACCAGTGAAGGTCGTGCGTATTGACGGTGCAAAGCTGATAGTTTCAGAAGAAAAGTAACAGCTTACATAAACTTATTTTTTTAGGAGGCATATAATGGAACCTGGAATTTATATCGTACTTGCTATCATCGTATTGCTTATAATCATTGTTATCAGCAACATCAAGATAGTACCGCAGGCATATGTATTTGTAGTTGAAAGACTTGGAGCTTTTCATGCGGCATGGGGAACGGGACTTCACGTAAAAGTACCTTTTATCGACCGTGTAGCAAAGAGAGTATCTATCAAAGAACAGGTAGTCGACTTCAAGCCACAGTCAGTTATCACAAAGGATAACGTAACAATGCAGATAGACACTGTTGTGTTCTTCCAGATAACAAACGCAATGCAGTTCACATACGGTGTTGAGAGACCTATTTCAGCTATTGAAAATCTGACGGCAACAACACTCAGAAACATTGTTGGTGACCTTGATCTTGAGGCTACGCTCACTTCCCGTGACATTATCAACACAAGGATCACAGCAATTCTTGATGAAGCCACAGATAGGTGGGGAATCAAGGTGCAGAGAGTTGAGCTTAAGAATATTCTTCCGCCAAGAGAAATTCAGGACGCAATGGAAAAGCAGATGAAAGCTGACCGTGAAAGACGTGAAAAAGTCATTCAGGCAGAGGCTGAGAAGAAATCTCAGGTACTTGTTGCAGAGGGTGAGAAAGAATCTAAGATACTCAGAGCACAGGCAGACAAGGAGTCACAGATACTTGCAGCCGAAGCTGAGAAGCAGTCTATGATACTTCGTGCAGACGCTGTAAAGGAGCAGAAGATACTTGAGGCAGAAGGTGAAGCGCAAGCTATCGACATGGTACAGAAGGCGATTGCTGAGAGTATCGTCAAGCTGAATGCTGCTAACCCTAACGAGCAGGTAATCCAGCTCAAGAGCCTTGAAGCATTTGCTAAGGCAGCAGATGGCAAGGCTACAAAGATCATTATACCAAGTGAGATACAGGGCATTGCAGGTCTTGCAACAGGACTTAAAGAAGTCATGACAGACGTTAAGAAGCCACAGTAAAACGCATATAGTTAATCCCCTTCAAGGCAAATGCTTTGGAGGGGATATTTTTTTGCATTGAAAAGCGAGCAGGACACTAAGATAAACTCAATGCCCTCCCAATATCATTAAGCTAAAAAAATCAAGAAATAAAATAACTATGATACATTCGCATGAATACGTTAGCTATCGGCTCTAAAAATGCTCCGTCAGCAAGAAAAATTGTATGCGTTATTATACTTGATATACTTATTTTTCCATAGTCCCAACTAAAAATAGATATTTAAGTTTTCTATTTTCGTTTTCATTAACATCGGGAATAATATTTGTAATATTCACCATTATTTTATGATAAATATTAATCATACGGCATTTATTAAATGCAATTAAATATCCACGTTCAAGATCTGGTTTATTAAATTCTGAACAAAATAAAATTGTATTGCCATGATAAAAAATGTCAATTTTATTTGTAGACAAAGTAATAACAGAAATTTTATCGAATACGTTTTTTTCAAACGAAATTGTTTTTTCTCCAAAATTTTCTGCAATCACCTGTCTAGCCAAATCTATATTCCCGTGTGCAATTTCTTTTTTTATAAATTCTTCTATCTCAATATCATTATCAGTTTTTTTTATTTGATGACGTGAAAGAAAGAGGAAAAGAGCAATTGCTGCGAAATCAGCATTAACACTTTCATATATAATCTCGTGACTGTTTCGCTCTATTTTCAAAACAGCAAAATGCCCACAATCCCTCTCTAATATTTCGTAATATATTTCCGGGGCGCCACCATCAACATCGCAGACAACAGACTTATTATAAGATTTCAAACATATATTTCTTACATCAGCCAAACAAATATTATGAGATATTTGAATTTTATAATACAAGTCATTAAATGTACTGATTATATCATTCAAAAACTATCTCTCCCTTCAACACTTTAAAATCGACCAACATACTCCCACATATGTTCCGTAGCATTCGCATTAGTTCACACTACATTTGTTTCGGTATTAGGATTTATATAAAATTCTTTTAAATAATCATCGGGAATACGCAAATCCAGTTCTTTTTTAAGTTCATGAAAATATTTTTTCCATTGAATTGAAATTTTTTCCCACCAACCATCAATTGAGGTTTTAATAAGTATAGCCTCATTATTATCACCCCAATCATAACATATGCAGCATCCGCAAGCACCTTGACCATAATTAAAACGCATATCAAAATAGTCACAATACTTGAATCCCAAACTAAATTCTTCATGTCCATTGCCGTAAAAAGCGTCTATCAAATTAAAATTCGAAACTAACCTACCAAAATATTTTTTCATTTCAGTTTCCACTATTTTGGCTTTTATTTCTGCTCGATTTTCATTCATTATAAAAACCCCTTTGCTTTTAAAAATTTCTTGGGAATCTGCTTTTTTACATCTGTCATTATACATTTTATCAAACTGTCACAAAGCTTATCAAAGTCGGTATTAAGCGATGACGAAAACATTATTTTCTTTTCACTGCGATTTGTTATGATAAAAAAATATAAGTTGTTATCTCTAATTTCAACCTCAAATGGATAATAATCATAAACGATTGAAGACATTTTATTATTACAAAAAGTAACAGTATCTATTAAATGCTTGTCATAACTACGTATTTTTTGAGTTAATGTTCTAAGTAAATTAAATTTTTCATCTAATTCCATACCCAAAATCTCCTACTGGTAGTAAATCAATATATCCGTATTTATTTTTTAAATACTCCCATTCATTATATAGCGATGTTCCTGTAAAATTTCTTGGATCATGTGAAAAACGAATTGTTTTACCCGCTTGAACCCCCGTATACATCTATTTTTTGTCAATTACACTTTTTATAAGGTGCAATTTTCAAAATGCTGTCGATTTCTTTTTGACACCTTTCTTTAAAAAGCGGATCAATTTTTCCTAATAACTCAAGCTGCTTACTCCACAGCAATTTTCTAGGATCTTCCTTTTCGTTTCTGTTCTTTAATTCATATTTCGACGCTAATGAAAATGTTATACCTTCAAATAATGGATATAATATATCATTAATATCCAAGCTTCGATAATGTTTATTTTCTTTGCCCCTCTCCATTATAACATAATGATATTCATTATTTGAAATATATATTGTCCCCCCATCGCTAAAAACTTTCCCCGTCGAAGAGAAAATCGGATACAATTTGGAATCATAGGGCAAACCAATCTTCTCTCCGTGTTTATAAATAAGCTTTCTAACTTCATTAATATTCATCATTTAATCCTATTCTCTATTCAACTTCAACGATATAGCCAAACTTTTTAAGTTCATCAACTGAATAAGTTGATAGATATTGTGTTCCTCCACCAACTTCGTCAAACCATGGCACTATTTCTCCAGATTTCACTTCAAAAGATACTAAAACCTTATACTTTGTATATGGTTAATTTTTCATATATGGAGGCAATGCTCTTTCACTATATGGTGTTCCCAACGGTGAAAAGTATTTACCAGTTCCATTGCTGCCATATCTGTCTATAATCATACCAGGCTCTAATGTTTTCGTCTCAAATATTCCATCAACAAAGCCATTAATATTTGTATCTCCGTTTGTTCCCGGATAAATAGTAATACCTTTTTCTTGTTCAAAATATTTCTGATTATCATAAACAGATTTATGTCTTACATACAATTCGTAATCAGGCTGATAATCCCATTTGCTGATTTTATCTATGTCAGCCTTAGAATTTGCAACAAGCTCGTTTAAATAGCTTTCATCTAAAGATTTTAAATAATCATAAAAGCTATCTTTCTGTTTAGAAGCAGTTTTTACAAATAATTCCGCTGTGTCGTCATCAAGGTTATTAATTGCCTTGACAAGATAATCGCCGCCCTTAACAGCAACTTTAACGCCATCATCACCATAGTCTCTTATCAAAGTTGCAACAGCGTCTTTATCCAAAATCTTATTTATCGCAACAATTGCTTCATCATCATACTTAGAAAGAATAGCAACAATATCAGAAGCTTGACCAGATTTGAATATTGAGTCAAGCAACTCAGGAGATATCTTTTTGGAAACCTCATATCCGCATACCTTTGCAACCTCTTCTTTAGCGTATTGCTTTAAGAGATATCTCTGGTATAATTCGCATGAATACGTTAGCTATCGGCTCTAAAAATGCTCCGTCAGCAAGAAAAAATGTATGCGTTATGCAGTCCATTTTAGTTCGTGCAGCAAGTTGTTCTGCTGCAGCAGTGTTGCCGTCCATTGCTAATCTGTACAACTCTTTGTTGGGAACATATCCGACCGTTATAGTCGAAATGTATGCCTTGGGTCCCGATATTGCCTGCTGATAACCGTTATTAATACCGATTTTGAGCAGATCGGTGTCGACAATCTTGGAGTCGTAAATATTTTTAACTTGTTCTTTAATTGTACCACAAATATACGGCAATTTCAAGGGAATTTTTGATATATTCTTCTGAGCGATCATCTTGCCGGTAACATTAACCGATATTTCTTCAGAAGACTGATCGTCAAACTTGCTTAAATACAAATAGAAGTCGGAAGAATCCTTGAAATCGGAGATATCAACATCGATATTCTGTTTTTCGATCTCGTCCGAAATACTCTCTACCTGCTTGTATTTCTTGAAGCTGATATCGAGTTCGTATTCCTTGCCGTCGATAGTAGTTTTTACCCATGGTCGAAATTGGAAAGTTCGTTAGGGTCGATCTTTCTTGCATCATCGTAATACACCTCGTTTCTTGTATCGTACAACGTTTCGTATGCTTTCTTTGCATATTTGTCTATTTCACAATAACCGACGCACTCAAAACCTCCTGCTTTTTCAAGACCTGAGCGAAATCCGCCTATTTCTGCAAAGATATCAAAATATTTTATCAGTACGAATCATCTCCTTTCTGATTTTTCCAACAAAAAAACAGTCAAGCTTTTTTCAAAACTTGACCGTCACATTGATATATTCATTTCTTCATCTTCTGTTGGCTCACTATCTTCTCTTACGATATGGAAATCGTCCACACCAGGGATAACTCCGAGCGTTCTGCCGTTATCAAAGACGCAATGCACAGTGCCGATATCATCCATATGTTCGATATTTTTTGTTGTGTTGGGTTCGACTCCCTTTTTGGTGAAAACTGGCGAAAAGCATCTACGGTTTTACACCTGAAAATTTCGCTCTCAAAACGCAAAAAAAGCTCGTAAATACGAGCTTTTCGGGCACAATATCTATTTCATTGCACAAGTATGGTGCGGGTGACAGGACTTGAACCTGCACGGTGTTGCCAATAGAACCTAAATCTATCGCGTCTGCCAATTCCGCCACACCCGCGTACAAAACAACATTATTATTTTATCATAAACTCCCTACTTTGTCAAGACTTTTTGCTCAAAAAAAATGCCCGATGCTCAAAACATCGGACTGTTTTTTTATAATCTCTTAATATTGTCAAGAATTATCAGCTTGTGTGTAAAACCCTCAAGCTTGTTTTTGATATCACCGTTCTTTATAAAAAGGAGTGTTGGCAGTGCTGTAACGTCATATCTCTTCGCAAGATCTGGCTGAGAGGTAATATCACACTTAGCTATGATAGCGGTTTCTCCAAGCTCTTCTGCAGCTTCGTTAAGCCCTGCCTCTGTTCTTTTACAGTGAACACAGGTAGGTGAGTAAAATTCTATAACAAGCGGTTTGTCTGCTGATATCAGCTCGTTGTAATTCTGGTTTGTCAGTTCTGTAAGCATTTTTTATTTCCTCCAATATATATTATATTATTCATATAGTTTTACTATGAATATAGTGATTATATCACTATTTACGCACTTTGTCAAGAGTATTATCAAACATTTCTGTATATCATATTTCTCATATATGTAAGTTATGAATAAAATGTACAACAATAATAAAGTATTCCTATCATATATGTATGATTTCACGAAAATCATTCATAACTATTGACATTTACATAAAATCATGTATAATAAAAGCATACTAATCATATCGACTTGATATGAATTGAAAGTGAGGAGCTTAAATTGTCAAAGATCAATAAGCGAATGCAGCGATGTTGACACTGGAACTATCACAGCAATATATCTTAATTGGAGTTGTCAGCTATGTATATAGAATTAAAAAACATTAATAAAAGCTTTGGCGATTTTAAAGCTTCGGATAACATAAGTTTTGGTATTGAAAAGGGAAAGCTTATCGGTCTGCTTGGACCGAGCGGCAGCGGTAAAACAACTATCCTGCGTATGCTTGCAGGTTTGGAAAAACAGGATAGCGGCGATATTATTATAGATGGTAAAAATGTCAACAAACTTCCATCAAATGAAAGAGGTATCGGATTTGTTTTTCAAAGCTATGCGCTCTTCCCTTTTATGACAGTTTACGATAATATAGCTTATGGTCTGAAGGTTCAGAAAAAGGATAAGAAGTTTATCAAACAACGTGTGGCTGAGCTTCTTGAACTTGTTTGCTTGCCTGACGTTGGCAAGCGTTATCCTGACCAGCTCAGCGGAGGTCAAAGGCAGCGTATCGCTCTTGCAAGAGCACTAGCACCTCAGCCTGAACTACTTCTACTTGACGAACCTTTTGCAGCTATCGACGCAAAGGTAAGAAAAGAACTGAGAACATGGCTTCGTGATACAATTGATAAAATAGGCATAACAAGCATTTTCGTTACACACGATCAGGACGAAGCAATAGAGGTCGCAGACGAAATTGTTATCACAAACAAAGGCAGAGTTGAGCAGATAGGCAATCCGGTTGAGATATACCTTGAACCTAAAACTCCTTTTGTTGCTCAGTTTATCGGTCAGTCAGCTATTATCGAAGATTACAGCAAACTAAAGGGTTTTGAAGTTACAGGAAATAATGCCTCAGCTATAATCCGACCGGAATTTATTGAAATAAATAAATTTGAAGACAGTGAATACCACCCATTTGAAAGCTCAATGGAGGATGCCGTTGTGGAAGAAGTTTCATTCAGAGGAAACGCCTTTGAGATTAAAGCTTCCATAGACGGTATCTCAGTAACAGGCAGATACCCGCTGAACGCTTCCCGTCTGAAAAAAGGTGATAAGGTAAAAGTACTTATCAAGAAGCTTTACACTATTGATGAAAACACCACAAATATTCTCGTAAACAAAGCTCTTGATGACTCAGAGCTGTACTATATTTAATAAGGAGGACATTAAAGATGGAAAATAATAAAACAAAGTCCTCTGCTATACAGAAGATACTAAAATGTGGCATCATATCATGGGTAGCAATAATTGCCCTTTGGGGAATAGGATCTTTGAAATATGATGAATATTTTCTTCCAAGCCCAAAGGAAACGATCGACAGCATGAAGGAACTTATCAAAGACGGAACTCTTTGGAGTGACATTGTTGCAAGCGTCGGAAGAGTAATAAAAGGCTGGCTACTTTCAATAATTTTTGCTGTTCCTATGGGTCTTATTGTAGGAAATTTCAGACCTGTACGCTGGCTCGTTGAACCTATACTTAGCTTTTTCAGATTTGTGCCTGCTATTGCATTGACGACACTCTTTCTAATGTGGTTCGGAGTAGGCGAAGAATCAAAAGTCGCACTTATCTTCTACGCATCATTCTTCCCTATGTTCGTAAACACTATAGCAGGTGTGGCTTCAACTGATAAGCAGCTTGTGGAAGCAGCTTCCTGTATGGGGGCAAAAAAAGCAAGAGTTTTTTTCACGGTAGTTGTACCATCAGCGGTATCTAATATCTACACTGGAATAAGACTAGGACTTAGCTCAGCTATCATCTGTGTTGTGGCAGCTGAAATGCTGGTCGGCAGTGATGGCCTTGGTTATCTTATAAACAGCTCGAAGCTTTATTACAAAACAAGCTGGGCTTTTGCAGGCATCGTTACACTTGCTGTGATTGGCTTTGCTGCTGACAGGATCCTACAGTTTATTGGCAAGAAAAAACTTAAACACTTTGACGTAAAATAATTAATTTAACAGGAGAGATTTAAAAATGAACATAAAAAAGATAATAGCAATAATAGCATCGACAGCATTGACAGCAACTCTTCTTGCATCATGCGGTAGTTCATCAAGCGGAAAAACCGCAAAGAAGGTTACCAAAGACGGTAAGGAGCTTAGCGTTTTGAGAGTTGCGAACATGACAGGTCAGCCAGATCAGTATGCCGACTATATCGGTATGGAGCAAGGAATATTTGAGAAATATGGTATATCTCTCGAAACATCAGAATACGCTGCCGGCATTAACACAGTTGACGCTATTGCAACAGGCACAGCAGATACAGGACTGCTTGCAGATTTTGCTGCTGTAAACAGAATTGGAAATACTCTCGATAACACTAATCTTGTGATTTTTTCAGATCTAAGTTCTAGCGTTTCATATAACGGTGGTCTTTTTGTTGCACCAAAATACAAAGATGATCTTGAAGCTTTAGATGAAAGTGAAGGATGGATAACTTCTATTGGAACAGTTTCAGAATACTTCAACTGGCAGGCTCAGACTTATTTAGGACTTGACCCGTCAAAGCAGAAAAACGTCAACACAGATTCCATATCAACTCAGATAGCAGTTGCACATAACGGTGAGGCATCAGCCGCTATCGTTACAGGCTCAGCTATAAAAAAATATGAAGCAGAGGGCTGGACTCAGGTCGCATCTGCAAAAGATATAGGGATAAACGTATCTGCTTATCTTATAACATCAAGCGACTTTGCAAAGAACAATACTGAAACTCTTACGAACTATCTTAAAGCACTTGATGAAAGCGTTAAATACATAAATAACAACTTAGATGAGTCGGCTGAAAAAATATCAAAGAAATATGGAATCGAACCAGATGATTTCAAAACAAACTGGGAACAGTACAGTATTAAACTGGGACTTTCTGAGGAAGCTGCATCTCATCTTGATGAAATAAATAAGTGGGCGTATGAGAATGGTAAATATCCAAACAGTTACAACATAAGGGAATTTTATTATCCAGATGCAGCAAAAAAAGCATTTGCAGATAACGTTACGGCAGACCTGACAAAAGCAGACAAATAAACAAGGAGGAATCAGACATGGGTTATCCAAGCATTTATCCAACAGGAGTTACAATATACAACAAAGAAAAAGCCTACAGCGGCTATACGATCTTCCCGTCCGCTAAAGGTGCTCTGCTCATAGATATGAATGGCAATGAAGTAAAGCTTTGGGCTGGGCTTGGAGGATTTCCTAACAAGATACTCCCAGGCGGATATGTAATGGGCACAACAGGAGCAAGAGGAGGTAAATATGCATATCAGGATCAACTTGATCTTGTTCAGGTAGACTGGGACGGTCATATCGTATGGAAATTCGACAAAACTGAACTTGTTGCCGACCCGGGTAAAGAACCGGTCTATATGGCTAGACAGCACCATGATTTTCAGCGTGAGGGCAGCACTGTGGGTTATTATTATCCAAATGGAGAGCCAAAGACAGACAGTGGCAATACACTTATCCTTACTCACGAGAACCTCTACAACCACGATATTTCAGACAAAAGACTTATCGACGATAAGATCATCGAAGTGGATTGGGAAGGCAATATAATTTGGAGCTGGCGTGCAAGCGACCACTTTGATGAGCTTGGCTTTGACGAGGCCGCAAAGAATGCATTGTTCAGAAACCCTGGTCTTCACGGTGAGGCAGGTGGAGATTGGATGCACATAAACAACTTCTCTACCCTTGGCGAAAATAAATGGTATGACGCAGGCGACAAACGCTTCCACCCAGACAATATTATATTTGACGCAAGAAACTCAAACATACTCGGAATTATCGAGAAATCAACAGGTAAGATAGTATGGCGTGTAGGTCCTAACTTCAACGAAAGCGAAGCCACAAAGAAGCTTGGCTGGATAATTGGTCAGCACCACCTGCACATGATACCAAAGGGACTTCCTGGAGAGGGCGACCTGTTGGTATTCGATAACGGTGGCGAGGGTGGCTACGGCACACCTAACCCTGCTTCCCTCACAGGCGTGAACAATGCACACAGAGATTACTCAAGAGTACTTCAATTCAATCCTGTTACACTTGAAATAACATGGCAGTACACTCCCCTTGAAGCAGGAAATCTGCTTTTTACTGACGCTTCTAAGTTCTATAGCTCATACATCAGCTCTGCACAGCGACTTCCGAACGGAAACACTCTTATTACGGAAGGTTCAGATGGACATCTTCTTGAGGTCACACCTGACCATGAAATAGTTTGGGAATTTGTAAACCCTTATTTCAAGAATTTTGCTGGAACATTCAAAAGCAACATGATCTACAGAGCTTATCGTGTACCATACGAGTGGATACCACAGCTTGAAAAGCCTGTTGAGACCTCTATCGAGCCTATCGACATTACAAAGTTCAGAGTACTGGGTGCTTCTATTGGCGAGGGTACAGGACTTGTTACATCCGTTGACGGGATCGATCCAACAAAAGGAGTTCCTCTCACAGGTTCAGGAAATGAAGAAGATGATGAAGAACGCATCGACTTCTGTGTTGCTTCTGTAAAGAAAAAAGATCTAGAATAAAATTAATGTACATAAGGCAGCTTCTGTAAAACGAGGCTGCTTTTTTTTAAGACCGCAGAGAGTTTACAAGTCCTTGACAAAAGAAAAGATTAGTGCTATTATATTATGTGATATTGTTATTTATTTATCAATCATGTTTTTTAGTAAAGGAAAGTGTAAATATATGTCTAAAGACGGTTCGATATCCGCATCAGTAATAAAACGACTGCCACGTTATTATAGATTTTTAGGTGAGCTTCAAAAAGAGGGACTTGAAAGAATATCTTCAAGGGAGCTTTCTGAGAGAATGAAGCTCACGGCTTCACAAATAAGACAAGACCTTAACTGCTTTGGCGGATTCGGTCAGCAGGGATATGGCTATCACGTTGACGAGCTTAGAATGGAAATAGGCAAGATACTGGGAGTAGACAAGCATTTCAAGACCATACTTATCGGTGCAGGAAACCTTGGTAAAGCTATCGCCACACATATTAACTTTGAAACAAGGGGTTGCAATCTCATAGGCATATTTGATATAAACCCTAAGCTCACTGGTGAAGTGGTAGGAAACATACCGATTCGTCACACTAATGAAATAGAAAGCTTTTGCGAAGCAAACTCCCCTGTTGTAGCTGTGCTTTGTATACCGAAGGCAAACACTCAGGCTATTGCAGACCAGCTTGTAAATCTTGGCCTGAAAGCATTCTGGAATTTTTCACATTATGATCTTAGCATCGACTATGAAAACATAGTTGTGGAAAATGTCCATTTAGGTGACAGCCTGCTTACACTTACATATGCAACAAATATCATCACAAGCACTGATACTGACAACAGCGAAGAGATCGAATAAAAAAATCACACCGGAAAATTCTCTGGTGTGATTTTTTTATATAAAGTATTAGCGAACTGTTTTAACCGCGGCTGTTTCAACAACTGCAGCAAGATGGTCGTTAACCTCTTTGCTTTGATAGTATTCAGCAAAAGACTCAGTTACTTGATCTGCCCATGACTCTGTGGATTGAGTTTTAACATCCTCAGTATTGATTTTTTCAGCACTTCCTGTTTCATCATCAAGAACGTAAAGCTTATCTGATGCGACCTCGGCAGCGACAGTTACCACCTTTGTCAACACATCGTCATTTTTATCATATATAACAAAAATGTAACAATTCTTTTTGTTCACAGTCTTAGTGCCTGTATAACCATAAAGCCTTTTTGTTTTTTCAGCCAAAGGATATATCTCCTTGCAAACATCTACGACCTGATTAAACGAATCAACAGCCTCATCTGGTATCTTTTCAAGAGTGCTTCTGTCAGGGAGTGAAGTAGTTTCGTCTGGCACTTCATCAGAAACCTCTGTCTGAGCTGTCGTTACGTCATTATTTGTAAGATTAACATTATTTTCTGTTTTATTATCGGCATTTTTTCCACAAGCCGGGAAAGCAAACATAGTGCAAACTATAGCAACAGCTACCATTAGCTTTTTCATATTGATCCTCCGAATAACCTCTGTAGTCCTAAATCATTATGTCATATTTCAACAGTTTCACATTATATCACATGAAAATTACTCTGTAAAGAGATTATAAAGAATTGTAACAAAATATCCCGATTATGACGAAACTCATAATCGGGATAAATCATTTTTTAGCTATTTGCACAATAAGAGGTTACAAATTTGTTACAACCTGACAAAAAGACTAATCGTAATCTACAACGTCGATCCACTTCATAAGCAAATCCTTCTCTTCCGGCTTGCCCTTAATGATCTGTGCTGCTGCAACGATCGGCAACCAAGCCTGTACATACTGCTTAGATGTTCCGCTCTTTACGCAATACTTATCAAGATAAGCCTCAGCAAGATCAGGATTGTTAAGGCAGAACAGCAGGTATGTTCTTGCAACGTCAGCAGAAGCATTGCCTTGTCTAGCAGAACCCCAATTGATAACATAAGTACCTTCGTCATTGATGATAACGTTCTTTGGCTCAAAGTTACCATGGCAAAGCTTGATGTGCTTTGGCATTGAATCAAGTCTTGTGAGAAGCTCATACTTCTTTATCTCGTCGATCTGACCAAGAGTCTTGATCTGTCTTGCCATCTTATCTTTCAGCTTTGAAAGAAGTGGCATATACTGAGCGTGTATCTCGCACTGAATGTCGATAAACTGGTTAAGATACGTGTCTTTCTTGTCTGGATTTTCGTCCATAAGTTGCTGAAGAGTCTTACCCTTTATAAAGTCCATTGTAATAGCCCATTTGCCGTCGATAACGGAAACCTCGTGAAGAACAGGCATCTTTATAAAGGAATTGCCAAGTGTTGTTTCAACTCTTGCGTGTGTAAGAGCTGCATACAGACACTTTTCCTTGTATTCAGGCTTCTTATAGATCCTGACTGCCATTCCATCAGATTCATAAACATCATAGATGTCGCTGGATGCTACAAAGTTATCAAGTTTCATAAGTCATATCTCCTTTTATTTTAAAATATGGTATTAAGTCTAGCTTCAGAGTATACATCGATTTTTCAACAGCCTTATTGTGTAAAATTACCTTTACATCTCCGTGCTTTCTATGTATCTCTGTTATGTCTATATTATACTACAGATTTTCTAAATGTCAAGCACTTTTTCGTTATTTTCACAACTGTTTTATTTTTGTTTAGTTTTTATCTTATATTTATTAATCTCTTTCCAGGCAGCATATATGATAAATTTTTATCAATCTGATTTTTATTGTGCAGTTTGACGGTCATGAATTGTTAATCTATCATAAAACAATGTTCAATATTTATGTATATTGCATAATAAAGTGACGTAAAATATCAAAAAAGCTGTAACTTTATAAGATTGACAAAAAAATAACAATCGTATATAATATAACTAAGATAAAACCCGAGCGGGGGTTATCAAGAGTAAAAACAATAATTAATTTATTGGAGGTTTATTTTATGGCAAAGAGTGAAGCTAAAACAGTCGGCATCGTCGATACAGAGGAAGCTCTGACTGCTAAGATCGCTGAAGTAAGAGCTGCGCAGGCAATCTTCGCTACCTACACACAGGAGCAGGTAGACAAGATCTTCAAGGCTGCCGCTATCGCTGCTAACAAGGCAAGAATCCCACTTGCAAAGATGGCTGTTGAGGAAACAGGCATGGGTATCGTTGAAGACAAGGTTATCAAGAACAACTATGCTGCTGAGCACATCTACAACAAGTACAAGAATGTTCAGACTTGTGGTGTTTTTGAGGAAAATAAGGCTTACGGCACAATGAGAATTTACGAGCCTATCGGTCTTATCGCTGCTGTTATCCCAACAACAAACCCAACTTCTACTGCTATATTCAAGACACTTATCTGTCTTAAGACAAGAAATGGTATCATAATCTCACCACACCCAAGAGCAAAGAAGTCAACTATCGCTGCTGCTAAGATCGTTTATGATGCAGCTGTTGCAGCAGGTGCTCCAAAGGGTATCATCGGTTGGATCGATGTTCCTTCTCTTGAACTCACAAACATGATCATGAGAGAGTCTGACACAATCCTCGCTACAGGCGGTCCTGGAATGGTAAAGGCTGCTTACTCATCTGGTACACCAGCTCTCGGTGTTGGTGCCGGTAACGCATCAGCTATCATCGATTCTTCTGCTGATATCGTAAACGCTGTAAACTCTATCATTCATTCTAAGACATTTGATAACGGTATGATCTGTGCTACAGAGCAGACAGTTATCGCTGATAAGACAGTTTACAACGATGTTAAGAAGGAATTCATCAAGAGAGGTTGTTACTTCCTCAACGATGAAGAGGCTGACAAGATCAGAAAGACAATGCTCATCAACGGTGCTCTTAACGCTAAGATCGTTGGTCAGCGTCCTGTAACTATCGCTAAGATGGCTGGCTTTGAAGTTCCAGAGGATACAAAGGTACTCATCGGCGAGGCTACAAGCACAGCTCCAGAAGAGGCTTTCGGTCACGAAAAGCTCACAACTATCCTTGGTATGTACAAGTCAAAGAACTTTGACGACGCTCTTGACATCGCAGAGGCACTTCTCGTAAACAACGGTGGTCTTGGTCATACTTCAGTACTTTGGGTAGATAACATAAACGAGAGAGAAAAGCTCAATAAGTTCGCTGCAAGAATGAAGACTTGCCGTCTTATCGTAAACACACCTTCTTCACTCGGCGGTATCGGTGACCTCTACAACTTTGACTTTGCTCCTTCCCTCACACTCGGCTGCGGTTCATGGGGCGGCAACTCAGTTTCTGAGAACGTTGGCGTTAAGCACCTGCTGAACATTAAGACAGTCGTTGAGAGGAGAGAGAATATGCTTTGGTTCAGAGCACCTGAAAAGGTATACTTCAAGAAGGGTTGTCTCCCTGTTGCTCTTGACGAGTTGAAGACTGTTATGGGCAAGAAAAAGGCATTCATCGTAACAGACCAGTTCCTTTATAAGAATGGTTATACAAAGGCTATCACAGATAAACTCGATGAAATGGGTATTCTCCACGAAACATTCTTCGATGTTGCTCCAGACCCAACACTTGCTTGTGCACTTGAGGGTGTTGCTCAGTTGAGAGCTTTCGAGCCTGACACAATTATCGCTATCGGCGGTGGTTCTGCAATGGACGCTGGTAAGATCATGTGGGTTCTTTACGAGCATCCAGACGCTGACTTCTTCGATATGGCTATGAGATATATCGATATCCGTAAGAGAGTTTACACATTCCCTAAGATGGGTGAGAAGGCATACTTCATTGCTATCCCAACATCTTCTGGTACAGGTTCTGAGGTAACACCTTTCGCAGTTATCACTGATGAAAAGACAGGTACTAAGTATCCTTTGGCTGACTATCAGCTCATGCCTAACATGGCTATCGTTGATACAGATATGATGATGTCTGCTCCAAGAGGTCTGACTTCTGCATCAGGTATCGACGCTCTGACACACGCTCTTGAGGCTTATGCATCTGTAATGGCTACAGATTACACTGACGGTCTTGCACTGAGAGCTATGAAGCTTATCTTCAAGTATCTGCCAGGTGCATATGACAACGGTCAGACAGACGTTAAGGCTCGTGAGGAAATGGCTACAGCATCTACAATGGCCGGTATGGCATTCGCTAACGCATTCCTCGGTGTTTGCCACTCAATGGCTCATAAGCTCGGTGCTTATCATCACCTGCCACACGGCGTTGCTAACGCTCTCCTTATCACAATGGTAATGAGATACAACGCTGACCCAACACCTAGAAAGATGGGTACTTTCTCACAGTATCAGTATCCACATACTCTTGAAAGATACTGCGAGTGTGCACATTCACTTGGTATCGTTGGTAAGAACGATGAGGATACACTCAACAAGTTCATCGACGCTATTGAGGCACTCAAGGAAAGAGTTGGTATCAAGAAGACTATCGCTGATTACGGCGTAGACGAGAAGTACTTCCTTGACACTCTCGATAACATGGTTGAGGACGCATTTGATGACCAGTGCACAGGTGCTAACCCAAGATATCCACTTATGAGCGAGCTTAAGGAAATGTACCTCAAGGCTTACTATGGCAAATAATATTTGCTGACAAAGCAATTTGCAGAATAACTGATATTTGATTATTAGTTGATCTATAATAAACCTCCGACTGCTTGTTCCCTTTTGGGAGCAGGCAGTCATTTTTTTGTTAAGTTGCACTTAAAATAATTTAAGGTATGTGTATTATATATGCAAATAACAGTTGAAAAAGGGAAAAATATATGGTATAATGGAATAAGTATAAATTATTTCAGAGCAATATCTGATGTGATTTTTACATAACACTTGGCGACACTCCGCCATATAAAGAGGTTATAAATATGAACAACAAAAATTATGACGTTATTATCGCTGGCTGCGGTGCGGCAGGTCTATATGCAGCACTTAACCTTTCCCGTGATTTAAAAGTACTTGTGCTTTCCAAAAGAGAGCTGACCTTGTGTAACTCTTCCCTTGCACAGGGTGGAATTGCAGGCGTTTATGACAATCCAAAGGACTCGCCTGAATATCACAAACATGATACATTTGTAGCAGGCGGATTTGAAAATGATCCTGAGTCCACTCAGGTCCTTGTTGACGAAGCCTATATTGACATCGGAAAACTCATAGAGCTTGGTGCTGACTTTGATAAGTGTCCTGATGGATCTTATCACCGCACTCTCGAAGGTGGACACGGTATGAACAGGATCTTTCATCATGCCGATACCACAGGTCTGGAGATCGAAACAACTCTACTAAGAAATGTTCAACAGCTGGATAATGTTGAGATACTCGAAAATGCCGTTATGTGCAACGCAAAGAAAACCAAAACAGGTTTCTCCATTCTTGTGCTGACTAATGACAACGAATATACGACATATAATTGCAGATACGCCATTTTTGCAACTGGTGGAATAGGCAGAGTTTACGAATACACTACAAACTCCGCTATCGCAACAGGCGACGGCATAACTATTGCTCATGAGCTTGGAGCAGAGATAAAAAATCTCAGCTATATCCAGTTCCACCCAACAGGTTTTAACAACAAGCACACTCGTGAAACTTTCCTTATCTCTGAATCTGTCAGAGGCGAGGGCGCTTATCTTAAAAACTGCAACGGCGAAAGATTTATGCAAAACTATGACGATCGTCTGGAGCTTGCGCCAAGAGATGTTGTTTCTCATGCGATCATGGCTGAAGCCAAGAAAACAGGCTCTGACAAATTCTATCTTGATATCACTCACAAAGACCCTGAGTTTGTCAGAAACAGATTTCCTATGATAAATGAAAAGCTTCTCCAAGCAGGTTATGACATGACCAAGGATATGATACCTATTTTCCCTTGTCATCATTACCTTATGGGCGGCATAAATGTTGATACATATGCAAGAACTAACATTGACAGGCTTTATGCCTGCGGCGAATGTTCACACACAGGTGTTCACGGCAATAACAGACTTGCAAGCAATTCCCTGCTTGAAGCTTTGGTATTTTCAAGACGTGCTGCGGCTGACATCAATGAGAAGATAAAATCTGACAGTGGTGACCTTGAAACATACGATTTCAAGATAGACAATGAAGCCCCGCACATTCCTCATGGCATAAGAACAGAGATAAGAGATATAATGCAGCGTGCATATTTCGTTATCCCTGATAAGGAGGCTTTGCCGCCTGATCTTGAAGAAGTAACAAAGCTAAAAAATTTCCTTTGTGACGGTAAATTCAAAATAGACAGAGATTATGTTGAAGCAAGATCTCTTACAACTGTCGCTTATATCGTATTAAAGGACGCTATCGAAAAGCTCAAATCCAAAGAAAAAATGGAGGAAAACAAATGAAATTAATGCAGTTTCAGATCGACGATATCATTAAAACAGCTCTGCTGGAGGATATCAACTATATAGACGTTACAACGGATTATCTTGTTGACGAAAATTCAGTTTCAACAGCAAAGTATGTTTCAAAGGACGAAGGCGTACTTTGTGGCATTGATGTTGCAATGAGAGTTTTTCAGCTTCTTGACAGCAATGTTAAATGTGAGATATTTATCCATGACGGTGAAAAAGTCAAGAAAGGCGACATTATCGCAAAAATAACAGGCTCAACAAGAGCCTTGCTCAAAGGCGAAAGAACGGCACTGAATATCGTTCAGCATATGTCAGGCGTTGCAACTGCAACAAACAGATGCGTTGAGCTTGTAAAGGGTACAAAGGCGTCTGTTGCGGATACGAGAAAAACGCTCCCAGGTCTTAGAGTTTTGCAGAAATATGCAGTTACAGTAGGCGGTGGAAAAAACCACAGATACAATCTTTCAGATTGCGCAATGCTAAAAGACACTCACCTTGACGCATATGGCAGCATGACAGGCGCAGTAAACGCTCTCAGAGAAAAAATGGGGCATACTGTCAAGATAGAAGTTGAAGTCGGAAACCTTGAAGAACTCAAAGAAGCTCTTACACTTGGCGTTGAGATAATCATGCTTGACAATATGACAAATGAAGATATGGCAAAGGCTGTTGAAATGACAAATGGCAAAGCACTTTTAGAAGCTTCAGGAAACGTGACCTCTGAAACAATCCGTGCAATAGCTGAAATGGGCGTTGATATCATTTCTATCGGTGCTATCACACACTCAGTCAAGGCATTTGACATTTCAATGAAAATGGAAAAGTAAGATAAAACAAAAGCCGACACCATATTAAGGTGTTGGCTTTTATGCTTAAATGGGGGAAAATATGCGTTATTACAAAAGATCTCATGTGCATTACAGCAAATCAGCAATGAAAATAATAGCGTTAGTTTTCATGTTGGTTGGCGTGACATTTCTTGCAGTTGGAATAGGTTTTGCAATACACCAAACTCAACTCAAAAACAGATGTACTCTTGAAGTCAATGCTATAATATCAGACATTCTCAGTAAAGATGAACGACATGAGGACGATGACGGACACGTAACATATAGCACAGTTTACACACCAGTGTATTCATATAACGTTGACGGACAGCTCTACACCACTCACAGCAATACATATTCCAGCAACATCAGATACAGAAGAGGACAAACGATCCAGATATTCTGTGACCCTGACGACCCTGAAACGTTTTATGCACCAAATGATACAACCAATACCATATTAACAGTTGTTTTCTGTGGATTAGGCGGGCTGTTTGCGATTATAGCAATAGTGCTTATCATAGTGCTTATACATATAAAGAAAAAGCAGAAATCCGGAAAAAATTTTGCAGAAAATGAATTATACGAAGAAAATAATTATCCATACGACGAATAATTCTGAGAGGAGGAGTTTTTATGGCAAGCATTATGGACGGTGAAAGACAATTTCACATCAGAACTATCCCTGAAGAAGTGGGCAGATATGTTATTATGCCGGGTGACCCTGGAAGAGTGCCCAAAATAGCGGCACTTCTTGATGACGCAAAGCAGGTGGCTCAAAACAGAGAATACAATGTTTATACAGGCTATCTTGACGGTGAAAAGGTAACTGTGTGCTCGACCGGTATCGGTGGACCATCTGCTGCAATTGCAGTGGAGGAACTGGTAAAATGCGGCGCAGACACATTTATTCGTATCGGTACAAGCGGAGGAATGGATCTTTCCGTTAGCGGTGGCGACCTTGTTATAGCTTCGGCGGCTGTTCGTGGCGAAGGTACGTCAAAAGAATATCTCCCCGAGGGCTACCCTGCTGTAGCAGATTTCACTGTAACAACTGCCCTTGCAAAAGCTGCGGCTGAACTGTCAGAAGATAAGCTTGGAAAGCGTTATCATGTAGGTGTTGTTCACAGCAAGGACAGCTTTTATGGAGAAGTAGAGCCTGACTCAATGCCTGTGAGCGGCGATATAAATTATCGCTGGGACGCATATTTAAGGTGCGGCTGTATGACTTCCGAAATGGAATGTGCCGCAGTTTTTTCAGTAGGTATCACAAGACACGTCCGCTGTGGAGCTGTTATAACAGCTATATGGAACGTGGAGCGTTCAAAGGCAGACCTTGAAGACAATGTGAGCGACGACACCACAAGAGGTATCCACTGTGCAGTGAACGCTGTGAAAATACTGATAGAACAGGATAAAAAGTGATAAAAAGCCGCTGTGACGTTTAATGTCATAGCGGCTAAAATTATTTTATTCTTATTCCAAGAAGCATTGAAAGCTCCACAGCTTGATCGGCTGAAAAAACAGCGTTTCGGAGTTCTCTGAATGTATCAGAAACGCGCAGTCCACTTACAAGACAGGTAGAAAAATCAACGCCGCCGAGAGCCGTTCTGAAAAATGATGTGCCAAGGTATTTGCTGCCGCTGGTCTTGAATGCTTTGAGATTGCAGGAAACAAGCTCAGCCGAGGACATATCACTGTTTTTCACCTGGGTTTCAGACAGCTTGCATTTATCAAAAATAGAATATCCGCAGTTTGAGGATTCAAAGGCTACACCTTGAATGGAGCAATCCTTGAACTCTGCGCCAACGAGCTTGCAGGAGCGGAACTCACATCTGCTGAGGTAGGATGAGTCCAGTGATGAATTTGACAGATCGCAGGATATGAACGTCACATCAACGAATGAGGAACGCTCAAAATCGCAATCTGTAAAGGTGCAGTTTTCAAACATACAGTTTATAAATGACAGGCAGGAGAGATCTTCGCTTTCAAGATATTCTCCGCTAAATTTACAGCCTGAAATATCGCTGTCAGTGCGTTTTGCAGTACGTTTGACTTCGTTAAGGTCGCACAATGGAAGGTCTTGCATATTATTCACAGCTTTCCTCCCAATTGTCAGAAAAGTCAAAATCATCCGGAAACTGCTCTGCTATAACTGTCTTTGAAAACTGTGAAGCAGTTTCTATAAGATCTTTGCCTCTTCCCGTCCATGTGAGCAGGTCTGCGTCCATATCAACGGCCTGAAATGCAGTTTCAAGGCTTATAGATCTGAGGTCGGCAGCAATGAACTGAGGCTTTGAAATAATTCTCCAGATAAATGGCTGAGCACAAATGAACCTTTCGATATATTCAAGGTCTATATTCTTTCTGTATTTTGAGATAAGCTGACCCCTTGTGACTTTTGGTGAATGAAACCTAAACCACATCACTGAGAACGGGTTAAAGCTCTGTACTGCAAATTCGCCTTTATATTTCTTCATCATATGGTCAACTCGGCTTTCAAGCTCTCCAAATGGCGCACCGCCTTTAAGCTCAACAAGAAGTGGCACTTTGCCGTCAACAGTTTTCAGCACCTCAGACAGCAGTGGTATCTTTTCATCACTGTTTTTAAGTTTAAAGGCAGAAAGCTGTTCATATGTGTAATCAAACACCTTGCCCTCAACGCCGCACATTCTCATAAGGTCATTGTCATGGAAAACCACAATGCGGCAATCCTTTGTTAGACGTACATCAAGCTCGATAGAAAGACATTTTTCAACCGCAAGCCTGAATGCGGTAAGAGAATTTTCAGGAACAAATTCTGAGTGAAGACCTCTGTGAGCAATATATTTGCCAAAATCCATATGGGATACCTCTTTTCGTATTAAAGTCATTTATATTATACTCTCCCAGGCTTAGATTGTCAACTGTATCACGCCGGATAATATATATTTCATTCACAGAAAGTTTAAGAATTATCACACAGTATCATCACAATAATAAGATATAATTAAATTTATGTTATGCAGAGGATTTTCTCTCAAAGGAAAGGACAATTATTATGATAAAGAAAATAGCCGCCGTTACAGCAGCTCTCACAATAGCTATTTGCAGCTTTGCTTCATGCAGCAAAAATAATGACAGCTCATCAACCGTATCTTCCACAGTGGATTCTTCTGTTTCAGCTGTTGACAGCACAACTGAAAAGCAGACACCTGAGCCGTCACTTACAATTGATGGCAAGACCATTGATACTAAAAACTTTATCGTTTGCACCATTGACGGCAAGGATATTGATTTTGATACTTTCAGATACTACTATTATTATACTATAAGCAAGTACACTTCTACTTATGGAGCCACTCTTGACACTATCAAGTCAACTGACGGTGGTTTTGAGCTTCTTATGGAGGACGTTATCACTGCACTTAAACAGGAACTTGTTGCACCTGAGCTTGCAGAAGAAAACGGAATTGAACTTACAGACGATGACAACAAGACAATTGATGGGCAGATAGCTAATGCAAAAGCGAAATATGATTCTGATGAAGCTTATCTTAATGACCTTAAGTCAGCTTACCTCACAGAGGATCTTTACAGAAAAATGCTTGAAACAGCTACTATCTATACTAAAGTAAACGATACTCTTTTTAAGAATGACGGCAAATATGCAACAAAAAAAGAAGACTTTAGAAAAATAGTCAAGGATACAAACGAGTATTGCCGTGAGATTCACGTTATGATCCCTTTCTATGCACAGGTAGATCTTGATGACAGTACCGCTGACAGTTATGACAGTATGTCACTTTCAGACAAAGCGAGCGCAAAGCAATCAGCTTATGCAAAGCTTGATGATGACGGTGTAAAGAAAGCTAAGGAAAAGGCTAAGAAGCTTGCAGAAGAAGTTCTGAAAAAAGCTCAGGACGGAGAAGACTTTGACAAGCTTATTGAGGAGTACGGCTGGGATCTCGGTCTTGAAGATCCTTCAACAGGATATTATTTCAATAAAGATACGACTGGATATCCTGAGGAGCTTGTAAAAGACGCTTTCAAACTAAAAGAAAACGGCATTTCCACTGAACTTACAGAGAACGACACATATGGATATTTCATAATCAAGCGTTTGCCGGTTGATATGGATTATGTAGAACAGAACATAGACGATATGATCTATTCATATGATACACCTGCTATCTCAAAGCTTTACAACGAAAGAATGGACAAAATGGAAGTCAAGTATTGCGACCAGTGGGACAAGATAACTGCGGACAGCATAACCTGATGGGTCATGGTATGATTAAAGAGCCTGAGCAGATCTCAGGCTCTTTTTATGCGTTTTTGTGATTGACGTGAGAGTGAATATCTGATATAATAAAAACTGAGGTGATCTTACGGACAGGCTGAAATTTCAAGATGCTTGCGATAAAATCATAGGCAAAAGCCGTGAACGCAACGGCATCGGAACTCTAGGCGAGAAAACGCTTCATGCTGTTTTGAAAAACTATTTTGAGCCATATGGTGAAAATCAGGAGATACGCATTGGCGGATATGTGGCTGATATCGTAGGAGAGAACGGTGTTATCGAGATACAAACAAGACAGTTCAACAAACTGCTTAAAAAACTTGAAGCCTTTCTTGACTACTGTGACGTGACAGTGGTCTACCCTATCCCTGTGGTCAAATATGTCCGTTGGATAGATACTGAAACAGGAGAGTTGTCAGAAAAGCACAAATCGCCGAGAAAATACACTATCTATGAAGTCATGCCCGAACTGTACAAAATAAAATACACCCTTGATAACCCCAGATTTCATTTGTGCCTTTGTATGCTTGAAACCGAGGAGATAAGATTGCTTAACGGCTGGTCAAAGAACAAAAAGCGTGGATCTTCACGCCATGACAGGATACCAAAAGGTCTTATTGATGAAATACATATCGACTGCCCTGCCGACTTTGATATGTTCCTCCCGGAGGACCTGCCAAAAAAGTTCACTTCTAAAGACTTTGCCCTTAATGCAAAGATATCTCGTGAATATGCACAGGTAACGCTTAATATACTCACATATCTTGAAAGAGTGAAACGTGTGGGCAAACAGGGTGCTAATATACTTTATGAGAAAACTGAATGAGCAAGGCTCTTTACATACAGTGCGAAAGGAAGCTGTCAATGAAACTAAAACGAAAAATCAGCAGGATATTATCCATGACGCTGGCAATAATGCTGCTTGTGCCTGCGATGTGTGCAGACGCATTCAATTTTACACCTACATCAGGCTATGACGATGACGGAAAAGCGATACCGTTGGAGCTTTACTCTGAAGCGGTCTATATGGTCAATCTTGACAGCGGTGAAGCTATCGTTGACATAAACGGTGAGGACGAGCGTGTGCCTGCTTCCCTAACAAAGATAATGACTGCTGTGGTGCTTCTGGACAAATTCAAAGGTGATGAACAAAAACTGAAAGATACATACTATTCAGCAGGCTCGGAAGCATTTGATGAACTATATGATACTGGTGCTTCAACAGCTGATATACAACCAGGCGAAGAAGTAAGCTGTTATGATCTCCTGGCGGCACTGCTTATCCCATCCTCATGTGAAGCAGCGAATATAATCGCTTTGAATGTGTCCGATTCCATAACAGAATTTACAGACCTTATGAATGAAAAAGCCGAAAAACTCGGCATGGAAAATACACATTTTTCAAACGCACATGGTCTGTGGGCGCAACAGAATTATTCGTCCTGCAAGGATATGGCAACTCTTTGTGAATATGCCATAAGCAAATATCAGGTATTTCGTGATATCGTCTGTCTGCCAAGCTATCATATGGCATCCACCTCTTATCACTCAGATGGTACAGATATTTATAATACAAACCTTATGCTTGACTCAATGACCGATTATTACTACTCCTATGCTAAAGGCATAAAAACAGGCACCCTTGATTCCGCTGGAAGATGTTTAGCTTCATATGCGGAATATGAAGGCACCACATATCTTATTGTGACAATGGGTGCACCAATGGAAAAGCTTGAAGAAGATGTGAAGAAGGGCGAGGAAGATCCTGATTCCATATATGGTGGAGATAATGTTTACTACAACCTCCTTGATCACATCAATCTTTACAAATGGGCATTTTCAAGTCTTGTAGCAACGGATTTTGTGGACAAAAACAGCGAAGTCCGTGATGTAAAGGTAAGCTATGGTGACGGCATAGATTATGCAAATCTTAAACCTGCAAATGGTTTTACAAGGCTGTGGCCTGTAGATATATCAGTAAATGATGTGGAAAAGAAAATAACCGTTTATGACAACGTTGTTGCACCTGTTGAAGTTGGCGATGTGCTTGGTAAAATGGAACTTGTCTACAAAGGTGAAGTGCTTGCAACTATAGATCTCGTTTCCACAACTAAAGTAGAACGTTCTCAAGTCAAAGCGAAGGTTAAAATAGCTAAGTCATACTTTGAATCGTCTGTTTTCAAGGTCACATTAACAATACTTATTGCACTTATAGTAATATATTCTGTGATACATATTGCAAAAATGCAGAAAAAATACATGAAATAAAACAAGCGGTCTGCTCACTATGAACTGTGAACAGGCCGCTCTTTTGCGTTTACTGATCTTTATTTTCGTTGTGATCGTCAACTATTTCCGGATCATCCTCTCTGTTGACCTCATTTACCTCATCAGCACTTGGAATGACCATGGCGTCAAGCTGTTCAGGCGTAAGCGGAATACGCTTTTCATTTTTCTTATACAAATGCTCAACATCCTCCATATAATAGTCGGTATCTACAGGGAGCTTCTTCTTTCTTAACCGCTGAACAACGCTCTCTCGTGTAAAAGTATAAAGCAATGCAAAAGTCGGAACTGCAATGACCATACCTATGAACCCGAACAAATTTCCAAAGAAGAACAGTGATACCAGCACCCAAAAACCCGGAAGCCCAGTAGAATCACCAAGTATCTTAGGACCAAGGATATTGCCGTCAAACTGCTGTAGAATAACTATGAAAATGAGAAGTATAATGGCTTTTTTAGGATCAATAAAAAGCATAAGTGCAGTTGATGGTATCGCACCGATTATCGGTCCAAAAAATGGGATAATATTAGTTACACCCACAAGAACACTTATCATGATGTTGTAAGGCATATTCATGATAGTCAGACCTATAAAACAAAGAACTCCGATTATTGCCGAGTCAATGATCTTTCCGCTCAAAAAACCTGCAAAAACTTTATTTGTTTCAGTGCAAACTCTCATGATCTTCTCACATGTAGACTTTTTTGTGTTTGCAATGATTAACTTCTTAGCCTGAGCAAGAAGCTTTTCCTTGCTGCAAAGCATATAGATAGAAACGATAAATCCAAATACAAAGTTTTTAAGAACATTGATAACGCCCCATGCACCCGAAAGAATATTTTCAAACATCGGCTGTATCTTCTCGATAACGGTTCCCAAATCAGTTGAAAAAGCTTTGAGCTTCTCCGTAGCCATTGTTTCGATATCAGGATAGTTTTTAAACAGCTTATTTATCCAACCCTGCACTTTAACAACGATGTTAGATGCATTGTTAAAAATATCAATTATGGAATTTATAAGTTCTGGAACAACAACATAAGTAAGTCCAACAACTATCCCCAGAAAAACAAGTGACGCTACAGTTACTGAGCAGGCTCTGGTAAGCTTTTTCTTAGCCGGATTTTTTACCACTTTATTTCTGAACAGCTTTTCAAAATTCACCATTATAGGATTTATAAGAAATGCGATCACAAGACCAACTATAACAGGCGTAAGTGCAGAAACAAGTGTGGAAATAAGCTTTAAGATCGTATTAAATTTAAATACAGCCACTACCAAAAGCACATTTATAGCAATAACGATAACTGCATAAAATGCAATTGTGGTGTATTTCTTATTAGTTTGTACTTTCATATATTTTCCTTTCTCAATTACCTTAACTATTACTTTATTATACACTACATTATTTATAAATGCAAGGAATATTGAAAAATTTAAAAAATATTTATTTTGGTATAAATCAAAATCACAAAAGAATATTTACATAATAGCAATAATATTTACATTTTCTGATATTGACATTTTAGAAACAGAGGAATATAATAAGACTAAAGTTAATACGATAAATCCTATGAGCAAAAGTAAGTAGTTTGATGCAAAAGGTCACAGAGAGTCAGCGGTAGGTGTGAGCTGATACATTTTCTTCAGATGAATGGATTTGTGAGGAGCGGTGTGAAAGTTTATTCGAGTATCACTCGCCGTGATTCCTGCGTTAAAGGACAGGATATTGATTTCTGCCAGTCAGAATGCGTATCTGTGAGCCGATAATTTATTATCGGAAAATTGGGTGGCACCACGGTTCTATCGTCCCATAACTAGATGTTATGTGTGATGACAGGACTTTTTTTATTGTCAATTTTACGACAAAAAAAGCATTTAGGAGGAATATTTATGCTGTACCCTGCTATTGAACAAGTAAAGGAACTTTTTGAAAACTACAAGACTGTGCCTGTATTCTATGAGCTTCTCATGGATTCATGTACGCCAATACAACTTTTTAACTGTCTGCACGAGGCGTATGATGATTGTTTCATTCTTGAATCTGTTGACAACAAGGACCAGTGGGGCAGATATTCATATGTGGGCATTGATCCTAAATGTGAGTATATTCTTGACAAGCACGTTGTTACTGTCAAGGAGAAAGGCAAGGCTGATGAAAGCGTAAAAGTCGATGATCCTATCGCTTTCTTTTCTGAGATAATCGAAGGTCACAAGTCACCGAGATTCAATAATTATCCAAAGCTCACAGGTGGTCTGATAGGATTTTTCGCTTATGATATGATAAGATACTTTGAGAAAACACTGTGCAACCCACCTGAGGACGATCTTAAGCTTCCTGACGCTGACCTGCACCTTTTTGAAAAGATCGTTGCTTACGATCACCTTTCAAACAAGGCTGTAATAATCCTCAACATCAATAAGAGCGATGATCTTGAAACTAAATACAAAGAATGTGAAAAGATATGCAACGAAGTAGTTGAAACTCTTAGAAATTACAAGCCTGTTATGAAAACTCCAAAGACAATGGAGGACAACATCACAGTAAAATCCAACATCACAAAGGAGCATTATCTCGCAAACGTTGAAAAGGCTAAGGAATACATCAAAGAGGGCGACATCTTCCAGATAGTTCCGTCACAGAGATTTGAGATAGACAATCCGCCTGACAGCTTTGACGTTTATAGAATGCTCCGCTCCACTAATCCGTCACCTTACCTTTACTACTTTAAGCACAATGATTATGCTGTTGCAGGTGCTTCACCTGAAATGCTTGTATCAGTAGAAAACAGAACAGTAGTAACAAGACCAATTGCAGGCACTATCAAGCGTGGAGCGACCTACGACGAAGATATCCGCAATGAACAACAGCTTCTCAACGATCCAAAGGAAAGAGCTGAACACACAATGCTCGTTGACCTTGGAAGAAACGACATAGGAAAGGTTTCTGAGTTCGGCTCCGTAACTGTTACAGATATGATGATAGTTGAAAGATATTCAAAGGTGATGCACCTTGTATCGAATGTAAAGGGTACACTGAGAGAAGATAAGAAACCTCTTGACGCACTTATGGCAGTTCTTCCTGCTGGCACTCTTTCAGGCGCACCGAAGGTAAGAGCAATGGAGATAATCGACGAGCTTGAAACAACAAAAAGAGGCCTTTATGGCGGAACAGTTGGTTATCTTGCATTTGACGGTTCGCTGGATACTTGTATCGCTATAAGAACAGTGCTTTTCAAAAATAACAAGGCTTATATCCAAGCAGGAGGCGGAGTTGTCGCAGACTCAGTTCCTGAGAACGAATATCAGGAGTCATGCAACAAGGCAATGGCTGTTATAAATGCAATAAAAGAAGCAAGCAAATTATAATTTAAAAGGAGTTAATAACATGAGCAATAATATTATTCTTACAGGCGATAGGCCAACCGGATCACTTCATCTGGGTCATTATGTAGGTTCTCTCAGAAAAAGAGTTGAACTTCAAAACACAGGAAAATTTGATCAGTTCGTTATGATAGCCGATCTTCAGGCACTTACAGATAACGCTGACAATCCTGAGAAGATAAGACAAAACATTCTTGAGGTAATGCTTGACTATCTTGCGGTAGGGCTTGAACCTGACAAGACAACATTCTTCGTTCAGTCACATATCCCAGCACTTTACGAGCTTCCAATGTACTATTCAAACCTCGTTACAATGTCAAGACTTGAAAGAAACCCTACTATCAAGTCTGAGATAAAAATGAGAAACTTTGAAAGAAACCTTCCTGTTGGCTTTATGACATATCCTATCAGCCAGGCAGCAGACATCACAGCATTCAAGGCTAAGTATGTTCCTGTTGGAGAAGATCAGCTTCCAATGCTTGAACAGGCAAGAGAGATAGTAAACAGCTTCAACAGAATTTATAAGTGCGATATACTTGTTGAGCCTGAGGCTGTTCTCCCAGACAACGCAAGCTGCAACAGACTTGTTGGTACAGACGGCAACACAAAGATGAGCAAATCTCTTGGCAACTGCATTTACCTTAAAGACGATGAAAAAACGCTGAAAAACAAGATAATGTCAATGTACACTGACCCTACACACATCAATGTAAGCGACCCTGGTCACACAGAGGGCAATCCGGTATTTATCTATCTTGACGCATTCAGCAAGGACGAAGATTTTGCTAAATACTTCCCTGACTATAAGAACCTCGCAGAGATGAAAGAACATTATGAGCGTGGCGGTCTTGGCGATATGAAATGTAAGAAGTTCCTTAACAACGTTATGCAGGAATTTCTCGCACCTATCAGAGCAAGACGTGAGGAATATGAGAAAGACAAAGAGCAGCTCATAGAGATACTTAAAAAAGGCACACAACGTGCAATAGAGGTTTCAAATGAAACTGTATCAGAGATAAGGAATGCTATCGGCATAAACTACTTCAACGACAAAACCTTCATTGATAAATTTGTACTGTAAAGGAATATTACTATGATTTTACTTATTGACAACTATGACAGCTTTACCTACAATCTTTATCAGGCTGTAGGCGTACTCACAAAAGACATTACAGTAGCAAGAAATGATGAGATAACCATAGAAGATATCGAAAAAATGTCACCTGCGGCTATCATCATCTCCCCTGGTCCTGGTTATCCAAAGGACGCAGGAATTTCCGAAGAGGTCATAAAGACATTCAGTGGCAGGATCCCTATACTTGGCGTTTGTTTAGGACACCAAGCGATAGCCGAAGCATTCGGTGGAAAGATAGTTCACGCAAAGCAGCAGCTTCACGGCAAGCAGACAGATATAAATCTTAACACTGCAAACCCACTTTTCAGCGGTCTGAAAAGCACAATAAAAGCCGCAAGATATCACTCACTTGTTGTTGACAGCATTTCACTTCCTACCTGCCTGTCTGTTATTGCAACTGACGATAAAGCTCAGATAATGGCAATAAGACACAGAGAACACCCGACCTACGGCGTTCAGTTCCACCCTGAGTCAGTTCTCACTGGCGAAGTTGGAAACATGATAATCGAAAACTTCCTGAACGATATCGCTGGCATAAAGACCACAAAAACAAAGTCTGCAGCTCTTCCTGACAGCGAAAGAGTTGAGCTTAAAAAGTATCTCAAAATAGTATGTGATGGAAAGTCACTAACTGAGGACGAAGCTTATAAAGCAATGGATATCATCATGAGCGACAGAGCTTCTAATGCTCAGATCGCCTGCCTGCTCACAGCCCTGAGAATGAAAGGTGAGACTATTGACGAGATAACCGGTTTTGCAAAGGTAATGAGAGAGAAAATGTCCAAGGTCAATGTCAAGGGTACTCTTGATATAGTTGGCACAGGTGGAGATCTTTCAAACAGCTTCAACATTTCCACAACCTCTTCATTCGTAATTGCGGCAGCAGGACAGAAAGTCGCAAAACACGGCAACAGAAGCGTTTCTTCAAAGAGCGGTGCGGCTGATGTTCTCGAGGCTCTTGGAGTTAAAATTCAGTCAACACATGAACAGGCTGAAAAGTCCCTTGACGAGATCGGTCTTTCTTTCCTGTTTGCACAGTCATATCACTCAGCAATGAGATTTGTAGGACCTACAAGAGCGCAGATAGGTGTAAGAACTGTTTTCAACATTCTCGGACCTCTCGCAAATCCTGCAAAAGCAGACTTCATGATACTTGGCACATATGATCCTGATCTGCTCGAACCAATGGCTAAGGTGCTTATGAATCTTGGCATAAAGAGAGCAATGCTCGTTTACGGCAACGACAGACTTGACGAAGTTTCTATATCAGCTCCTACAACTATCTGCGAGATAAACGGTGGAAAGCTTATCAAGTATGAGATAAAGCCTGAGGACTTCGGTCTAAAAAGAGGAAAGCTTGCTGACGTCGTTGGCGAGGACGGAAAGGGCAACGCAGCTATCACAAGAGGTATACTTGAGGGCTCAATCAAGGGTGCAAAGAGAGATATCGTTCTTCTCAACTCAGGTTGTGCACTTTATATCTGCGGCAAATGCGACAGCATCGAAGAGGGCGTAAAGACTGCAGCTGAAATGATAGACAGCGGAAAGGCTCTTAAAAAGCTTGAGGAACTTGTTGAACTTACTAACAGAGGATAAATAATGATACTAGACAATATCTGCAACAAAAGAAAAGAACAGCTTGAAAAAGATATATCAATAATATCAAGACAAGATATCAAATACATGGCAGCCGAAAAAGAGTATCAGATAGTTTCCTTTTCAAAATCTATCAAGCGTGATACCCTTTCAGTCATAAGCGAGGTAAAGAAAGCCTCGCCGTCAAAGGGACTTATCTGCCCTGACTTTGACCCTGTGAAAACCGCCTGCGAGTATGAGAAAAGCGGTGCGAATGCTATCTCCTGCCTGACGGAAGAGCACTATTTTCAAGGCTCCGGGGAATATCTCAAAGCTATAAGAGCGGCTGTGAATCTGCCTATACTCCGCAAGGACTTCGTTATAGACGAATATCAGCTTTACGAGGCAAGAGCCTTAGGTGCTGATGCAGTGCTGCTTATCTCGGCAATACTCAGCGAGGGTCAGATGAAAGAGTATTCTGACATTGCACACGAGCTTGGGCTTGAATGTCTTGTAGAGGTGCACAACGAGGAAGAGTATAAAAAAACGCTTGGTTTTAAGCCTGACATGCTTGGCATAAACAACAGAAATCTTTACACTTTTGACGTTGACCTTGAAACCACGGGCAGGCTCAGCAATATAGTAGGCGACCATGCAGTGCTTGTTTCAGAGAGCGGTATAAAAACAAATGCCGATATGAAAAAGGTATGCAGCCTTGGTGCAGACGCTGTGCTTATAGGTGAAACGCTTATGAGAAGCGGCAATATCGGTACAACTCTCCATGAACTGAGAGAGGGAGTATAAATGACAAAAATCAAAATATGTGGTATGCGCCGTGTGGACGATATTCTTTATGTGAACACATACCATCCTGATTATGCAGGCTTTATACTGTCGGAGGGCTTTAAACGCACGGTAGGCATTGACACATTCTACGATCTTGAACTTCTTCTTAATAAGGAAATCAAACGAGTGGGCGTTTTTGTAAACGAGCCTATAGAGAATATACTGAAAAGCTTTGCACAGAAGCTTGATGTTATCCAGCTTCACGGTGAAGAAAACGCAGAGTATATCAGCAAACTCCGTAAAAACTGCGACTGTGAGATATGGAAAGCCGTTCGTGTGAAATATGCTGATGATATTGCAAAAGCTGACGCACTTCCCGTCCACAAACTGCTTATAGACAGCTTTTCAGCAGGCAGCTACGGCGGAACAGGCAAGCGTGTTGACCTTGATATATTTTCACAGGTAAACATATCAAAGCCGTTTTTCCTTGCAGGTGGACTGAACGAGGATAACATCTGCTCTGCTATGGAAAAGGTACAACCTTATGGCGTTGACTTTTCAAGTTCAGTGGAAACCGATGGCTTCAAGGACAAAAACAAGATAGAAAGGATAGTTGAAACTATCAGAAATAATACCGAAAGAAGGATATAAATGAGTAAAATTGGACGATTTGGCGAATTTGGCGGACAATATATTCCTGAAACTGTCATGACTGCTGTTCACGAGCTTGAAAAAGCTTACGATAAATACAAGGACGATCCTGAGTTCAACAAAGAGCTTCAGGAGCTTTACCACAATTATGCAGGCAGACCGTCAATGCTTTATTATGCAGAAAAGATGACCAAAGATCTTGGCGGAGCTAAAATATACATCAAACGTGAGGATCTTAACCACACAGGCTCACACAAGATAAACAACGTTTTGGGTCAGATACTTCTGGCAAAGAAAATGGGCAAGAAGCGCATAATCGCTGAGACTGGTGCAGGTCAGCACGGTGTTGCCACTGCTACAGTTTGCGCTCTTATGGGTCTTGAATGTGAGGTCTACATGGGCGAGACCGATATGAAAAGACAGTCCCTTAACGTATACAGAATGAATCTTCTTGGCGCAAAGGTAACAGGCGTTGCAAGCGGTACTGCTACACTGAAAGACGCTATCAATGAAGCTTTCAGAGATTGGGTATCAAATATCGACACAACTTTCTACTGCATAGGTTCTGTAATGGGACCTCACCCTTATCCTACAATGGTTAGGGATTTCCAGAAAGTTATCAGCGCTGAGATAAAAGCTCAGCTTATGGAAAAAGAGGGCAGGCTACCTGATTGCGTTGTTGCCTGCGTAGGCGGCGGCTCAAATGCTATGGGTGCATTCTACAACTTTATCGAAGACAAGTCAGTCAAGCTTGTTGGTGCAGAGGCAGCAGGCAGGGGCATTGACACGCCAGACCATGCGGCTACAGTTGCAAAAGGCTCACTTGGTATATTCCACGGCATGAAATCGCTTTTCTTGCAGAACGAATATGGTCAGATCGACCCTGTTTACTCAATTTCCGCAGGTCTTGACTACCCAGGTATCGGACCTGAGCACGCATATCTTAACTCTATAGGCAGAGCGCAGTATGTTGACATAACCGATGAAGAAGCAGTTTGTGCTTTTGAGTACCTTTCAAGAACAGAGGGTATAATCCCTGCTATCGAGTCATCACACGCAGTTGCCGCTGCGCTTAAGATCGCTCCTACAATGGATAAGGACTCAATACTTGTCATCAACCTTTCAGGCAGAGGCGACAAGGACGTTTACTCAATAGCAAGATACAGGGAGGTCGAGCTCAATGAAGAATAGGATAGACGCTTGTTTTGAAAAGCTTAAAGCAGAAAACAAAAAGGCGCTTGTGACATTTATCACCGCAGGTGACCCTAATATGGATACAACAGAAAAATGCGTTCTTGAAATGTACAATAACGGCTCTGACATTATCGAGATAGGCGTGCCATTCTCAGACCCTATCGCAGAGGGTGCGACTATTCAGAAAGCGTCACTGCGTTCACTGAGCGGCGGAACGAATCTTGACAAGATATTTGACCTTGTAAGAAAACTCCGCACACAGACTGACAAGCCTATGCTTCTGATGATGTATATAAACACTATATTCAAGTACGGAACAGCGAAATTCTTTGAGCTTTGCAAAGAAACTCAGATAGACGGAGTTATTGTTCCAGATATGCCTTTTGAGGAGCGTGAAGAGCTTCAGAGCGAAGCTGAGAAAAATGGTATCTACACTATCTTCCTCGTAGCACCAACTTCACACGAGCGTGTAAAAATGATAGCAGAAAAGTCAAAAGGCTTTTTGTATGTTGTATCCTCCCTTGGCGTTACAGGCATGCGCTCTGAGATAACAACAGACTTTAACGAGCTGCTTGCACCTATCCGAAACAACGATCACTGCCCTTGCTGCATAGGTTTCGGAATTTCAAATCCTGAGCAGGCAAAGAAAATGTCCCAGTACGCTGACGGCGTTATAATGGGAAGTGCTGTTGTCAAGATAGTTGAGGAACACGGCAAAGACGCTCCTGAATATGTGGGCAAGTTTATCAAATCCGTTCGTGAGGGCATGGACAACTAAACATAAAAAATATGGCTCTGAGAAATGTATCTCTCAGAGCCATATTTTTATGCAAAAACAAGACCCCGATAAAATCGAAGTCTTGTAAAGTATTCTTATGAATTTTTCTTATTGAATGCAACAACAGCATCATTGATAGTCTTAAGCTCAGCGTCAACAGTTGCAGAGTATGATTCTCTCAGCTCTGTCCATGAGAACTGTTTGCCGTTTTCGTCAGCCTTATTTGTGTATTCATAAAGCTTTCTTGTTACGCAGTTGCCGTCTTCGTTTGCATTGTCGTCAGACATTGTGGAAGAAATTCCGTAGCCGTAGTCAAACACCTGATTGTACTCAGAAGATGAGCAGTCAACGATCACCTGATACATATCCTCTGTCCAGTTAGGGTTAGCGTTGAGGAATTTCTCCTTGCCGTTTTCCTTATATGTTTCGTCTGTATTAGCCATTCTGCAGCACTCATACCAACACTTTACAGCCTCTTTAGCTGTTGAGCCTCTTACCCACATATATGCCGTCATATCAGATGTCATGTACTTTTCATCAGTGTTAGGATCAGACGGAACAGGGACCACTCTCCAAGTGTCAGCGTCAGAAGGTCCGTTATTTCCTGTCATAGCCCATGTACCCATGCAGTAGAACAGCAGATTTCCGTCTTTGAGCGCCTGCTTTGCATTGCCAAGCCAGTTTCCGTTTACAAGGTTGTTCTTACCTACCTGATAAAGCAGATCTTCTGCTCTTTCGATATCAGGGTCATTTATATTGTTTGTGAACTTCTCTCCGTCATAGTTTACCATTGTTTTACCGGTCTGCTGGATGACCTGTGTCTGGAACCAACCATTGATACCAAATCTCTCAACATCAGCAGGAGCATTTGAAACAAACTCCGACATCATGTCATACCAGTTATCCCAATTCCACTCACCATTCTGATATAGCTCATATGGATCATCAAGACCCTCAGCGTCGATAACGTCCTGATCATACATCATAAGTGTGCCGACTGTGAAGCTTATAGGAGCAACATAATGCTTGCCGCCCATAACGAACTTGTCAGCCGTTGTTTTCACATCAGCCCACAGCGGATCGTCAAAGTTCACAATATCGTCAACAGGCTGATACATATCCTTAAGCACCTGTGCAGGGAAAGCCATCCACTCATACTTGAAAATATCAGGCACATTCTGCTGAGCCATGATAGCACTGGCGAGCTGGTCAAATTTTTCGCTGTCAGTTACTCTTGTGTACTCTACTTTGCCACCCTTGTTGTTGAAAAGGGTCATCTCAACGGACTTATCCTCGCCCTTTTTCTCGTTAGGATTAAGGTCATATGTACCCATCCAACGGATAGTTTTCTGAGCGTCGTCAGGGATAGCCTCTATTTCCTGTGTGTCCTCGACCTTAACTTTCTTTACTGTTGATACCTTTGAACTGCTGTCGCCTGTGGAGCCGCAACCTGCAACTGCAAAAACAGATGTAAGCGCTACTGCCAATGCAAGAATCTTCTTGATCTTCATAAAATAATTGACCTCCAAATCAAATGATTTTCTGTCTTAACAACCAATGTTACACTACAATTATAAAGCTTAATGTCCTTTAAGTCAATTCTCATTTTATACAAAGACATTCAAGCCATTTGTATAATTTGAACATTTCAAAAGTAATAAATATTAAAATATTAAACCTTGAAAGGTACTTGAAAAAACGAGAGAAATGTAGTATAATATGTTTTGCATAATAATCATCACAAAAATGGAGATAAATAAATGAAGAAAATAGAAATTTTCACTGACGGTGCTTGCTCTGGAAATCCTGGACCGGGTGGATATGGTGTTATACTAAGATACAAAGGCACTTCAAAAGAGCTTTGGGGCGGTGACCCTTCAACTACCAATAACCGCATGGAGCTAACCGCTGTTATCACTGCCCTTTCAGCACTGAAAGAGCCATGTGAGGTAGAGCTTTACAGCGACTCAAAGTATATAATCGACGCTGTTACAAAAGGCTGGGCAAAAAAATGGCGTGCAAACAACTGGGTGAAATCGGACAAGAAAAAGGCTCTAAACAGTGATCTGTGGGAAAAGCTTCTTGATCTGCTGGAGGTGCATAAGGTCAATTTCAACTGGGTAAAAGGCCATGCGGGACATCCGGAAAACGAACGTTGCGACGAACTTGCAGTAATGGGCTCTAAACAGTATAAATAGAATTAAATAAATATTAATTTTTTATTAAGTTAGGGAAAACTATTGCATTTTGTAGTAATTTAGTATATAATAAAATAGAAATCTATATATGAAAGGTATGATTTAATTGGAAAAGAGATTTGTCTATGCAGATAACTCAGCTACGACTAGAGTATCTCAGAAAGCTCTTGACGCCGCTCTGCCTTATTTCACTGAGCTATACGGAAATCCGTCAAGTATATATTCTTTGGGAATGGAATGCGCAAAAGCCGTTCTTAAAGCAAGAGAACAGGTCGCAAACGCTCTTGGTGCGAAGGTCAACGAGATCTATTTCACTGCTGGTGGCTCTGAGTCTGACAACTGGGCTATAAGAGGCTGTGCACAGCTTGGAGAAAAAAAAGGCAAGAAGCATATCATCACAACTGCTTTTGAACATCATGCGGTTCTTCACACTTGTCAGTATCTCGAAAAGCTTGGCTTTGAGGTAACATATCTTCCTGTAGGTGACAAGGGTCTTGTTACTGCACAACAGGTCGAGGACGCTATCCGTGATGATACCTGCCTCGTTACAATAATGACAGCTAACAACGAGATCGGTACTATACAGCCTATCGCTGAGATCGGCGAAGTTTGCCACAAGCATGGCGTATGGTTTCATACTGACGCTGTTCAGGCTGTAGGAAATATTGACATCAATGTTAAAGATATGAACATTGATATGCTCTCACTTTCAGGACATAAGCTCCACGCTCCAAAGGGCGTTGGCGCGCTTTATGTAAAAACAGGCATTAACCTTCCTAACCTTATCTACGGTGGAGCGCAGGAGAGAAATAAGCGTGCAGGTACCGAGAACGTACCTTCTATCGTGGCTCTCGGCGTTGCTATCACTGACGCTGTAAAGGATATCCCTGCAAAGAACGAGCGTGTTAGAAAGATGAGAGATAGACTTATCGAGGGTCTGCTCAAGATACCTGAGTCAAGGCTCAATGGTGACACAGAACACAGACTTGCAGGAAATGTAAACATATCTGTTCGCGGAGTAGAAGGCGAGAGCCTGCTGCTTTCACTTGACCTTAAGGGAGTTGCTGCTTCATCAGGCTCAGCCTGCACAAGCGGATCACTTGACCCGTCACACGTTCTGCTTTCACTTGGTCTGCCACACGAAGTAGCACATGGCTCACTCAGACTTTCTATCAATGACGAGAACACAGAGGAAGATGTTGATTATATTCTTGAGGTTCTTCCACCTATCGTAAAGCACCTGAGAAGTATGTCACCACTTTGGGAAAGAATTTGCAGAACTGAGAATATTCACGACTATACACTTGATTAGGAGGAATAAAAAATGATATACAGCGAAAAGGTAATGGATCATTTCGCACATCCGAGAAATGTCGGCGAGATTGAAGATGCTGACGGTGTCGGCGAGGTAGGAAACGCTAAGTGCGGAGATATTATGAAAATGTACATCAAGGTCAATGACGGCGTTATAACTGACGTTAAGTTCAAGACTTTTGGTTGTGGTGCGGCTGTTGCTACATCTTCTATCGCTACAGAAATGATAAAGGGTAAAAAGCTTGAAGACGCTTTGAAACTTACAAACAAGGCAGTTGTTGAAGCTCTTGACGGTCTTCCACCAGCAAAGCTTCACTGCTCTGTTCTTGCGGAGGAAGCAATGAAAGCCGCTGTTTCTGACTACTATAAAAGACAGGGTATCGATCCAACTCCGTTCGTAGGCAAGCAGTCTGCTCCTGATTGTGAGAACTGCAATGGCTGATAGAGTTCTTGTGGCAATGAGCGGCGGCGTTGACAGCTCTGTTTCGGTCAAGCTCCTTCTTGATGAGGGTTATGACGTGGCAGGGGCTACCATGCGGCTCTACAGCAATGAGGACATCGGTCTGGATAAAACAAGAACGTGCTGTTCTCTCAATGATGTAGAGGACGCACGTTTTGTTGCTTTTAAACTAGGCATTGATTTCCATGTATTCAATTTTTCTGATGATTTTAAGCACTATGTTATCGACAATTTTGTTGATACATATCTGGCAGGCGGCACGCCTAATCCGTGTATCGAGTGCAACAAACATCTGAAATTCGCAAAATTCTATGAGCGTGCAAAGCTGCTGGGCTTTGACCATATAGCTACAGGGCATTACGCTGCCAGAGAATATGACGGAAATTCAGGCAGGTGGCTTCTGAAACGCTCACCTGACAGGTCAAAGGATCAAAGTTATGTGCTTTACAGCATGACGCAGGAACAGCTTGCTCATACTCTCTTCCCCGTTGGCGAGATGCACAAGGACAAGATCCGTGATATCGCAGAAGAAAACAAGCTTATAAATGCAGACAAGCCTGACTCTCAGGACATCTGTTTTATCCCTGACGGTGATTACGCAGGCTTTATCACAAAACGCTGCGGTGAACAGCAGTCGGGAGATATCGTTCTTTCTGACGGCACAAAGCTTGGTAAACACAAAGGTCTGATACACTATACTATTGGACAGCGAAAGGGCGTAGGCATTTCATATAGCGAACCGCTTTTCGTTGTTACAAAAGATATGGAGCATAACAGGCTTATTATGGGCAAGGCTGATGAAGTATACAGTGACAGCCTTGTGGCAGGAGATGTGAACTTTATTCCGTTTGACACCCTCACAGAGCCTATAACCTGCACTGCTCAGACACGTTATCATCAAAAGGACGCTGAATGTACAGTTTCACCAATGAATGATGGCAAGGTACTCGTGACTTTTAAAGAACCTCATAAAGCTATCTCAAAGGGACAGGCAGTGGTTTTCTATGACGGTGAATACGTTATCGGAGGCGGAACTATATTATAAAAAAAGCCCCACGGAATCCATTTCCGTGGGGCATCATGTTTTTAATTACCTGCTTTTTTATGAAGAGAACGAAATTCTGCAGGGGAAAGCATTTCATGCTTTTTGAACACCGCACAAAAATAACTGCAATCGTTATAACCTACCTCCGCAGCGATTTCATTGATGTTAAGCTTATCCTCCAATAAAAGCAGCTTTGCCTGCTGTATGCGCTTTCTTGCTAGATACTCAAAAGGTCTTAGACTAAGACACTCCTTGAAAAGTCTGCAAAGATACTGCGGTGAAAGGTCAATAAGATCAGCAAGCTCCACAAGTGTAAGTTCTTTTCTGAAATTCTTATCAATATAATCAATTACAGGCTGCAGCTGATTGAGTTTTTGTCCGTCCTGACTACCATTTTGTAGGTTTACGACTCTGTGCAGCTCAATAAGAAACTGATATAGATATGCCGAACACTGGTGACCACAGTAGTAGTAATTAGTCTTCATAAGGTAAAGTATCTTCTTAAATATGGCATCAACAGCATTGATATCATTTATGTGAAACACTTTAGCCTTCTCAAGCTTGATATGCTTGAGCATTTCAATTGCTTCCCTGCCCTCAAAGGTTATCCAGTGGGTTTCCCATATATCACCAACAGGATAATACTCATGCGGCACAGAAGGCGGCAGATAAAATGCGTCCCCCGGCTTTATATCATACTCATGACCATCAAATATAATGTGACCCTGACCACGAGTGCAGTATATTATCTGATGATTAGGATAGCCATCTTCTCTTACAAAATGAAATTCTCTATCTCTCGCACCGATTCCAAGCACATACAAAGGCAGGCTCGTTTCATCGCTGAGGACAGGGTAATAATAGTCAGTCATAATAAATCTCGCTTTCCAAACTGATTTCATATTCTTTTATTATATATTATCACAACACACTAAAAAAGTCAAGAAATTTCAAAAAAAATATGTTGTACAATTGTCCTGAATGTGGTACAATATATTATATAATAAGGTTAATATACTCATATAGGAGATGATAAGATGTTAAAACAATTAACGGCTTTTTTCACGGCAACTGTTATGGCATGTGCCACACCCCTTGCCTGTAACGCTGAAGTTATAAAGCATGAAGTAAATGTTCCGCCTAATATACTTGTGCTTGGAGATTCAATCGCCGCTGGCTATGGTCTGGAAGGCTACAGTGAAAACAGATATTCTTGTGCGTCTTATGCAAATCTTCTTCACGACCAGTATGACGCTGAGCTTAAAGACGCTGGCGGCTGTAAGCTTGTGAACTCTGCTGTTGTGGGCGACACTTCACAACAGCTTCTTGACCGCATTAATTCAGGCGAATTTGACGCTGACCTTGCAGACAGCGACGCTGTTATTATATCAATAGGTGGCAATGACATTCTTGGTCTTTTCATAGATTTTTTGATGAACGATCTGGGCATTACTTCTAAAAGCACAATGTCTGATTTGATGGATAAAACCAAGGATATTATTGGCATTGCAATGGATATGAAGGATATGTCTGATGATATGGATAAGGCGCTGAAAAATTTTACGAGCACTCTAGATGATATAATTAACGCTGTTGAAGCTAAAAGTAATGGTGAAATAATCGTTCAGACACTATATGACCCGCTTGATAACTTCACTGCGGCTGCTGTTTTCCAGAGTATATCGAAGGATAAAATTTCAAAACTTAACAACATTATCAAAGAACACTCCACTGAAGAAAATGAAAATGAGAGATACATAGTGGCAGATGTTTTTAGTGAATTCAGCGGTCATGGAAAGGAACTGACCAACATAAATGACTTTGATATACACCCTAATAAAAAAGGTCATGCACTTATTGCTTCTTGTATAGACAAGGTGTTAAGGACAAAAACTTATACCTATGAGGAGGTCGTTCCTGACAGCAGCAAGAACGATGAAAAAGGCAAAAATGCCATACTTATGACAGCAACTGCGGCAGGGGGACTAATTGTGATTATTGCTGCTACGACACTTATACGACACAAAAAGAAAGGATAGATCTACATGAAAATTTATTTGGTAGACTTTGAAAATGTCAAATCCAAAGGACTTCAAGGCATAGACAATTTAACTGAAACTGATACCGTCATAATTTTTTACAGTGAAAATTCCGATACCATTAACTTTGAAATGCACCAGAAAGTTCTTACATCAAAGGCTGATATTGAATACTTCAAGGTAAACGTTGGTGGCAAAAATGCCCTGGATTTTCAGCTTTCAACACTTCTGGGTTATCTGGTAGCCAAGGATACTTATACGAATATTTTTGTTATCAGCAATGACAGAGGTTTTGACTTTCTTCATGATTTCTGGCACGGTAAGTATGTTGACAGCCCAAATGCTATGGTCTACAGAACTAGGACAATACAAACCGCTATTAATTTCGCTAATCATAAGGTTAATCCGACCGAAAACGATGAAGAATCGACTAAACATATAGTCGAAAAAGCAGAAGAAATACAAGAAACAGAAGAAATTCAGACAGAGTCAGAGATAACTCTTGACGAAGCTGATGAGCCAAACCCTGGGCCTGCGGCTATAGATTATTCTGTTACACTAAACGAAAATATGAATGGTAATACAGAAGAAGTCGAAGAAGAACCAGAAGCCTGTGCACCTGATAATGTCGAAGCAGAAAGTGATCCTGTTGTTGAAACTATCGTCAAAGTGAAAAAGGGTAGAAAAAAGTGTACCACACAAAAAAACAACGATCTCCAAAGCATACTTGCAAACATTTGCAGCGAAGAACAAATAGAAGAGATCAGCAAACTTATAGCTGAGTCTAACACAAAAGAGGAGCTTCACAACTCTCTTGCAAAGGTATATAAAAAGCAGGCTACAGATTTTTACAAGCTTCTCAGGCCAAGATATCTGCGACTTAAAGGATTACAGGAATCCGAAAATACATGCACCGCTGATGAAGATAAAACGATGACGGCTCAGAAAACTGAAAAGGTTGTTTACCATGATGTACTATCCGTAAAACTTGATGAGCTACTCGACGGCAAATGCAACAAAGATGAACTGGCGCTTATAAGAGAAGCAGTCATTGACGCCACAACAAAACAGCAGCTTTATATCAGAATGGTAAAAGAGTTCAAAAAGGAAAAAGGCTGCGATATATATAACAAAATAAAGCCAGAGTATGTGTCTTTGCACAAGCTTGCATCTGAGATCATAAAATAAAGGAGTGTAAAATATGAAACTTATGATAGCGTCAGACATTCATGGTTCGGCTTACTGGTGTAAAAAAATGCTTGAAGCCTTTGAGCAAAACGGCGCGGAAAAACTAATTCTTTTGGGTGATATCCTCTATCACGGACCAAGAAACGACCTTCCAAAGGAATATGCACCAAAGCAGGTGATAGCCATGCTCAATCCGCTAAAAGACAAGCTTCTGTGCGTGCGTGGTAATTGTGATACAGAAGTCGATCAAATGGTGCTTGACTTCCCTGTTATGGCGGAATATGCTTATATATGCTGTGACGGACTGAGGATATTCGCCACACATGGTCACAAATTCAACTGCGACAATCTGCCACCGCTGTCTAAGGGCGACATTCTTCTTCACGGTCATACTCATGTGCCGGTAATAAAAGATCAGGGCGATTACACCTATATAAACCCCGGTTCTGTTTCCATACCGAAAGAAAATTCAGCACACAGCTATCTGATACTGGAAAACGGCAAGTTCTCGTTTGGCGAGCTTATATAAAGAAAAGGCAGCGTTGAGCTGCCTTTTTTTGTGCCTATTTTATTGTAGTTTCAAGTCCGTTGACCTCTATCTCAGGGTCATCAAGATTGATTATAAGGCACTTTCTGCCGTCTATCACCTGAGTTTTTACCTTGTCAACAGCGTCCTTGCCGATATTTACAGTTATGCTTGGAGCAGAAACTACGGTCCTTTTCTCCACAAGGTTTACCGCTGTGAGTGGCTTCCCGCCAACCGCAGCGTCAAAAACTTTAGGAAGATTATCAAGCTTATCCTGACTAACTCCAGCTTCCCACAGAATGGACGAAAGTTTATGTTCGTCAATTGTCGGTATCTCAGTTTCATGAGCATTTTGGTCAACAAATGTGGAAATCTTGTCATTCACAGTAGTGATAAGATCATAGTCAAGCTCATCGCCCACAACGCTTGTGAGGATATCCTTGAAAGTTTCCTTTTCGTTCTGACAGGTCATTGAGAACTCACAACCCAGAAGCTCTTCCACAACGGAAGTGTTCGGCTTTTTTGCGTTTTTCGTGTAGTAAAGCACGCCGTTGATATCTGGTGCACGGTCATTGAAAAGAGGGAACAGGAAGCCGTCACTTGGCAGTTCAACAATTCTGTCGCATGACTCTTTCTTAGCGATAGAGTTGTCCTGTTCATCATACACAAGCCCGTCAATACGCAGATTTACAGGGCAAAGAGCTGTCACAATAAAGTTATAATCAGTGTCAGCTTCGTCCTCAAACTCGTCCATTTTGTTCTTTTTCAGCACAGAATATGTACAATGTGCCATGAAAATGGTATATGTTGACACATACTCCACCTTTTCAACTATGGCGTTGAGAAAATTATCAACCTTTTCCTCATCAAGCAGCTTGCTTTGCAATGTTTCATACATGAAAGGCTGTGCGCCACCCTCAAGATATGCGTCCTTCGGAAACGAATATTCCAGCAGATTTTTGCCGATAGAACCGCTGAGCACCTTTTTCAGGTTTATCATTATCAGCTCCGCCTCGTCCTGCGGAATAGTGTTGTAAAGCTGATTGGTCTTGCACTTTATGTTCTTTTCAGCGTCAACAAATGCGGTAACAACGTGGTTCACGGTGAAAAAGCCGCAGTCATCGCTGAAATTCTTCTTAATTTCATTTATTTCCTTTTTGTTCATCTTGGCATCCTCCCGAAAAAATGTATATTAATTATAGCACAAATGTACAGATTATTCAAGAGCCACAGACAAAAAAATCCCACAGCCGAAACTGTGGGATAATTGTTATTAAACTGGGTGAACCTTATTTTCAGCGTCTGAGTGCTTACCATCAACGCCGTACTTTCTATCACGTCTGTCCTTGAAGAACTTAGGTGCAACCTTAGGGAACATTGCATATGTGAGGATATCTTCCTCCTGCTCTGTCCACTCAGCAGCCTCTTTCTTCATTGTTTCAAACTCTGGCTGGAGAAGGTCAGCAGGACGGCAAGTGATAGGCTCTTCGTCGCCAAGAATCTTCTTCTGGAACTCTGGGTCGATAGCAACTGGTGTCTTACCATACTCGCCCTTAACAAGTCCCTTGAACTCCTTAGTAACTGTCTTGTATCTCTCGCCCATGATTACGTTGAACACAGCCTGTGTACCAACGATCTGTGATGTAGGTGTAACCAGTGGTGGGTAACCTGCGTCCTTACGAACCTTTGGAACTTCCTTGAGAACGTCGTCAAGCTGATCTGCCTTGCCAGCCTGTTTCAACTGTGAAAGGAGGTTTGAAAGCATTCCGCCAGGAACCTGATACAGAAGTGCGTTTGTATTTGTAGCGAGCATTGAAGGGTCAAGCAGACCGTTGTCGATGTACTTCTTTCTGAGTTTCATGAAGTAATCTCTTATCACGTTGAGCTTAACAAGGTCAAGACCCGTGTCATACTCAGTGCCCTTGAATGTAGCAACTATAGACTCAGTTGGCGCATGAGATGTACCAAGAGCAAGTGGTGACATTGCTGTATCAACGCCGTCAACACCAGCCTCAACAGCCTTAAGGATACACATGGAAGCAAGACCTGATGTGTAGTGAGTATGCAACTGGATCGGGATCTTAACTGCTGACTTGAGATCCTTAACAAGTGTTTCAGCCTCATATGGAGTCAGAAGAGCCGCCATATCCTTGATACAGATAGAATCTGCACCTGCATTCTCAATCTGCTTTGCATAGTTCATGTAATACTCATGAGTAAATACCTCGCCAAGTGTGTACGAGATAGCAACCTGAGCGTGACCGTTTTCCTTCTTAGCAGCCTTGATAGCTGTTTCAAGGTTTCTGATATCGTTCAGTGCGTCAAAAATTCTGATGATATCAATACCATTTGCAATAGACTTCTGTACAAAATACTCAACAAGGTCATCAGCATAGTGACGGTATCCAAGCATATTCTGACCTCTGAAAAGCATCTGGAGCTTTGTGTTAGGCATTTCTTTTCTAAGTATACGAAGTCTTTCCCATGGATCTTCATTTAAGAATCTGATACATGAGTCAAATGTAGCACCGCCCCAACACTCAGCAGAATAAAAACCGATCTTGTCGATTTCAGGGAGTATCTCACGCATATCGTCCATTGACATTCTTGTAGCAAGAAGTGACTGATGAGCGTCACGGAGGACAGTTTCAGTTATTTTAAGCTTTGCCATTTTAAATCGATCCTTTCGTTATTTTTCAGGAATGTTATTAGCCGATAACAGCAAGAACTGCACCGGTCTCAACAGCAGAGCCTTTAGTTGTATTGATGCTAAGCACCTTACCATCGCAAGGGGCGTTTACGTCATTTTCCATTTTCATAGCTTCCAGTACGCAAATAGCCTGACCTGACTTAACAGTGTCACCTACAGCTACCTTGATGTCAAGGATAGTACCAGGCATTGGAGCTGTTACCTTTGTGCCATCTGCAACAGGTGCTGCGGCTGGAGCTGGAGCAGCAGGAGCGGCAGCAACAGGGGCAGCGGCTACAGGAGCAGCAGCGGTGCTTCCGCCGACTTCTTCAACTGCAACGTCATAAGCTTTTCCGTTTACTGTAATATTATATCTTTTCATCTTAAAAAACCACCAATCTTTTTAATTTGATATGTTTATCACAACTGAATATTGCTGTGTTTCTTAGGCAGTCTGGAAATTCTCTTTCCAGCCATTACCTCGATAGAATCCATAAGTGTCTGTCTGATCTCGTTCTTAGCGATTATGCCGTCAACGCAGCCATTCTTTGCAGCAACAGCAGCAGAGGCATTCTCCTTAGCAAACTTATCAGCAAGAGTGTTTCTTGCAGCAGTAAGATCAGCAGCACCCTTAAGCTCGTCATGCTGAAGGAATTCAACAGCAGTAACAGGAGCAAGTGCAGAGATAACAGCAGTATCAAGAGCAAATGACAGATCAGCATTTGAACCCTTACCAGCAAGTGCAATAAATGCAGGACCATAAGCCTTACCTGTAACAACAGCAAGTTTAATAGTAGTAGCCTCAGCGTAAGCGTGGCAAAGCTTTGCCATATCCTTAACAGCGCCGTAAGCTTCTGTTTCATCATCAGCTTTGAAGCCCTCAGTATCAACAAAAGTTACAACAGGGATAGCGTAAGCGTCACAAGTTCTTACAAATCTTGCGATCTTTGAGCAATCAGCAGACGTAAGCTTGTCGCCTGTCTTGTTAGTAGCAACAACGCCAACTGTAGCACCGCCAAGTGTTGCAAGTGCTGTATAAGAAGCCTTGCCATACTCAGCATTAAGCTCAGTTACACTGTCGCCATCGCAAACAGCCTTTGCAATGCCATCAGCGTCATCACCGACAGCCTCAGTTGGATCAGCAAATTCATACATTGGTACTGGTGAAAGGTTGTTCTGTGGAAGTTTTGTAAGTATATTCTTTGCAGCCTCAACAGCAGCCTTATCGTCCTCACAAACAACAGCAGCAGTGCCGTTTTCAGCAGCATTTTCAGCAGAGTTCTTTATGTTTGCATTTGGTGCAACATAAAGCTCAGCGTCCTTAGCGATAACAGTGAAGTCAGCAGACTCAGCGAGCATTGCTGCACAGCCTGCACAAGTGCCAGCGACAACAGCTATCTGAGGAACAACACCTGAAAGGTTAGAAGTCCACATAAGCAGTTCACCATAAGCATTGAGAGCCTTTGAACCGTCACTTACGTCAGCACCATAAGAATCGAATATTCCGACAACAGGAACTCCTGTCTTAGCAGCAAGGTCATAAACCTTTGCTATCTTCTTTGCCGGTGCCTCTGTCAAAGCACCGTCCTTAACAGTCACGTCCTGAGAAAAAGCATATACAGGATTACCCTCAACATAGCCAAAAGCAGTAATAACTCCGGCAAGGGAGTCACCCGCAGCAGCATAAGCGTCAAGCTCTGTAAATTTTCCTTCGTCAAACAAATATGTCAGCCTGTTTCTTGCAGCAGTAGGAGTCTGTGACGCAGCTTTAAGCTCTGCAAGAGTAGAAATTGAATCAGACATACAGTTTCCTCCATTCAAATAATTTTTGTGATAAAATAACGCAAAACTACTGGATTTTATCATATTTATACACTTAATATTATACTATTTTTTCGCCAAATTTACAAGAGTAAATTGACCTATTTCCGCATATTTTACGTTTAGTAGCATAATCAATATCGATACACGCATATTATTAAGCATTTTGCACAATAGCAAAGGGCCTCCTGACAAAAAGAGACCCTCGATAAGCGTTATTTCTTGGTGATAGCATTTCTTAAAGCCCTTAGCTCGTCAGGTTTAAGCTCTCTATACTCACCTGGTTTTAGCATACCAAGTTTAATCGGACCGATGGCAGTGCGCTTTAGTCTTGCGACTTCAAGTCCCACAGCTTCGCACATTTTTCTTATCTGACGGTTCCTGCCCTCATGGATAGTCATTTGAAGCACAACCATGCCAGGCTGTTTGTCGAGCACGACAACTGAACACTCCTGCGTCATTTTGCCGTCTATTTCAACTCCTGAAGCAAGCTTTATTAGCTGCTCATCATTTATGTCAGGTCTTACCGTAACACGATAAGTCTTAGCGACATGCCTTGAAGGGTGCATGATATCATTGGCAAAATTTCCGTCATTTGTGAAAAGCAACAGTCCCTCTGAGTTCTTGTCAAGTCTGCCAATAGGATAAACTCTTTCAGGCACTTTTGTTAGAAGCTCGGTTACGCACTTTCTATCAAGCTCATCGCTCATTGTGGTAACATATCCTCTTGGCTTGTGGAGCATGATATAATAAAGCTGTCTTTTCTTGGCAACATATATTTTTTCCCCGTCAAGGGTGATTATATCCTTGCCTGCCAAAGCCTTGTCGCCAAGCTTGCAAGGTCTGCCATTGACCTTTACTCTTCCCTTTGAGATATACTCCTCTGCCTTTCTTCTTGAACAAACACCACTGTCAGACATTATTTTCTGTATACGAATCTTTTCCATATTTTCTCCTTATTTATGTACGGCTCACATTGAGCCGTTATGCAAACAATTTTTTCAGCTTATCTAGATAATAGTGGAATATATCTGGCTTTTCAGGCTCTGCAAGCATCGCATCTTCCACCGCCGTGATATCCGTTCGGGCTATTTCCACATCATTGTAGTAAAACAATGCCAGCCCTATTTTATCTCCACTTTTCACAGGCGCATAAACAAACCTTGGCAGATATATCTTTGTCTTGACTTTGTAAGCCCTGCCATTCAAAAGCACTGCACTTGCCTGCCCTGCCTTACAATTCACGCTGTCGCTCACTCCGCCAACAACTGCAACATCAAAACTACTTTTATCCAGTGGAAGCTTCTGTTTAGATACAAAATCAAAGCAATAATCATAGAGCTTTGAGTGATCATTCCAATCGTCAGGAGCATTCAAGGTAACGCATATAAGCTCTTTATTCTTTCTGTCACAGGCTGAAACCAGACATCTTCTCGCCTTGTCCGTAAACCCCGTTTTTACGCCCACAATACCCTCACAGCTTTTTAAAAGCTTGTTTGAGTTAATTAGCCAGCGGTCATACGGTGGGTTTCCATAGCACAGCTCAATCTTTTCAAGGCGACATATAGCTCTGAAATCTTCATTCTTCATAGCTTCCGCCGCAAGCTTTGCCATATCCGCTGCAGTGGAATAATGCTCGTCTGTATCATCATCAAGCCCAGACGGCGTTACAAAATGAGTATCATTAAGCTCCAATTGTTCAGCCTTTTTGTTCATAAGCTGAACGAACTTGCCGATACTTCCTGCCACTCTTACCGCAGCAGCATTTGCAGCGTCATTTCCGCTTGGAAGAAGCATGCCACAGCATAAATCGCGTAGAGTGACTTTGTCACCATCTTGAAGACCCATGGACGAGCCTTCGACCTTTATTGCTTCGCTGTCTACCACGAACTGCTTGTCAAGATCTTCACCACTTTCAAGCACAAGAAGCACAGACATTATTTTGGTAGTGCTTGCCATCGGACGCCTTTCATAGGCGTTTTTCTCGAACAGCACATCACCTGTTTCACCGTCTATAACTATAGCACTCTTCGCGGATATCTCACTGAGATCGTCAGCACTGACATTCATACAGCAAAAGCACATCATCATGACCGTACAAATAAATACCGTCACGCATTTCAAACAAACCACACCCTTAAAATCAATTTCAAGGATTAGTTTGCTCACTTACACTTTTAAAATTCAGTAAAATTATTCCACGTCTTCGTCCTCGTCGTCAGACTTTTTGCCAAGAAAATCTGTTATCTTATCTATTACCTCAGGTACCATATTTATGATAGCGTTTTCCTTTGTCGCATTCATTGAAAGCTGTAAAAGCTTTGCTTCGCCCTTGTAAACAGCGATAAAAGCAATAGGCTGGATAGTTACTCCTCCGCCTGAGCCACCGCCGAACGTTTCCTTTGTGCTTTTTGTTGGCAAGTCAGATCCGCCCGACGCAAAGCCCACTGATATCTTTGAAACCGGGATTATAGTAGTACCATCTGCGGTAACGATAGGCTTGCCCACAACAGTTTCGCAGTCTGCCATTTCACGGACTTTGTCCATTGCAGTTTTAACAAGTCCCTCGATCTTTGTACTTTCGCTCATTTTTCTCAACCTTTCGTATTTCAATTTGTTGCTTTAACTTCATTCTTCTTAGCCGCAAGCTCTTTACTGCGACGCTTGGCAACACGCTTTTTCTTACGTCTGCCTGAAAGATATATTTTAAGAAAATTAATGCCCGTGCAAAACCCTATTGCTATCAAAGTGCTTGGTCTTACCCTGACTAAAGTATGAACGTCATATCCGAACTTTTTTTCATCAAAAATGCAGTTCACATCAGCTTTTTTAAGCTTTACTGTAAAAACACCCGCAAGTATTGCAATAGTATTGAAAAGCCCTGCCTGCACCTTGCCGTATAGCATAGCCGCTTCGTAAGCGTCCTCTTTTCCAACGTCAAGAACTATCCTTGTGTCTGTAAAGCGTATAGCTTTCAGAAGCTTTTTAAAATATTTCCAGCCCATTGGAATATAAGGCTTCACCTTTTTATACTGCGCTTTCAGCTCATCGAGCTTGCTTTTTTTCTTTTCTTTAGATTTGGAAACCGGCTTCTTTTCACCCTTATCCTTTTTATGAAAAAGCTTTCCGGCAAAGCCCTTTTTCTCCTGCTTCACAGTTATTTTCTCGGGTTTGTCCTCTGCACCAGCTTCAACATTGGTATCAGTATCAATATCAGAAATATCTTCCTGCTTATCCTCTACCTCAGCCACGCTGACATTTTCATCTGCTTCATTCTTTTCTATTTTTTCAGGCTTAGCTTCAACAATTTGCTCGGACACTTCTCCTTTTTTATCAGTCGTATCATCGGTCTGTGGGATAGGTAAGCTTTCTTCAATATTGTCCTCAAACTCCTCAAAATCATCAAAACTATCCTCAGGCAGTTCAGCTTTTTTTGATCTTTTCTGTTTTTTCTTCTTAGGCTTTCGTGGATAAATGTCAAAAAACATATACCGTACTTTAAGATCAAAGCCTTTTTTATTCAGATCTATCTGTGCCGTAATGGAAAAATGCAGCAGGATAACAATAACCGCTATAATACCAAGCAGTATCCATAAAACAATTATCGTTATCATCTCCCCTCACGGTCATACTTTATTCTTCCGTATCATTCTCTTTTGTTATCTCATCAATGGTTATCTGCTCCTGCTTATCAGGGATAGGCGGCAGATCGTCTAGGCTTGACAACCTGAAACAACGGAGAAAACTGTCCGTCGTCTTGTATGCAATAGGTCTGCCAGGCAGGTCAAGTCTGCCAGCTTCTGCAAGCAAACCCTTATCCACGAGAGAATTTACAACTCCCGAGGAGTCAACTCCCCTGACGTGCTCCACAAAGCCCTTTGTTACAGGCTGATTGTATGCGACTATTGTCAGCGCCTCCATTGCCGCAGGGCTAAGAACAGAGTTTTTCTTTATCTCCAAAGCCGCCTTAATGAATGACGCGAGCTCTTCTTTTGTGGCAAGCTGATATGACCCATTAAGGCTCAGAAGCGTAATTCCGCTTTCAGCTTTGCTGTATTTATCTGCCAAAGAGCCAAGAGCTTCCTCAAGCTGATCTTTGACGATACCAACTGCCTCGCATAGCTTCTCGCTCTCCACAGGCTCTCCGCTTGCAAAAAGCACAGCCTCGACGGCTGCCTGTATATTTGAATGTTCCATAGATTATCCCTTTTCTTATTTTATCCGTAGCACCAGAAATTATTGCCTCCGTCATCGCCAACAGGTGAATATCCCCAATAATATCTTCTTTTTGCCCAGTAATTAGGCTTGAACACTGTGTCAGGGGTGATATCCGCAAGCTGTTCCAAGAGCTTAATTTCCTCCATAGCGGCTTCATCAGGCTGTTCGGGCTCAGGCTTTGCCATAGCAGGCTCGGTATATAAATCAACACTGTCTATCTTTTCAGATATCTGCTCCATTTCTGCCATGACCTCCTCAGCTGACTTCACAGGAGCATACGCCGCAATGACTTCACCTGATATGCGCTCGGATTTTGCAGATATATACCGCTTTGACTGAGAAGCTTCTTCACGCTCTGCGTCAACATCAGCAACTTCTTCTATCTCATCTGCAGGCTCATCGTCAAGTATGTTTTCTATAGGCTCAGGCTCGGGGACAGCTTCTGTCGTTTCGCTTTCGATAACAACAGGCTTATCGAAGTCGGACTCGACTTTTTTGTTCTTTGAAGCCTTGTTGAAAAAAATCTTTGAGTTATCGTCATTGAGAAATATCCTGCCAGACTTTGTAAGCTCCAATATAGCAAGAAAAGTAGCGACTTTCTCGCTTTTCTCCGTCATGCCGTCATAAAGGTCGCCCATATCGCATTCACCATGCTTATATAGTCTTTTAAGGACATGGATTATCTTCGATGTGACCGATACTATCTTATGTGAAACTATCGGCTCGAACATCTTCGCTTTCAGCGGAACGCTCTCACGGGCTTTCTTTGATATGCCCATATAAGCGTCATAAAGGCACTGAGGGTCATGCTCACGGGTATAGGTCTTGTTTACAGGAAGCTTTATCGCCGTCCTTATAAAAACAAGGTCACCAACGTAAACTTCACGGAGAGTCTGTGCCGCCTGTTTGCACAGAGAATACTCGATGATCCTGCCTTCAAGCTCTTTTTTAAGCTCTTTTGACTCCTCATCATGAGGCAGAAGCGAACAGGTCTTTATGTATATAAGGCGTGCCGCCATTTCAAGAAAATCAGCGGCATCCTCATAATCCTCGTGGTCAAGATCATTGATATAGTCCATATACTGTTCAAGGAGCAAAGATATCTCAATATCGTAAATATTCAGTTTGTGCTTGCTGATAAGGTGAAGAAGCAAGTCAAGCGGTCCTTCAAACATATCCAGCTTGAACTGAGCAGCACTCATTTACGTTTTTCCTTTCATGAACAGTTTTATTTCAAAAATATCGCTTTTAGTATAGGGTCAACCCAGAACGTAAGCTTATCCATTATCCAGAACATACCATTTTGTAACCAACCTATAGGCGTATCAAGAACGCCTGTTACAACAAGTATCATAAATGCAATAGCGATATAATTCTGATACTGCGCCATAAAGCGATCTACCTTGCTGCTTGTAAAGTAAGAAAGTATCTTCTGACCGTCAAGCGGCGGGATAGGTATAAGGTTGAACACTGCAAGTCCCACGTTTATAGCTGTAAAGTAATATAAAATAAGCGACACATAGTAAAGAGCTATAGAATAATGCACTATATAAAGCACATAGAAAAGCTTATAAAGAACTATTCCGATAAGTCCCATTATGATATTTGAGATAGGACCTGCGGCTGCCGTGAGTGCCATGCCCTTCCTGTAATTCTTAAACCTGATAGGGTTTACCTGAACAGGTTTACCCCAACCAAAACCTATGAAGAATATGCACAATGCACCAATAGGGTCAAGATGTGCAAGTGGGTTAAGGGAAAGTCTACCCTGATAACGTGGAGTATCATCCCCAAGCTTTGTTGCCGCCCATGCGTGAGCATACTCATGGATAGGTATACACATGAAAATTACGATGAGCTTTGCACCGTAATCAAGAATTTTCTGCGGATCCATATTTTCATGACCTCCTGTCATTTCAAAACAAAATTACACAAATCACAAGTGTAATTATACACTATTTTCAATGAAATTTCAAGGCATTTTGTCTTTATTTTTAATCGAAAACGATAAATATATGCGATTTTACGGAAATTTCAAAAAAAATCTCAAAAAGCCCTTGCAATTTCTTTTCAGTTATGCTATAATATTAAATATTGTGAATAATAGTATTGCATTTTTAAGGGTAAAGGAGGTGCAGCGTAATGGCAAAATGCGAGATCTGCGGTAAGGGCGTTACTTTTGGTATCAAGGTATCACACTCACACAGAAGAACAAACAGAACTTGGAAGCCAAATGTAAAGAGAGTTAAAGCTGTTGTAAACGGCACTCCTTGTCACATTTACGCTTGCTCAAGATGCCTGCGTTCAGGTAAGGTAGAAAGAGCTTAATGCTTGAATATTCCAAAAAATCGACTAGCTTCGCTAGTCTTTTTTTTATGCTTTTTAAGATACAAAAAAACCGGAGCCGAGTGTCATACTCTGCTCCGATTTTTATTATGCAGCGTGTCTGCCAAATGTTCTCTTATTATCAGGCGGTGCAAAAACAGAATTAGCACCTGACGATGAATTGTCACTGTTCATATTGTTGTTGCTGAAACCGTGGTCGGTCTTATATATCATATCATAGTAGATTATAGCATTGGAGATGTTAATTCGCTCCTCGGCATAATTTGAATAATTACTGATATAATCCTCGTCCACAACACCATCGTTTATTCGTGCGTTACAAGAATCCTGACAGTACGTTTCATTCACAGTGGTCTTGAACAGACCCTGATCGTTGTCCATATACACTGGGTTAGGATCATCTTTATATACTTGATTGCATGACACCGCCGTTGCCACATTTTTGTAATCCGTAAGATCAAAATATGTGTTTTTCTGGCTATCATAGTAAACAGTATCTGTTACAAAATTGCCGTTTGGGAAGATAACAACATTTTCCTCGTTATCAGCAACAGAAAAGATATCATGACCAAGTGCATAGACATTTGAGAAGCCAAACATATTTCCAAGTGTTGGCTGAACGTCATACATACCCATTATCTGCTTGACCTCTGTAGGCTCATATCCGCCGTCTTTCGACCATATTATGAACGGCACTTTTCTGTTAAGATTGTAGTAGAAATCGTCAACAGGAACATAGCCCTCATCATCTTCTGTAAGCACAGAATCGGTGAAAGGATTATAGTTGAAATATCGGTCATACTCCTCTGCCTTTATCTTTGCGTCATGGTCACCATAAATAACAACTACAGTGTTATCAAGAAGTCCTGCATTGTCAAGTTCTGTCATGAACTGACCGATAGCCTGATCTGCATAGTGAACAGACTTAAAATAAGATCCAAGCTTTGTGCCCTCAAGGAACGGTGCAGATTTTTCCTCATACATCCCGTCCTCTTCGTTGTACATCTTATACTTGAAATCTACCTCATAGTCGCTCACACGCTCAATGTCAGTAAACGGCGTATGGTTTGTGAGCATAAGGAACGCACCATACCACTTATCATGCTCCTTGTTTATCTTCTCGATCTTTGGCACTGCCTGTCTGAAGAACGATTTATCTGACAGACCAAGACCAATAGTTTCATCAATGTTAAAATCTTTGTTATAGTTAAAGAAATCATCATAACCAAGGGAATGATGTAGATTAAGTCTGTTCCAGTAAGAGCCGTTGTTGCCGTGCATACTGAAAGTATAATAGCCCTTCTTCTTAAGCATTTTCTGGGTAGTTGTGTAATCTCTGTCCCAATAGTTGATAGCAACTGTACCGCTTGAAGCTGGCATAAGTGAAGAAGCAAAGGTAAACTCGCTATCTGAGCTTGTTCCCACGCTCTCTTGAGCGTAGAAATTTGAGAAATAAAGACCCTCTCTCGCAAGCTTGTTCATATTAGGTGTAAGCTCTTCTCCGTTTATATATGTATCCATACAAAATTGCTGAAAACTTTCAGCGTGGATAACTATAACGTTCTTACCCTTGAAAATATTTGTGTACTTGTTACTCTTTTCTGAAGTTTCCTCAGTTTTCGACTTATCATCATAAAACTTATTGAAAACCTCCTCGCTCTCCTCATAGCCAAACATCATATTTATTTTCGCATGAGTGCAGGAAATAACATCGCTAAACTGATATGTGTAAAGACCAAAAGTGCCAAGAACATATTCTCTGTTCCACTGCTTAGCGAGTCTTGAATAATCAGTGCCGGTAAGTGTTGAACAGAAAATTCCTGCAAGACCTATAGAAACACAAAATGTTCCAAGAGCATATCCACGGCGCTTTCTCTTTTCCTTGACCTCGGTGATATAATCTCTTGTACGTCTTTTAAGAAGTATGTACACAACTATGATCGCAGGGATATCCCACAGGAAAATAAGATCCTTTGGTTCCATGATGTTCTCAGTAACAGCGTCCATTACTCCGCCGAGCTGTGAAGCCGTTGAAATAAGCGACACTGAGATAAACGACTTATAATTTGTATAGTATATAGAATTTGCCGTACAAAGAATAGAAAAAATTATAGTGAGTACAAGCAAATATACAAATTGCTTTCTTGGCTTTTTAAACACATATGAAATTAGAGCAAGCAATAGTATAACTGCCATATCAGCCATGAGCGGTTTTATCTGGCTGTAATTAAACTTAACAGTAAATGCTCTAAGAAGAAATCCATTCAGAACAGATGCAAATACAAATGTTAGAAACAAGATGTTATCTTTCAGATATCCGCCTATTCCGCTGCGGATCTTTGTTATGACCTTATTCATTTATATCTCCTTTTCAATTTACTTTATTCAGTCGCAAAGAATATTGTATAATTTTTTCTGATAAAAGTCAAGCATATTAAAACCTTTTCAGTGAAATACACAAAACTTTCCTCAAACTAGCCAACTAATTTAAAGGCAATATTCCTTGAACAAAGTATATTTTACTCCCATTGAACCTTAATGTCAACAAATTAAGCTGAAATTTCAGCTATTTTTCACTTTTGTAATAATCGCGTAAAACAATTTACATTTTATGTATGTTCAAATAATTTAACTGTACAATAATCTCAATGTGCTTTTGTTTATATGGAATAAATATATTAAAATCGACAAAGTTTTTTGTCAAAAATCAAAAATAATTGAAAATAGTATAGAAATACATTATAATATGAATGTCTGAGCATAACAATGATCACGGAGGAAAACAATGATAAAACTTATTGCAACTGACATGGACGGCACTTTGCTTGACGATAACAAGCAGCTTCCCAAAAATTTTGACAACATAGTAAAACGGCTGTTTAATAAAAATATCAGATTTGTTATTTCAAGTGGCAGAAGCTACTGCACGCTAAAAAAACAGTTTTCTGAATATCTTGACGACATGACATTTATTTGCGACAATGGTGCATATGTTGTTGATAAAGGAAAACTTCTTTCGGTTTCAGTGTTGCCAAAGGATACCGTTAAAGAAGCTGTTAGATTTTGCGACAAATTAGGACTTACAGTTCTTCTTTGCGGAAAAAATGGCACATGGCATAACTCAAGAAATGATAGTCAGCACCAAGAAATAGCTTCATACTATGTAAATCAAGTAAAGATGGAGGATCTCACCCTTGTTGACGATGATGTTTTCAAGATAGCCGTTTTTGAAGAAAGCGGCATTGAAAATGACGGCTACAGCAAGCTTGAAGAACGCTTCGGCGAAAATTTCAACGTGCAGCTTTCAGGTAAATACTGGACGGATATAATGAATAAGGGCGTAACAAAAGGCACTGCACTGCGAACCATAGAAAACCGCATTGGAGTACGATATGAAGAAACCATGGCTTTCGGTGATTATCTTAACGATGTTGATATGCTAAACAATTCTTACTACAGCTTTGCAATGTCAAATGCACACGAGTCTATTAAAAAGGTAGCAAATTTCATGACAGGCTCAAACAATGACAACAGCGTTATGAAAGAAATCGAAAAACACTGCCTTACATAAATAAAACATAAACAAAGCGATCTGACCAAAAATCAGACCGCTTTTTCTTATAATCTCATTTTAAAATCATCATAGCCGAACTCTTTTATAAGCTCCAACTCGCCGTCAAGCTTTTGAAGATATATTGACGGCAAAGGCATTCCGTTGAAAGTGTTGTTTTTACACATGGAATATATAGCCATATCACAGAAAACAAGCCTGTCACCTTCTTTAAGCGGCTTATCAAAGGAATAATCCCCGATTATATCTCCTGCAAGACAGGTCGGACCGCCAAGGCGATATGTGTAAGCCTTTTCGTCTGCCTGCCCTGAACCGATGATATTCGGTCGGTAAGGCATTTCCAGAACGTCAGGCATATGACAGGCTGCTGATGCGTCAAGGATAGCAAGATCCATGCCATTTTTAGCCGTGTCTATCACCTCTGAAACAAGATATCCTGCATTGAGTGCAACAGCTTCACCCGGTTCGAGATAGACCTGAACACCATATTTGTCATGAAGATAATTCACACACTCGATAAGGGTATCTAGGTCATAGTCATCACGGGTTATATGATGTCCACCACCAAGATTTATCCATTTCATATTGTAAAGATACTTGCCGAACTTCTCCTCAATATGTGGTATCGTTCTTTTTAGCACATCAGAGCCTTGCTCACACATAGTATGAAAATGCAGACCATCTATGCCATCGATAAGACTGTCATCAAAATTATCTAAAGTTGTTCCGAGCCTTGAATTTTTGAAGCATGGATTGTAGATATCCGTTTCGATCTCCGAATACTCAGGATTGCACCTTATTCCGCAGGATATCTTCCTGTCGCTTTTTTCAACAATGCCCTTGAATTTCTGCCACTGTTTTGGTGAGTTGAACACGATATGGTCGCATATCTGAACAAGCTCATTCATGTCCTTTTCTATGTATGCAGGAGAATAAACATGAACTTCTCCGTCAAACTCTTCCCTGCCAAGCTTTGCCTCATAAAGACCGCTGGCGGTAGTGCCTTTCAAGTGCTGTGATATCATAGGATATGTGCTATACATGGAAAAAGCTTTCTGTGCCAAAAGTATTTTACAACCCGTTTTCTCCATGACATTATCCAAGATAGTCAGATTTTTTAGAAGCTTTGCTTCGTCAACAACATAACAAGGGGTTTTCACCTTAGAAATATCAAACATTCTTTTCCTCCACGGCTCATCTATATGAACCATCGTTGATAAAGTTTACTGTAATATTTTTGTTTTTCATTCTTGCGTCCATAAAAACACTAAGAACACCCTTGGCAAACTCAAGACTCTCCTCAGGAATATCGTCAAAGTCATGTATCATTACTTCAAGCGGTTCTTCGACTTCACAGAGCTTCTCATAAAGCTTGTCGCCGTTAACTATAGAATCCGTATCATGAGCAAGCGCCTTGCTGACATATGGGTAAAACATATCAGCATTTACCATTTTAACATCGTCTATCATCAATATCATTTACTCGTCCCCCATAAATTTTACTGCTGTTCCGTATGCAATGACCTCAGCCGCGCCTGCCGCAATAGCAGATGAAGCATATCTTATATTAACTACTGCATCAGCACCCAATTGTTCAGCTTCAACCACCATTCTCTTCGTGGCAAGAGCTCTTGCATCATTCATCATCTCATTATAGGCTGTAAGTTCTCCGCCAACAAGATTTTTAAAGCTCTGCATGATATCCTTTCCGACATTTTTGGTCTGGATAGTTGAGCCTTTGACAAGCCCAAGCATTTCAAGCTTTTTACCAGAAATATAATCAGTATTTACTAAGATCATCATCTTCGCCTTTCTTTATTTCTTTTATACGCTGAATAAGCACCGTTATCGCAACGCCTGACAGCAAGGCAGGAACTACCAGAGCAATTATCTTTGCAAGCATAGGAACACCATTCATATATGCAAAAATAACGCCAATAGCTATATAATAAATAGATATCAAAGCAACTATCACAACTGGTGCTATCATTTTTTTTGTTTTGGTTTTCACTTTTCGTCACCTTTAATCAAAAACCATTTTCTTTTTGCCGTTTTTGTTTCGTGGATACTCTCTTATCCTGATGATATTGGCTGTATTCACGATACTTTCGTTTCTGTCATCACCATGAGTAACTCTTACCCAGCCATCGCCTATCTCTTCAAGTGTGCAGTCTATAACTGATGAAAGTGAGCCTCCCTGCGAAACTGTATACACAAGCACCTCTTGTCCGAGATATCTTGCAAATGCTTCTTCGATCTTCATTTTTTGTTATCCTACTAGTCAACAAGAACAGGATCAAAGTTCTCTGTCCAAGGCAGACCCCACTTATTAAGTGCGTCCATGAATGGATCCGGATCAAACTCCTCTATATTGTGTACACCAGGCTTTTTCCACTTGCCTGTGAGTATCATCATTGCGCCTATCATTGCAGGCACGCCTGTTGTGTAGGAGATAGCCTGTGAGCCGACTTCCTTATAGCACTCCTGATGATCGCATACGTTGTAAACGTAATATGTCTTATCCTTGCCGTCCTTTTTGCCCTGGAAGATACAACCGATATTTGTCTTACCCTTTGTTCTTGGACCGAGTGAAGCTGGATCAGGAAGAACTGCTTTAAGAAACTGGAGAGGTACTATTTTCTTGCCCTCAAAGTCGATAGGCTCGATAGAAGTCATACCCACGTCCTCAAGGCATTTAAGGTGTGTAAGATAGCTCTGACCAAATGTCATAAAGAAACGAATCCTCTTGATACCCTTGATGTTGAGAGCCAGTGATTCAAGCTCTTCATGGTGAAGAAGATACATATCCTTTTCGCCCACCTGATCGAAATTATAAACTCTCTTTATCTCCATTGGCTCAGTTTCTACCCACTTGCCGTCCTGAATATAAGAGCCCTTTGCGGAAACTTCTCTTATGTTTATCTCAGGATTGAAGTTCGTTGCGAATGGATAGCCATGATCGCCTCCGTTACAGTCGAGGATATCTATATAGTTTATTTCATCAAAGTAATGCTTCTGAGCATATGCACAGAAAACACCTGTTACACCTGGGTCAAAGCCAGATCCGAGAAGTGCTGTGATACCAGCCTTTTCAAATCTCTCTCTATAAGCCCACTGCCACTTATATTCAAACTTTGCAGTGTCCTCAGGCTCATAGTTAGCTGTGTCAACATAGTCAACTTTACACTCAAGGCAAGCGTCCATGATATGGAGATCCTGATAAGGCAGAGCCACGTTGATACAAATATCAGGCTTATATTCTTTCATAAGAGCCACAAGCTCAGGCACGTTGTCTGCGTTCACCTGTGCAGTTGTGATATTTGTCTTTGTCTTATCCTGAAGCTCCTCCTTGAATTTATCGCACTTTGACTTTGTTCTGCTGGCGATACAGATATCAGTAAACACCTCGCTGTTCTGACAGCACTTGTGTATAACTACACCTGCAACTCCGCCTGCACCGATTATCAATGCTCTTGACATATTAGATCATTCCTTTCTAAATTTATTATCAACAGCAATCCCAATTATAGATAACATCATCAAAATCGAGATCTTTAAGCCTTTGTCTGTTTATAAAAAATCCGCAGATACCTGCATCTCCCCACATTATCTTCTCATCGCCATTGCCGAATTCGCTGTCAAGCTGCAAAAGCAAAAAGTCATACTTGGTATCTTCCTTACGAGGGTCCCACTGCGTAAAAGCAGGATAGCCGCCTATCTTATGACCATAAGCGTTCTGATAGTTCTGCTCATAAGCCTCTATCTCGTCAGCAGGAGCGATATCCATGTCCATAAGAGAATTTATTTTCTTTTTCTGTTGAGCAGCATTATAGTACTCACAAAACATCTTCTCAAACCTAACGTCAGATTCGCTCATAACGTCAGCACTTGAAGTGAATTTCAAGCCAAACTCGCCATTTACCGGCATACTGTACTCTCCGTCAAGTCCGTTTTCCTTGAACTTGGCTTTGACTTCTCCCTCAGTAACGGTCTTGTCAATATCCTTGTGATAAACTATTCTGAACGTGTCTTGACAGGCAATACCATCTAATGACATTCCGTAAACATCATCATTTAATATCCAAAACTGCAATAATCCGCTTTTTGGAAACTCCTCAATATCAGTCACCTGCGAACAAACTATCTGAGCCAGCAGCCTTAACTGTCTGCCTTTTTTGTCCTCTGGGATAGTGCCGTCATGTGGAACATAGCCCATTCCGCCAACCTTGCTCTCAAAAATAGAGGGTCTATTATCCACAAGTTCTAGCCTCACGCAAGGTGTTAACGTCTTTTTCTCAACAGCTTTAAGTGCCTGCTCGGCAACTTTAAGTTCTGTTTCGTGGTCTAAAGTTTCCTCTGCTGATTCATTTTGCACATTGGCGTCAGTATTCTTTTTCTTAAAAATATCAAATAACCCCATGTTTTCCCCTTTTATTTATAAAAATACAAAAGTATCTCTCTCAGCAACTTGCAGGCAAGTGCTGTTGAACGTCCTGTCTGATCGTAAACAGGAGAAAGCTCATTCACATCAAAGCCTACGATATTGAGCTTTGCAACTTCCTCCACTGCGAACATAAGCTCCTTAAAAGTAACTCCGCCTGCCTCTGGAGTACCGGTGCCGGGAAACTCTGAAGGATCAAGCACATCAAGGTCAAGTGTAAAGTAAACAGGCTTTCCCTGAAGTTTTTTTACTATGCTGTCAAGTCTGAAGAAGCCAAACTTCTCCATAAAAGTATGCTCTTTCGCAAACCTGAACTCGTCCCTGTCACCGCTTCTTATACCGAACTGATATATCTTTCCATCGCCCACAATATCCCAGCATCTGTGGAGCACGCAGGCATGAGATTCTTTCACGCCAAGGTAATCGTCCCTAAGATCGGCATGAGCGTCAAAGTGAACGATATGCAGATCTGGATATTTCTCTGCCACAGCTCTAACCGCACCGAGAGTGACAAGGTGTTCGCCACCTATCATGCAAGGCACTTTGCCGTCATCAAGTATTTCTGATGTACGGCTTTGGATATCCCTCAGTGCGCCCTCAGGATTGCCAAATGGCAGTTCAAGGTCGCCGCTGTCGAACACATTCACATCAAGGAGATCCTTATCTTGATATGGTGAATAAGTCTCAATGCCGAAGCTCTCATTGCGCATTGCAGAGCTTGCAAATCTTGTACCCGGTCTAAACGAAGTCGTGCTGTCATATGGTGCGCCGAAAAGGACTATCTTTGCGTCATCATATTCACAGTCACAGCCTATAAAGGTATGAACATTCTTTTCCATACTTCTCTCCTTTAGTCACAGTCCTCAAGTACATCAAGGACGTAATTCGGCAGTGCGAAACAGCCCTTGTGAAGCTCTGTGTTATAATATCTTGTCTTTATGCCGAACTTTTTCCACTCATCAGCCTTAAGGTCATATATAGGGTGAAGATTTTTCGAGGCAAAGCCGAAAAGCCAATGACCCGACGGATAGGTAGGTATATGTGTCTGATAGACCATTGAAACCGGGAACGCACTGCCTATTCTTCTGTGTGTGCGCTTTACCATATCCACATATGAATCATAATAAGTACTTTCATGTTGGTTTATCAATATTCCCTGATCTGTGAGCGCCTTTGAGCAGTTGCCGTAAAATTCTTTTGTAAAAAGTCCCTCTCCAGGTCCAAACGGGTCGGTGGAGTCAACTATAATAAGGTCATATTCATTTTCCTTTCGGCGAACGAATTTCAGACCGTCCTCAATATAGAGGGTAAGTCTAGGGTCGTCAAATGCACAGGCTGTCTGTGGAAGATACTCCTTGCACACATTTACTACCTGCTCGTCTATCTCCACCATATCTATCTTTTCAATAGTGTTATATCTGCAAAGCTCACGGATAGTTCCGCCGTCGCCTGCACCAATAACAAGCACCTTTTTTATCTCAGGATTGACCGCCATAGGCACTGCCGTTACCATTTCATGATAAATGAACTCGTCCTTTTCGGTAAGCATTATAAAGCCGTCAAGAACAAGCACTCTGCCGAACTCATATGTGTCAAAAACGTCTATTTCCTGATAGTAGCTTTTTTTAGAATAAAGCTGTTTTTTTACACGAATGGTGAAATTAACATCGTCCGTATGTTTCTCAGTAAACCAAAGATCCATAAAATGTATCTCCTCTCTATGAATTTACCACTACGTTTATGTTGTTTATCTCAAGATCCTCCGTACCTGTAAGGAAACAGCCCTTTTCTTTACAGTATGCGATATAATTAAGTATGTCGGAAGTTATCTTCTCACCAGGGGCAAGGATAGGTATTCCCGGCGGATAGCACATAACGAATTCTCCGCATATCATACCGTTGCTTTCTTCGATAGGCACTGATTTTTTCTCGCTGTAGAAAGCTTGCTGCGGCGGTATCTCAACGATAGGATTGATATATTCGTGGTCAAACATTCCTGACGGGTCTTTTGAATAAAGCCTTTTAATTTCGGAAAGTGCGGATATAAAACGCTCAATCTCAAGCTCTCTATCTCCTGCGGAAACTATAGCAAGTATATTTCCGATATCACCGAACTCTATCTGAATGTCGTAATCGTCACGGAGAATGTCATAGACCTCAACACCTGCCAGTCCCATGGCTCTTGTGTGAACGGAAAGCTTTGTGCTGTCAAATGCGAAGATATCATCGCCGTTTTCAAGCTCCCGACCGAAGGCGTAATAGCCGCCTATCTTGTTTATCTCTTCCCTTGCATAATCGGCATAGTCGACTGCCTTTTTAAAAAGCTCCTTGCCGTTGAGCGCAAGATTTTTTCTTGCAAGGTCAAGGGATACCATAAGCAGATAAGAGCCGCTTGTGGTCTGAGTGAGGTTAATTATCTGTCTTACATAACCCTCTGAAACAGTGTCTGCACAAAGAAGGAGCGATGACTGCGTTAGGCTTCCTCCTGTTTTGTGTATTGATACTGCCGCCATATCCGCTCCTGCCGCCATTGCAGAGCAAGGCAGACCCTCGCCGAAATAAAGGTGAGTGCCGTGTGCTTCGTCCGCAAGCACCAACATACCATGCTCATGGGCAAGCTTGACGATGCTTTTTATATCAGAGCAAATTCCGTAATAAGTCGGGTTATTCACCAAAACAGCCTTTGCATCAGGATTTTCCTTGATAGCTTTTTCAACGTCCTTAACGGACATTCCAAGAGGAATTCCAAGTTGTTTGTTTGTGCCTGGGTTTACATAAACAGGTATAGCACCGCACACAACAAGTGCATTGATAGCACTTCTGTGAACGTTTCTCGGCATTATTATCTTATCTCCTGCCTTACAGCTTGTAAATATCATCGTCTGTACTGCAGCAGTAGTACCATTTACTATAAAGAAAGCGTGCTTTGCACCAAAAGCCTCAGCGGCAAGCATTTCAGCATCCTTTATCACAGAAACAGGGTGACAAAGGTTGTCAAGCGGTTTCATGGAGTTCACATCGCACTTCAGACAATCCACGCCCAAAAAATCACGAAGCTCCTTATTCATTCTTCCGCCCTTGTGACCAGGTACGTCAAGACGCACCACTCTGTTTCTCATATGTTTTTTCAAAGCCTCATACACAGGTGCATTATTCTGTGTTAAGTTCAAATCTATCACTACCTTATCAGTATATGTTCATGCCGCTGTATATCTCGATCATCTCACGGCGCAGACTATCTGTTATGTCAAGCCTTTGCTTCGGCGTAAGCTCATATACGTCCTGCTTGAAAAGATAATTCTGCAAGTCGATATCCTTAATGAGAAGCTTGGTATGGAAAATATTTGACTGATAAACATTGACGTCTATTGCGTCATATTTAGTCAGCGTATTTTTATCTATATAATCCTGAATAGAAGTTATCTTATGGTCAATAAAAAACTTCTTTCCCAAAACATCTCGGGTAAACCCTCTTACACGGTAATCAATAGTGATGATATCAGAGTCAAAGCTGCTGATAAGATAATTCAGTGCGTTTAGCGGAGAAATAGTTCCGCAAGTAGAAACATCTATATCCACTCGGAATGTGGAAATGGAGTTGTCTGGGTGATATTCAGGAAATGTGTGAACAGTTACATGGCTTTTGTCAAGGTGAGCGTGTATCATTTCAGGCACATCGCCGCCTATTTTTCCTTGATTGCACGAAGGGTCGATACTGTCCTCATCGAGTGCTTTTTCAGCAATAAGCACGTTCACAGACGCACCCTGCGGCTCATAATCCTGTTTTGATATATTAAGTATCCTTGCGCCTATCATCTCAGTAACGTCGCAAAGAATTTTCGTAAGTCTTTCTGAATTATACTGCTCGTCGATATAAGCAATATATTCCTTTTGTTCTCTTTCAGTTTTGGCATAACATACATCATATATGTTAAAGCTAAGGGTCTTGGTTAGATTATTAAAACCATACAAAGAAAGCTTCTGCTCCAACCCTAACATCACCCGTCCTTTCGGATAAAATAATCAGCCTATCAAGACTAAAATTATAGACTTGTTTTCATTATACCACATCTCGATCAAAAAGTACATAGTTTTACGCACTTTTTTCATATTTTTTTATTAAGCATGGCATAAGTGTGGCAATAAAATAAAAAAGGTTGAAATCAAGAAGAAAATAGTGTATAATAAGTTCTGATAATTGTTACAGGAGAAATATACAATGTTATTGAATGTTGAACATCTTTACAAATATTTCAATGGGCAGGCACTGCTCAAGGATATAAATTTCACAGTTGAAGACAGAGAAGCCGTTGGACTTATTGGCATAAACGGATGCGGAAAGTCTACCCTGCTTAATATCATTACAGGCAGAGAGGGTTATGACAAGACCCCCGAAGGACTAGGCTCTGTGAATATCGCAGGCAAGGCTTCCATTGGCTTTTTAAGGCAGAACAGCGGACTTAATTCTGAACTTACCATAGGTGAGGAAATGAAGAACGCTTTCGCTCCCCTCCTTGAAACACTGGATAAAATGAAAGTTCTTGAAAAGAAAATGGCAGATGGCGGAGATATTGACAGTATAAGCCACGAATATGCCGAGCTTTCTTCATACTTTGAGGCTCGGGACGGATATAGGATAGATGTGAAAATAAAGCAGGTGCTTAACGGCATGGGCTTTGGCTCAACACCTACAGACAGAGTAATCTCTACCCTTTCAGGCGGTGAAAAAACACGTCTTGCACTGGCTAAGCTTCTTCTTGAAGAGCCTAATCTGCTTATACTGGACGAGCCTACCAACCACCTTGATTTTGAAACGCTCATGTGGTTAGAGGACTATCTCAAAGGCTACAAGGATGCAATAATCATAGTTTCCCACGACAGATATTTTCTAAACAAGGTCTGTACGAGAATATGTGAGATAGAACAAGGCAGGCTCACATCATATCGAGGGGACTATTCCTCCTATCTTGTGCAAAAGAAAATGAACTCAGAGCGTCAGCTCAAAGAATATGAGGCACAGCAAAAAGAGATAGCAAAGCTTGAGGACTATGTGGCGAAAAATCTCGTTAGGGCTTCAACCTCAAAAATGGCGAAGTCAAGACAGCATATGCTTGACCGTATCGAGCGAATCGACAAACCGCTTATGTACTCAAAGCCGCCGAAGATAAAGCTTGAATATGATATTGAGCCAACAAAGGATATTGTGCGAGTTGTTGACTGTCCGCTGGTCGTTGGCGAGGGTGCTGACAAAAAGGAGCTTATAAAGTCACTTACCATGAACGTTCGCCGTGGAGAGCACGTTGCTATAATCGGTGCGAACGGTATCGGAAAAACTTCCATACTGAAACTTATCCAAGGCATTATCCCACACGAGGGCGGCAATATAAGCTGGGGTGGAAACGTGAAAATATCCTATTTTGAACAGGAACACGCTATACTTGATCCCCGTAAGACAGTGCTTGAAGAAATAATGGATCGCTATCCAAGATTATCAGAACAACAGGCAAGAAGCGTGCTAGGTGCAGTTCTGCTTACAGGCGAGAATGTGTTCAAGCCTATTTCTGTTCTCAGCGGTGGCGAAAGGGCGAAGCTTTGCTTTGCCATAATGGCTCTCAATCGTGGAAATGTACTTGTGCTTGACGAGCCTACAAACCACCTTGACCTAAACACAAAAGAAGTGCTGGAGGACGCTTTGGCAGAGTTTGGTGGAACGATAATCCTTGTATCTCATGACAGATATCTACTTAACAAGGTAGCAAGCAGGATAATAGAGATAAGGCATGACGAGGTGAACTCATACGAGGGCAACTTTGACGCATACAGCGAAGCGGTAAACGCTGCCCGTCAGCTCAAGATGCAGAGCGAAGCAGAGATAAAGCGTGCTGAAGAGGAAAAAGCGTACAAAGAAAACAAAGCAAGACAATATCGCAGTAAGGAACAGCGTGCCGCTGACGCTCAAAAACGCAACCGCATAAGAGAACTTGAAAAGGAGATCGAAGACACAGAAGTTCTGATATTTGAACTTGAAAATGCCATATCTGACCCTGAGATAGCTTCTGACTACAGCAAAATGAGTGAGAAATGCAAAGAGCTTGAAGAAGCCAAAACCGCCCTTGACCAGAAAATGGACGAATGGGCTGAGCTTTCCGACCAGCTTTCATAAACAAATTTTCACAGAAATCGCCCCTTATGAGTATAATGATACAGCACAGACTGACATTATACATAAGGGGTGTTTGTTTTGGAGATAAAAAGGCTGTCAGAGTATGAAATAAAAGTTATTCTCAACGAAAAGGATATGCGGATAATGAATATATCCTTTGAAGATTTTGAGAAAAGCAACCCAAGAAGCGAAGAATTTTTATCTGAACTCATGTTTATACTCAGAGAAACAGGACTTATAAAAATATACGAAGGAAATATTGAAGTTGATGTTGCTTTGACAAGTGAAGAAACAATAAACATATATTTTATACTACCTAAAAACGACAATCATCACACCACTGAACTTGCCATAATCAGCTACGATCCAAACGAGCTAATATCAAAAGCTACTGAAATACACAAAAAATACTCCGAAAAAATTATAAAAAGCAGTCTGTATCAGCTTCCTAGTGGTCATGCTCTAATCTTCACCATAGGATACGCACGCTCAACAGTTGCAAAAAAAGCTTTACTGAAAACATGTGCTACCGACAACGTGATTATAAACAAAATAAAGGAGTACAACCCATTATTGAGCAGTACTCCCTTTGAAAAACTAAACTATTTCTCTTAGAAGCTTAACAGCCTCTGGCATATCCTTTGCCTTAAAAGCATATGTTCCCGTTACTAAAGTGTCTGCACCCGATTCTTTAAGCAAACCAGCAGTTTCGAGATTTACGCCACCGTCAACCTGAAGTCTGATATCCCTTTCCGTCTGGTCAATTAGATATCTCACTTCGCTTATTTTTTCAAGAGTGTCAGGAATAAACTTTTGGCCGCCAAAACCTGGGTTTACTGTCATAACGAGTACCATATCAACAGATTTAAGAAATGGCTGGATCGCACTTACAGGTGTTGCAGGCTTAATGGAGATTCCTGCCTTTATCCCCCTCGAATGTATTTTGTCAATAACAGCTTGCGGATCATCAGCCGCCTCATAATGAAAAGTTATAAGGTCAGCTCCAAGATCTGCGTAGTTATCAATATATCTGATAGGATCACAAATCATGAGATGAACGTCTACTGGAACAGTTATGCTTTTGCCCACACTTTTCAAAAGCGGTTCGCCAAAACTTATATTTCTCACAAACATTCCGTCCATGACATCATAATGAATCCAGTCAACACCAGCGTCCTCAGCACGCTTTATCTCGAACGCAAGGTTTGAAAAGTCGCAGGCAAGCAGCGACGCAGAAACGATAATATCCAATTGAAAACCTCCGTTAATTCAATATTTTCCCACTTAATATTGTCCTATAATTTCAATTTCTATTATACAACACCACTGAGGCATTGTCAAGCTTGTTCGTCAAGAGTTAATGTATAAGCTGGAATAAATTCATCAAGAAAAACATTTGCTTCTGGAATATTCATTGCGACAATAGATTCAAGTGTAGATTTTTCAGCTGATGCAAAATCAGTATTTCCCATTTGTCTTTCTTCAAGGCACTTTATAAGTGCAGAAAGCTTATCAGCCGCTTTAACAAGAGTCCATGCTTCTTCTTCCTGTGGAGTTTTACAGAAAAGCGGCTCAAAGTCCTCTTTCAGATCATCAGGAAGATAAGACACCAGAGTATTTTTGGCTTTCTGCTCGATCTCATCATATGCGCCCTTTATCTCATGGCTGTAATATTTTATAGGCGTAGGCAAGTCACCTGTGATTATCTCGGTGACATCATGATACATAGCAAGCAGCGCACATCTCTCAGGAGAAACGTTTCCGCCAAATCGCTTATTTCGGATAAGTGCAAGCACATGTGCGATAAAAGCAACTTCAAGGGAATGCTCGCTAATATTCTCATTGATCGTGTTTCGCATAAGTGCCCAACGATTTATATATTTCATACGGGATATCACTGCAAAAAATTTACTTTCTGACATATCAACACTCCTAAACTATACACAAAAATCGGGACGATGCTTTTCATCGTCCCGAAAAATTTCTGATCTTATCTTACAATTGTAAGAAGAACACCAGCAGCAACGGCTGAACCGATAACGCCGGCAACATTAGGACCCATAGCGTGCATCAACAGATAGTTTGTAGGAACTTCCTGCTGACCGACCTTCTGAGAGATACGAGCCGCCATTGGAACGGCAGATACACCTGCTGAACCGATAAGAGGATTGATCTTGTGACCAGAAAGAACATACATAAGCTTACCAAGAAGTACGCCGCAGGCTGTACCAAGCGAGAATGCCACAACGCCAAGTGCCATAACTTCTGCAAACTGAATATTCATGATCTTATCTGCCTGTGTTGTTGCACCAACTGTTACGCCAAGGAAGATAGTGATGATGTTCATAAGCTCATTCTGAGCAGTCTTAACAAGTCTGTCGCAGACGCCACTCTCTTTAAGAAGGTTACCAAACATGAGCATACCAACCAGTGGAGCTGCTGAAGGAACCATGAGTGAGATAACGATAGTTACGAGGATAGGGAAAATAAGCTTTTCTACCTTAGAAACAGGTCTTAGCTGACCCATTACTACTGAACGCTCTTTCTTTGTTGTAAGAGCCTTCATGATAGGCGGCTGGATAATAGGAACAAGAGCCATGTATGTATAGGCTGCAAGTGCAATAGTACCAACGCCGATATTACTGTTTGAGGTAAGAAGTCTTGAAGATACATAGATAGATGTAGGGCCATCAGCACCGCCGATGATAGCGATAGAACCGCACTCAGCAGCACTCATGCCGAAGAGAGCCGCACCGATGAATGTAAAGAAGATACCGCCCTGTGCAGCAGCACCCATAAGAAAGCTCTTAGGGCTTGCGATCAGCGGACCAAAGTCTGTCATAGCACCGATTCCAAGGAATATGAGTGGTGGATAGATCTGAAGCTTAACGCCCATATAAAGAATATCCAACAGACCGCCCTTTTGGAGTATCTGACCGTAATCTATATAGTGGTCATTGCCTGCAACCGTTTTATAGTTCCAGAAGTCTGGATGATACATCTCAGCGTATGGCAGGTTTGTAAGCAGCATACCGAATGAGATAGGCAAAAGCAGAAGCGGCTCAAAGCCCTTTGCAATAGCCAGATACATAAATACGAATGAAATAAGTATCATTACGATATTTTTCCAGCCGCCGTCTACGAGGAAACCCGCAAAACCCGACTGTGACGCCAAAGACGCCATGGTATCGAGAAATGAATTAATTATTGACATCTATTATCACGTTCCTTTCACGTCAACTGCACTAAAATGGTCTTGTATTATCGATTATACCAGCTGTAGACCATGCAGGTCTCTGTGGTTTGGCAGTCTTAACGCTCTTAAGAACGAGCTTCTTGCCCTCTGCACTGCTCATAGCCGAAATTGCAGCCATGATAACAGCAACTGTTTCTTCTTCAATGCCGTCTTCCACAACAGGAGCAGCAGCCTTTATTGGCTCTGGCTTAGCAACAGCCTTTGCAGCTTCAGCAGCTTTTTTTGCCTCTTCAGCCTTTCTTGCAGCTCTGCCGTTGATAACGTCAAATATTTTGCCGTATATCGACACAAGCAGAATAAGCAGAACAAGTCCGATAAATACCACAACTATACCCGTGATAACGACAGAGGCAACAGTTCCAGCACCAAGATCCTTTTGGTCAGGACTGATCGTACTCTTTGCCGCAACCATCTGAGCTGCAGTGTTAAGAAAATTGATCATAAAAATTCTCCTTACTGTAAGTATAATAAAACTTAATATTATTATACACCAAAGCCACACAAATAGCAAGACTTTTTCCCACATTTTTTTCACAAAATTATCTCCAAGTCAACACCTATTTTTGTTATGATTTCTGATAAAAGTGCATAAATACGCAAAAAAACTTATATATTGGGCACACTTGCAAATATCATGTTAAGATGTTATAATATCTTTACATAATAATGTTACGGAGATGATTTTTTTGTCTGAGAAATTTTTGAATTGGCTTGAGGAATTTACACCACATCTTATAGCGGCGGCTGTTATTTTTCTCTTAGGAATACTTCTTGACAAGCTTGTTTTGAAGGTCATGCACAAAGGTTTGAGTATGCGTCGAACAGATGTGACTATACATAAATTTCTCACATCTGTGGTACACACTGTATTGCTTATTATAATAATAGTAATGGCACTTTCTGCACTTCAAGTACCTATGTCATCAATAGTCGCAACTATCGGTGCAGCAGGTCTTGCTATCGGTCTTGCTCTTCAAAACAGTCTTTCAAACGTCGCAGGCGGCTTTATCATACTTTTTTCAAAGCCTTTTAAATGCGGTGATTATGTAAAAATAGGCGACTCAGAGGGAACTGTTGACGCTATCTCTATACTTTACACCACCCTAAAGACCCTTGAGAATAAGATGATATTTATACCAAACGGAGTTGTTTCACAATCGACTATTACGAATATAACTGCTGACGACAAACGTCGCCTTGAACTGAAATTCTCTATCAGCTACAATGACGACCACAACAAGGCAATGGCTATTCTTAGAGAAATGCTCAATGATGAGCCAAGGGTAATAAACGAGCCTGACAAGCCGCTTGTAGCTATCTGCGAACATGGTGCGAGTGCAATTATTCTCATCATGCGTGTATGGATACCGACCGATGCTTACTGGGAGATACGATACAAATTTCTCAAAGAGGCAAAGGAACGCTTTGACGCAAACGGCATTTCCATACCATTCGACCAACTTGACGTACATATATCAAAATAACAAAAGTCCGCAGACGAGCATCTGCGGACTTTTTACCTCATATCTTCCCTGTTCTTATATAAAAATCTGTTCACATCAATACTGTCTGCAATTGGCAGCTTAGTTTTGTCACAGTATGTTTTTTCAAGACTTTCAAGCTTCTCTGCTATTCTAAGCTGACCGTCAAGCGCACTTTTTATACACTCCGCAAAAGGACTTCCGCATAGATCACTGTAGGTCTGACAAAACTCCTTTGAATACGCCTTGACAAAAAATCTTGCTTCTTTTATTATATTTCCGTCAGTTACCATTGTTATCCTCCAGACTTGTGAGCAACCCTGAACGCTGATTTTTCAAAGCCGCTGTAAGCTTTTGCATATCTTCCTTTAGCTGCGGCTCTTTTATCTCACTCACATAATGCTCAAACCTGTCTATCATGCAGTTTTCAGACACGATAAGTCTTTTTATCGCCGCAAACTGTTCCTCAGTTATCATAAAGACCGCCTCCCGATATTATTATACCGAAGGCGGTCTGTTTTATTCTTTATGCTTTTCATCAAGAAGCGTTGTGGCTATTGCAGCACAAAACACCTTTTTAGCACCCATTTCTTTTAACAGCCTGCTACAGACATTGAGAGTTGCACCTGTTGTGTAAACATCATCAAATAGCAGGACATTTTTACCTTTTATATCAGCGTGTTTCGCTAGAGAATAATAAATATCCTCCGCATGAGTTTTTCGTTGAGCGGCAGTCAAAGTATGCTGTTCTGCGGTATCCCTTGTCCGTCCAAGCAGACGATGATCTTCTCTTATCCCAAGCTCCATAGCCGTAAAGTGTGCAAGCTTTTGTGCCTGATCATATCCCCTTTTACGGCGTTTTGATCTGTGCATTGGCACTGATGTAATGATATCCGCCTGCTGTGCGATACTATTTTCTCTGAGCACATTGCCCAGAAGCTTCGCAGAATATTCTGCAAAATTAAGCTGTCTGTCGTCTTTAAGCTGATGTATTGCTTTCACGCAGATATCCTCATATCTCATAAGAGTATGAACGCTATCAAAATGCAGTGAATCATGATCCAGGCACTTATCCTTGCCGCACTTTTCGCACAATATTTCTTTATGAAAAGGCAGCTTACATTCACAATTTTTGCACAAAAGCTCGTCCCATTTTATAAAACTTCCACATATAGGACAACGATTAGGATAAACAAAATCAAGCAGAAATTTATATATCGAGCGTCTGCTGACCACTGTCGTCACCCTCTACAAGCTCCATTAGCATATTTTTAAGCGCAGTATACCTCAAAGTGCGTTTATTATTATCTATCATAAAATCAACACGATTTTTCGAGCCAACTATTATAAGCATTCTTTTGGCTCTTGTCACAGCCGTATAAAGCAGATTTCTGTAATAAAGCTTGTCAAATCCACCAAATACAGTGAGAATGACAACATCAAACTCAGAACCTTGGCTTTTATGCACTGTTATGGCATAGGCAAGCTCCAGATTATCCAGCATTTGTTTGTCATAGACAGCTATTCTGCCCTCAAAATCTATAGTCACAGTTTTAAGTATCTTGTTCACTGCAATTATTATGCCTATATCGCCGTTAAAAATGCCTGCGCCACTTTCGGTCTTGTCCTCGGTTATATACTTTTTCCAAAGAATTTCATAATCATTCTTGGTCTGCATGACCTTGTCACCTTTTCTGAAAGTATAAACAGGGGTCTTGACCTCTGATTTTCCTGCGGCAGGAGGATTAAGCTCCTGCTGTAGACGCTTGTTTAGCTCCACAGTACCCGCAGGACCTTTACGTGTAGGTGAAAGCACCTGAATGTCGTCTATGGGCGAGTAATCGTAGGCTTTTGGCAGCCTTGTTTTGCAAAGCTCCACCACAAGATCCTGAAGTTCTCCATATTCAAGCCGTTGCATAAAAAAGAAATCCTTGTCCTTGCTAGCCAGGTCGATATGCTCGCCGTTTACTATCTTATGGGCGTTCATAACAATCTCAGACTCCTGTGCCTGTCTGAAAATCTCTTTTAGTGTTACAACAGACATTACTCCGCTGTCAATAATATCCTTTAACACATTTCCTGCACCTACCGACGGAAGCTGATCGCTATCCCCCACCAGAACGAGCTTGCAGGTAACACTTATGGCTCTCAAAACGGCTTCAAAAAGGCAGGAATCCACCATGGACATCTCGTCGATTATCAATGCGTCACAATCGAGAAGATTGTTTTCATCATGTATAAACGCAAGTGTGTCACCGCTTGTATGCTTCACTTCAAGAAGTCTGTGGATAGTTTTTGCGTCAAATCCCGTAAGGTCAGAAAGCCTTTTGGCGGCTCGGCCTGTTGGTGCGCATATCATAACGTTAAGTCCTTGCTGCTGATAAAGAGAAATTATAGCATTGAGCGTTGTGGTCTTACCTGTACCCGGCCCTCCCGTCAGCACAAGAAAGCCCTTTGACAGTGCAAGATTTATGGCTTCACGCTGTATTTTTTCATATTGTATGCCATTATTCTCCTCTTCGAGATCAATCACTTCGGAAAAGTCTATCTTATTGTCATAAGAGATCTGCCGCATTATGGCAAGTCGCCTTGCTATGTAGTCCTCAGCTTTGTAAAAATCTGCAAGCATAACAAAACGTCTGCCATGCTTATCGTAATAGTAGAGGTTTTCCTCCTCAGTTTCGTCCTCGATCACTTTTTTTATAAGCTTTTCATCAACATCAAGATAACTCACCGCTGTTTTCACAAGACTGTCTAAAGGCAGGCAGGTATGACCTTGGTCAGCGTTTTGTCTTAGAATATATGTAATGCCTGCCTTTATCCTGCACTCACTGTCAGCAGGGATATCAGACTTTGCCGCAACTGCGTCCGCACGGGAAAATGACAGATCGACGCCCTGAATACAAAGCACATAAGGGTTTGATTTTATGATCTGCTCGGCAGTGTTGCCCCAACGCTTCCACGCCTTTATGCCATAAGAAGTTTCTATCTCGAATTTGTTAAGATATGACATAAGAGACCTTGCGGCAAAAGTGGTTTTGAACTCCTGAGATATTTTTTCCGCTTTTTTCACTGTTATCCCGTCTATCTCCGTGAGCCTGTCGGGCGTATTTTCTATTATGTCAAGGGTATCGTCCCCGAACTTGTTCACAAGCTTTTTTGCAAGTACAGGTCCTACGCCTGATATAGCACCGCTTGCAAGATAACGCTGGATCGCTGCAGAGGTAGTAGGCAAAGAACGCTCAAAGATATGAACCTTGAACTGCTCGCCGAACTTCTGATGTGAAGTGAACTCCCCTGTTACAACGAGATCTTCGCCCTCCTCAACGTCACCCATTTCGCCAACAACTGTGATAAGGTCATTGTCACAGTTAAGCATAAGCACACAGAAGCCTGTGTCCTCACTTTTAAATATTATGCTGTCAACCTCACCCTTGAGGGTCTTTAAATCTTCCATATTATTCTCCGAATGATCTATTTTTCATGGCATTTCAGCTCTCTGCGCTTGATAAAATCTGCAAGTTCAGTTATATCAACACAGTGAACGATGCTATAATCCTGTTCCAAACGCTTTGAAACATAATTTATCTCGCTTTTGTCAAGCTGAACGAGGATTATTTCTCTTCCATAATATTCAGGCTGAAAAAACTCCTCCCAATAACAGCTTTTTACCATATGTTCAAGCTCATGTGTATTCTTTTTGCATGGGATAAGCAAATATCCTCCACGCTTGCCAACATTTCGCACCTTATACCATTTCACCCAAAACCAAATAACGACCGCCAGCACAAGAGCCAGAAGAAGTATAAGATTCAACACAAGATCACCTCCACATATTATTAGTACATTTTATGCGTAAAGCAGATTTTGTGTCATATGATTCATTTTACACCTTTTTGACGAAAAAAGCAAGATTTTTATGCAAAACAAAAAAGCTGCCCCGAAGGACAGCTTGAATTATTTACTTTATCTCAACTGAAGCAGCCCAATCCTTGAACTTATCTTCATACTTTGACTTATTTTTCTGCTCGCAGAGAAAATCAAAAATGTAGTAGCCACCGTTGCCCTCTGTTATAGAACTCATGCCGTAATAATGTTTATCTCCTATGCTCTGGGTATAATAAATATATTTTGAATCCCTGCCTGTTATTTTTAAAGTAGTTGTGCCGTTTTCAAGAAAAAAATCAAAGATATCAGAAGCAGATTCACCCTTGCCATAGCCGTAAAGTGCCAAATCAGAATATGAAAGCTTAACAGCGTTTATGCCCACCTCGTTGTTGGAGAAGTTATCAAGGGCATACAGATTTGTACTGCTGGATTTCTCAATATCCGCAGGAGCGGTCATTGTATATCCCGTACCCTGCAATGTTTTTGTAGCTGTGTTTTTGTAAAAATATCTCACGCCGAAAGCCACCAAGAACGCAAGGATAAACACAAGAACTGACATCAAGGGCTTTGGTATACCCTTTTTAGCAGATGTAACCGGCGCTATCTTATAAGGCTCATATGCACTGCCATAAGGCGTCTGAGCATTGCCATTCTGCGGAGGCGGATAACTCTGCTGAGCGTAGCCGTTCTGTGGCTGACCATAAGATTGCTGACCCTGAGCATAATTCTGCTGAGGTACTGCATTCACAGGTTGTGTTCCTGTTGTGTTACGCTTGCCAAAGCCAACATTCTCACCAAGGTTTGATGTGTCGATAGAATCCATATAACCGCTTGTTTCAGACTTCACAGCCGACCCACAATTAGGACAAAAAGCGTCAGTATCACTGATCTTTGCCGAACAAATAGGACATTTCATATTCTTTTCTCCCTCATATAATTTATGCTTTTATTCTAACATATGCTGTTTATTATGTCAATAATTTAACAAATCGTTTTTATAAATTTTGTATTAATTGATATGGATAGTGCTTGCCCACTTTTCAAATTTCGGGTCATAGAAATCCTTTTCATCAGCCTTACAGCCAAAAACAAACCAATAATATTTATAACCTGACTTTTTGCATATAGCATAGTTATAAACTTCGTCGCCCGTTTTTGCACGATAGGTCATTTTAAGCTTGTTACCACTAGCATACACTTCTTTATAGCTACTTCCAAACTGACTTTTCAAATTGCCCTTCATGTAGGTGACAAACAGTTTCTCAGTAAGAATATCCGTTGTTTCGCCAGCAAGTGAAGAGTAATCAAGGATCATGTACTGAAAATCGCTATCAACATCGGCGTACTTTCCGTTAGCTTTTACAGTTCCATCTCTGCTCTGTGCCGCATAATCTGTTGTGGTCTCCTTTTCAAGTGACCTTGGCAGTTCAATGCTAAAGTTCTCCTCTCTAATGGTATGGGTTGAAACATTGCGATAGTACCAATATCCAAAACCGATAGCTGCGCCCACAAACAATGCCAGCAAAAGGATAAGCACCTTTTTGCCTATGGACATATTCTTTCCCACTGCCCTCACATTGCTGTTAAGACCATTGTCAAAGCCATTGTTAAAGTTATTATTGAAACTATTGCCATACCTCGGCTGTGCCGAATTTACCCCTGTCATTTCAATAACTCTTGTGCCACAATTCTGACAGCAAATGCTGTTAGGCAGAATATCGCACCCGCATACTGTACACTTCATACAGATACCCCCTATAAAAATTTATTACTTTTATATTAACACACTTCTTCTATTTTGTCAACAAAAAAAGCGGACAGCACATAGCCGCCCGCTCTTAAAAACTTATTACTTAGCGTTCTTCTTAGCTTCGATATCAGCAAGAGCGTCTTTTCTTGAAAGATTGATCCTTCCCTGATCGTCGATCTCCATTACCTTAACAACGATCTCGTCGCCAACAGAAACAACGTCCTCCACCTTTTCTACTCTTGACTTATCAAGCTTAGAAATGTGTACCAAACCGTCCTTACCAGGAGCTATCTCAACAAAAGCACCAAAGTTCATAATCTTTACTACCTTACCTCTGTAGATAGCACCTATCTCAGGGTCATTAGCGATAGTATTAATGATATTGATTGCCTGTTCAGCCTTATCCTTGTCGATACCTGAAACGAATACGCTACCGTCCTCAGAAATGTCTATCTTAACGTCACACTCAGCAGAGATCTTCTGAATTACCTTTCCGCCTGAACCGATAACATCTCTGATCTTGTCAACCGGTACCTTTGTTGCCAGCATCTTAGGTGCCCACTTGCTTACCTCAGCACGAGGAGCAGGGATAGCCTTGAGCATTATCTCATCAAGAATATACATTCTTGCTTTTCTTGTCTTTTCAAAAGCACTTGCGATTATCTCAGGTGTCAAACCGTCGACCTTGATATCCACCTGAATAGCTGTGATGCCGTTCTTTGTACCGCCTACCTTAAAGTCCATATCGCCGTAGAAGTCCTCAAGGCCCTGAATGTCTACCATAGTCATCCAGCTGCCGTCCTCCTTAGTGATAAGACCGCATGAAATACCTGCAACAGGCTCTTTGATAGGAACGCCTGCGTCCATAAGTGCAAGTGTAGAACCACAGATAGAACCCTGTGATGTAGAACCGTTTGAAGAAAGCACCTCAGATACGCATCTGATAGCATATGGGAACTCTTCAACAGAAGGGATAACCGGAACGAGTGCTCTCTCAGCAAGTGCGCCGTGACCTATCTCTCTTCTTCCCGGGCCTCTTGAAGGTCTTGTTTCACCAACAGAATATGAAGGGAAATTGTACTGGTGCATATATCTCTTGGAAGTTTCCTCATCAATACCGTCAAGTTTCTGAGCGTCTGAAACAGGGCCAAGTGTTGCGATAGTCATTACCTGTGTCTGACCTCTTGTGAAGATACCTGAACCGTGTACTCTTGGGAGAACACCAACTTCAGCAGCAAGTGGTCTTATCTCGTCGATACCTCTGCCGTCAACACGCTTGCCCTCATAGAGCCAGTTTCTAACTATCTTCTTCTGGAGCTTATACATAACTTCGTCAAGAACAGCAGTGTTATCCTCGCACTGCTCGTCGAACTTCTCATGAACAGCGTCGATTATTGGCTGGAGTCTTGCGTCTCTTACATTCTTATCATCTGTATCAAGAGCGACCTTTACCTGCTCGCCTACCATTGCTTCAACAGCGTCGAACAGATCGTGGTCAACTTCCATTGACTCAAACTCGAACTTAGGCTTACCGATCTGAGCCTTGATATCGTTGATGAAAGCTACCATTTTCTTTATCTCTTCATGACCTGTCATGATAGCCTTGAGCATAAGATCGTCAGGTATCTGGTCTGCACCTGCTTCGATCATAACTATCTTTTCAGCTGAACCTGCAACTGTAAGGTTAAGTCTGTTCTTAGCTCTCTGCTCAAGAGTTGGGTTGAGCACCAGCTCGCCGTCAACGTAACCTACGTTGATAGAAGCAACAGGTCCGTTCCAAGGGATATCAGAGATGGAAAGTGCAATAGATGTAGCTATCATACCTGTGATCTCAGGTGAGTTGTCAGGGTCAACAGAAAGAACTGTCATAACAACTGAAACGTCATTTCTCATATCCTTTGGGAAAAGAGGTCTGATAGGTCTGTCTACACATCTTGAAGCAAGGATAGCCTTGTCAGAAGCCTTGCCTTCTCTCTTTGTGAAAGAACCTGGTATTCTGCCTACTGCATACATTTTCTCCTCAAAGTCAACTGAAAGTGGGAAAAAGTCAACACCCTCTCTTGGCTTTGCAGAAGCTGTAACGTTAGCCATTACAACAGTTTCACCGTATCTTACCCAGCAAGAGCCGTTAGCAAGTCCGCAGGTCTTACCTGTTTCAACTACTACAGGTCTGCCTGCATATGTCGTTTCAAAAGTTTTGAAATTCTCAAACATTGTCTTTCCTCCATTTTAGAAATTTAGTTTTTTCTGTATGGTGAAAGCATTAGCAATGAACAGGACATACGAGCTTCATACATTCTGTTTAATGCTAAGTTACCTTTCACCTACAGTTCAAATAAACACCAAAAGGCAGTGGCAATAAATGCCTCTGCCTTGATGTCAGTTACATGATTACTTACGGATACCCAGCTTTTCGATAGTAGCTCTATATCTTTCGATATCCTTCTTCTTGAGGTAGTTGAGGAGATTTCTTCTCTTACCGATCATCTTGAACAGACCACTTCTTGAGTGGTTGTCCTTCTTGTGTGTCTTAAGATGTTCTGTAAGGTCGCTGATTCTCTTTGTAAGGATAGCGATCTGTACCTCAGGTGAACCTGTGTCTGTTTCGTGAGTTCTGTTAGCTTCGATAACAGCTGTCTTTTCGTCTTTTCTAAGCATTTTTTTGTACCTCTTTCGTTAAAATATTTCCGATGTAAAAGAATATGGCAGGTAACTTTCCCACTTACGGGCGTGACCCATATTCTGTTGCATGGATATGTTGCAGTAAACAACTCATATATTATACATTATTTCAGACAAATTGTAAATAGTCTTAACAGAAATTTTACAACTATTCTATGCCGTGATGAGCCTTGCCTGCTGTGAGTGTGTTTCTCATAAGCATTGCAATGGTCATAGGGCCAACTCCGCCCGGAACAGGTGTGATAAATGAAGCCTTATCCTTGCAGTCTTCAAAATCAACGTCACCGCAAAGCTTGCCGTTTTCATCACGATCCATACCAACGTCGATAACTACTGCGCCCTCCTTGATATAATCAGCGGTTATCATCTTTGGTCTGCCAACAGCCGCAACCAGTATATCTGCTCTCTGGCAAACTTCTTTAAGATCTTTTGTCTTTGAGTGGCATATAGTTACAGTGCCATTATTGTGCAGCAACAACATAGCCTGTGGCTTACCAACGATATTGCTTCTGCCAACCACTACGCACTCCTTGCCTGAAATGTCAGTACCTGTTGACTTGATAAGCTCCATAACGCCGGCAGGTGTGCATGGCAGAAAACTGTAATCGCCTATCATTATCTTGCCCACGTTTACAGGATGGAAAGCGTCAACGTCCTTGTCAGGTCTGATGTTATTTATTATCACTTTATCGTCAAGATGCTTTGGCAATGGGAGCTGAACAAGTATTCCGTCCACTCTGTCGTCATCATTGAGCTTTTTGACAAGGTCGAGAAGCTCTTTTTCTGTTGTTTCCGCAGGGAGAGCATACTTGAATGAATTAAAGCCCACAGTTTCGCAAGCCTTTTCCTTGTTTCTTACATAGACCTGTGAAGCAGGGTCATCACCGACGATGACCACTGCTAGACCTATCTCTATGCCCTGCTCTTTAAGCTTCTCTGTTTCAAGTCTTATTTCTTCCTTGACCTTGGCTGATACTGCCTTGCCGTCAATTATCTGTCCCATTTATTCTTCCTCCGTATCCTTTTCATCTGTATCTTTTACTTCGCTGTCCTCGTCGTTATCGTCACCAAGGATAGACTTATACTCTGTCTCGGCTTTGGTGTGTGACTCCTTGTCCTTTTCCTCGGCTTCTTTAAGCTTGTCTTTTTGAGCCTGCTTGCCGAATTTTTCGTCATATTCTTTTTGAAGCTCAATAAAGCTTTCGCCCTTATTCTTAGCCTCTTTTATCTTATATTTAAGCTCTTTCTTTTCCTTCTGCATATCATTATAGCTGTTATACTGCTCAAGCTGTGCCTTTGAAAGCTCTGTGTCAACGAACAGTTTATAGTCGCTGTTTCTCTTTGTGATACCTCTGAACACGATTATAAGTACAAGTGAAGCAAGAACACAAGTGCCTGCAACAAGCTGTGATACTCTTATGTTTCCAAGATAGAGCGAATCTGTTCTCAGACCCTCGATGAAAAATCTTCCAAGACCATACAAGCCTGTGTACATAAGAAATACTTCGCCGTCAAACTTGCGGTGTTTAAGATAGAAATGCAGGATTATAAATCCAATAAGACACCAAATAGATTCATAAAGGAAGCATGGGTGGATAGGGTCAAGAGCCGACACTTTGCCGCCAAGCTCGTCATAATGATTTGAGATATATTCCATTGTGGTGTTGCTTATCATGCCCCAAGGAAGCTTTGTATTTGCACCGAAGGCCTCCTGATTGAAGAAGTTGCCCCAGCGTCCGATACACTGACCGATAAGAAAGCACGGTGCGACCACGTCAAGAAGTGCAGTAAGCTTCAGCTTTCTTATTTTTGCGATTATTCCACCTACAAGTATCGCACCGATAAGTCCGCCGTAGATAGCAAGACCTCCGTCACGAATATCGAAAAACTCTGAGAATTTCATGCCCTCTGTATTAAAGATGATATAATAAAATCTTGCGCCAAAGATAGCTCCAATAAGTCCGCCGATAACGGCATCTGTCGCTCTGTCAGGGTCGATGCCTACGGTCTTCATTCTTCTGAAGCCGTATATCATCGCAAGAAGAATACCGATGGTTATTAAAAAACCATACCAATATATCTTGAAATTCGTGCCTGGCACTGTAAAAAGCACCCTGTCGATATCAATACCCTCTTTGAAGATATTGTCACCCTTTCCGAAATTGGGGAAATAAACTCTGTTTGGAAACTCTCTGAGTTTTTCCCTTATTGCGTCATTTGCCGAAGAGTCGGCAAGAAACTGCAATGCTGTCATAAATTTATCATTCCTTTCACTGAGTCTGTGGCTCAAAATACCTACTTATTATCTACCACGGAGATAGACGACTTTTCAGGGTCGAACATTTCTCTTACGGCGTTTTCGCAATCCTCCACAGTCATTTCTGCAAGAACCTGTGCTTCATAGAAAGCGTCAGAGTTTTCAAAATAGCTTTCTGCAAGATAATCTGCTGCTCTTTCAGGATTATTCATTCCCCTTACTATTTCGCCGTACATAGAACGCTTTATCATATCAAACTGCGACTTGTCAAAGCCCTCTGTCTTTACACGCTCTATCTCAGCTAGATAACGGCGATAAAGCTCTTCGGGGTCATGGGATTCGCCTGAAATTATTGGCGAGAACACGCCACCGCTTGTGAACACTTCGACACCGAACTGCGAATTTATCAGTCCGTCGTCAAAAAGCTGCTTATAAAGTGGCGAAGACGAGCCTATAAGCAGATGAAGCGCAACTGACGCTGTTCCAGCCTTTTTGAAAAGTTCTCTGCCCTCATAAGGCTTGCACTTGAAGCCGATATTGAAAAGTGGCAGACCCACAGGGAAGCTCTGAAATATCTTTTTCTGCGCTACATTTTCAGGCTCATCAGGAAGCTTTGTTTCAAGCTCCATATCTTCGCATGGCTTCAACATTTTATCGCATATTTCCATGACCTTATCCTCGTCAACATTTCCTGCAATGGCAAGGACCATGTTGTGAAGATTATAGAAAGTGTAGTAACACTTATAAAGAAGATCAGGGGTTATCTCAGCAATAGTATCAACAGTTCCTGCAATATCTATCTTTATAGGGTGATTTACATACATTGCTCTCAGCAGATTATAAAAGCACTGTCTTTCAGGAGAATCTGCACACATTTTTATTTCCTGACCGATTATGCCCTGCTCTTTGGCTACAGACTGCTCTGTAAAATATGGCTTCTGAACAAAGTCAAGAAGTATTTCAAGAGAATCCTCCCAATTTTCCGAACAACTGAACGTATATGCCGTTTCATCAAAAGACGTGAAAGCGTTTGCATTTGCACCTGTTTTTGCATATAAGTCAAAAACATCTGTGTCCTCGTTTTCAAAAAGCTTATGCTCCAAAAAGTGAGCAATGCCCTCAGGCACAGTGATGAAATCTTTGCTGTCCTTGGTCTTGAAACAGTTGTAAATTGAGCCGTACTTTGTGGCAAATATGGCTTCTGTAGTTGTGAAGCCCTCCATTTTCCACACAAGCACGTCAAGTCCTGACGGGTGATGAAAAACGCTGTAGCTCTCGCCCAGTCGCTCGCTCTTTACGATCTCCTTATTCATCACAGTCCTCCTTTTCCTCTCCCCTGATAACGAAAACAGTATCAGACTTAAAGGTCTTTGCACAGCTTATTATGTCCTCACGGGTAAGATTTGCTATCCGCTCGTTTATCTCCTCAGGGGTGAAAGCCGTGTTTCGTGTGTTCTGTGCAGCATACCAACCCATGATATCATATATACTGTCATAATTCGACTTGAAGCCGCCGCAAAGAGATTTCTTTGTGTTTTCAAGCTCCTCATCTGTAAAGTCACCGTCGCATATCGCCTCAAGCTGATCTTCAATGGCTTTTCTTGCCTTTTCTATGTTACAGCTTTCAACGCCACTATCGATAAAAAGAGTGCCCTTTCTGTCGACATATGCGGAAGAACAATAATAGCAAAGACTCATCTTTTCTCTCACATTTGCAAAAAGCTTTGAAAAAGGCGTTGCTCCGAGAAGCATACAGAAAAGCTTTGCGGTGTAGATATCCTCATAATCCGACTTAAAAGCCATGACCATTTTGCTTTGGCTTACCTGCATTTTAAGCTCTCTATAAACAGGCTCTGCCTTTGCAGGTGAATTGTGTCTGTAGTCTATTTTCTCCACAGGCGAAACTCTTTCGAGGGCAGCCATTTCATCTCTTATAAGCTTTTCAGCAGCAGCCGTGTTTCCACCGCCTGATATGGTTATCTCTATCTTTGCACTTTCAAGAAGCTTTTTGTGTTGTCTTAATAAATCCTCCTGAGTTATGTTCTCAGCAAGCTCCACAGTTCCAATTGCAGACACAGCCGCAGGCTCGCCCTCAAATATGACCTTTTTTGCCTGCAATAGTGCATAGCCACGCTTGTCATTGACAGTGGCAACAATAGCGTCGATAAGCTCCTGCTTTCTCAAAGTAAAATACTTCTCACAGAACTTTCCGTCAACAAGGTGCGGTCTGAGCAGACAGTTCAAAAGCTGTCTTACCACCTGAACGGATATTACTTCGCCGTCTATAGTATAATCGTCGCCGATAAAGCTCGCAGACAGACCGACAGACTGATAATCGCCTATTGTACCGCAGTTCGTACCGATACTAGAGCCGTAAAGTCCTGTTAGTGTAGATGTAAGCTTTGTTCGTGAAGGTATCTCCGCATTTGATGTCACAAGCACTGTTTGAAGCATTGCATTTACGCAGGCTGTTTTTTCGTTCAGCGGTGATATAAATGCTATCTTCACGCAGTTTGACTTGAATTTCTTGTCATATATTCTTGTAAGAGATATCCCTCTGCCGAGTTCTTCCCTACTATAAGATACAGCCATTTGATTACTCCTTCAAGCGTTTTCACGCTAAAATTTTTCGTGATAACACGATAATAATATAGTATATCACATTCCTGTGCAGATTTCCATACTTTTCACAAGAATTTCATAAATACACTTATTCTATTACCGTATAAATGAAATTTTCCCAGTGAAGCATTGTTCCCTCGTCTGTTTCGTCAGGCAAAAGCGCTCTTGCCATAAGAAGATCTTCGCCTGTGTCCACATTGAGAAGATGTGCATAATCGCCGTCAATTTTTGTTACCTTATATGTTCTTGGCTCCATTTTTATTCTCCTTTTCTGTCCATAAATACCACGTTTTCAGCACCCAGTCTGTTTTCAAGTTCGACGAGCAGTTCAGGACACATTTTCACAGCATGAACAGACTTTATGCCTGTCATTTTGCGAATATCGCTGAAAAATACCGCAAACTTTGAACCAGTCTGTGCTCTGTATTTCTCGGCTATAGTTCTAACAGCCTTTATGCCCTCTGCATCTCTTGAAACAAGCCTTACGCAAATATCCCTTTGAAGCTGTAATGAGCAAAATCTATCGACAGGCTCGAGCATATCCGCAAGTATCTTAGGTTCTTCTTCCTCCTTGCAGGATATCTTGCCTTTGACGTGTAGAAGCGCTCTGTCTTTTATAAGGCCTCCCATAGTTTGAAAAACTGACGGAAAAACCACTATCTCTAATGTTCCGAACTTGTCTTCAAGCTCCACAAAACACATCATATCGCCTTTTTTGGTCTTTAGCATTTTTCTGCCCCTGACCATTCCAGCATAGTCTACTTCCGCCCCATCAGCGAAACGTTTATCAGCCATTCCGCCCTCGTCTGTACAGGCTTTTATGAGCTGTGCAGAGGTGACGCACCTTGCGGCTGAGATCACACACTCAAAGCGGTCTATAGGGTGGGCTGATATATACATACCAAGAGCTTCATGCTCAAATTCAAGAAGCTGCTGTTCGTCAAACTCGCCGCAGCGTTCTATCTTCTTTTCCATTGGCAAAGCAGCACCCATGCCAAACAAGTCAAGTTGACCCTCGATCACACTTCCGTCTGACCGAGTTACGCTTTTCATTATGTCCTCGCAAGCATTGAGATGTTCACGTCTGGTGTATCCAAAACCGTCAAAAGCTCCGCTCTTTATAAGTGCTTCCACTGTTCTCAGGTGGATATCTCTGCCCGAAACTCGTGTACAAAAGTCTTGAAGCGAATGAAACGCTCCACCTGATTTACGCTCAGAAACTATCCTGTCGATAGCCCCCTCGCCAAGTGACTTCACCGCAAGAAGCGCAAAGCGTATTCCCTCAGGCTCAGCCACAAAGCCGCTTTCACTTTTATTTATATCCAGCGGCAAAATTTTAACGCCGCTTTTGCCAACATCTGCGATATATCCGTAAAGCTTATCGGTGCTGTCAAGAAGCGTGATAGTCATAAGTGCCGCCATGTATTCTTTATAGAAATGACATTTTAAATACGCTGTCTGATATGCGATAGTTGCATAAGCCGCTGCATGGGATTTGTTAAAGGCATAGCTTGCAAAAGAGGTCATTTCGTCAAATATCTCATTGGCAACATTAGCGGGCACACCGTTTGCCACTGCACCACAGCACTGCCCTTTCTCACCGTAGATAAACGCTTTTCGCTCGTTTTCCAAAACAGCCGCTTTCTTTTTAGCCATTGCTCGCCTTACGATATCCGCTCTGCCGTATGAATATCCTGCGAGCGTGCGGAATATCTGCATTACCTGCTCCTGATAAACTATACAGCCGTATGTCACTTCAAGTATGCCTTTGAGCAATGGGTGCTTATACACTATCCTGTCAGGTTCATGGCGGTTTCGGATATATGTTGGGATCGAGTCCATAGGTCCTGGGCGGTAAAGAGAGATAACAGCGATAAGGTCCTCTATTCTTTCAGGGCGAAGCTTCATGACCGTTGCGGTCATTCCTGCACTTTCAAACTGGAAAACGCCCTCCGTTTTGCCCTGTGACAGCATTTCATATACCTTCTTGTCATCAAGAGGTATCTTCTCCAAGTCAAAATCAGGGTGAGTTTCTATCACCTGCTTTCGGCAGTGGTCTATAATGGTAAGGTTGCGGAGTCCGAGAAAATCAATTTTAAGAAGTCCCAATCGTTCAAGCACTGTCATTGTATACTGTGTGGAAACTTGTCCGTCACGAGAATAGAGAGGAACGTAAAAGTCAACCGGCTCTTTTGTGATAACAACGCCTGCTGCGTGGGTGGACACGTTTCGTGGCATACCCTCGACGCTCATGGCAATATCAAGAAGTTGTCGTATCTTCATATCAGTCTTATAAAGGGAACTAAGCTCAGGTATATTCTCTATGGAATATTTAAGCGGCTGACCTCTCGGTATCTTCTTTGCAAGCATATCTCCGGTCTGATAAGGCAGACCCATTGCTCTTGCCACATCTCTCACTGCCTGCTTTGCCGCAAGCGTGCCAAAGGTCGCAATCTGCGCCACATGGTCAGAGCCGTATTTCTCCACAACGTAATCAATGACACGCTGTCTGCCTTCCATGCAGAAATCTATATCAAAGTCAGGCATGGAAACTCTTTCTGGATTAAGAAAACGTTCAAAAAGCAGATCATATTTCAGCGGGTCAATGCCTGTTATACCAATACAATATGCACACAGGCTTCCTGCACCTGAACCACGTCCGCAGCCAACAGGTATACCGTGGGTCTTTGCATAGTGAACAAAATCCCACACGATGAGATAATAGTCAGTATATCCCATTCTCGTTATAACGTCAAGCTCATAGTCAACACGTTTCAAAGCCTCTTTTGTAGGATTTTCATAACGTTTATAAAGCCCTTTCATGCACATATCACGAAGAAACTTTTCGTTATCTGAAACACCGTCTATATGGAAATACGGAAGCTTTGTTTTGCCAAACTCAAAGCTTACATTACATCTGTCAGCTATCTTTACTGTATTCTCCAGCGACTCAGGCTGAGAGGGAAAAAGCTCCGCCATTTCTTCTGCCGACTTTACATAAAACTCGTTTGTCGGAAATTCAAGCCTGCTTGGGTCGTCTAGTGTCGTGCCTGTTGAGATACACATTAATACACGTTGCGCATTAGCGTCTGAACGTCTGAGATAGTGTGCGTCATTAGTGCAGACCATCGGTATTCCTGTTTCTCGTGAAAGCTTTATAAGCATAGGCAATATTCTCTGTTGGTCTGCAAACTTATGATTTTGAAGCTCTATAAAGTAATTATCCCTGCCGAATATATCACGATATCTGAGAGCCGTCTGCTTCGCACCCTCATAATCGCCATTGGCAAGCTTTCTGGGTATCTCACCCGCAAGACAAGCCGACAGACAGATAAGCCCATTATGATATTTTTCAAGCAGCTCTATATCCACTCTAGGCTTGCTGTAAAAGCCCTCTGTATATGTCGCCGACACAAGCTTTATAAGATTTTGATAACCCTCGTTGTTTTCGCACAGAAGCACAAGGTGGTAAGGCGAACTGTCTATCTTCGCTAGCTTGTCAAATCGTGTTCTTGGCGCAACATACACCTCACAGCCTATTATAGGTTTTATGCCCTGAGCAAGACATTCGTTATAAAACTCCACTGCCGCAAACATATTTCCATGGTCTGTGACCGCAACTGCTTTCTGTCCAAGCTCCTTTACACGCAAAACAAGCTCCTTGATACGGCAGGCGCCGTCAAGGAGCGAATATTCACTATGAAGATGTAGATGTACAAACTCAGGCATTTTTATTCCTCTTTCAGTGCAAGACCTTTTTCAACTCTTATCCTGTCAGCTATTTCTGCTATCTTCTGCAATCTATGGTTTGCCCCCGAACGTGAGATAGGAGGATCTATGGCTGCACCAAGATCTTTAAGGTTGAAGTCAGGATTATTATATCTAAGCTCAGCTATCTCCTGCAAATTATCAGGGAGAGAATAAAGCCCCACTGTCTCGTCTATAAGTTCGATATCGCTTATCTGCTTTTCCGCTGCTTTCAGCGACTTCTCTATATTGGCGTTATCGCAGTTCACCGCTCGGTTTATCTTGTTGCGCATATCTTTCATCATTTTTACGTTCATAAGTTCAAGCGAACACATAGGCGCACCCATAAGAGTAAGCATATCTATGATATTCTCAGACTCTTTTATGTAAACTATCTGTGCGTTCTTACGTTCAACGTGCTTTGGAGTGATATCGTAATTATCTATAAGCAGCATACCAAAATCATTGCAAAGCTCCAGCGTTGGCATAACGAACTCCATATGATATTTTTTCTCAGGATTGTTCACCGAACCGCAGGCAAGAAATATACCAGCCACGAGCTGTGGATAAAACTTCTCTTTAGGCAGGTCAGCTTCTTCCAAACGCCTGCTCTTATCCATTCTGAAATAGTCAAGAAGTGTGAGCCTGTCCTCACGCTCAGGAATATCCAAAGCATAAAGCACAACGCCGTTTCGCTTTTTCTGCTCTGTGACTAACACTGCGTTTTCATTACCAGTTATCCTGCCGGTGTTCAACACGAAAAAGTCCGCTACCGCTTTGTTTTCAGTGAGAAAAGATATCTCATCATCTGACAGGCAGTTACAATAGGTAAGCATACCCATTATGCACACGTCAGCCTTTGGCTTTGAATTTATCTTGCTGATTATTTCTTCTTTTGCTCTGTATGAAAAGGATACGTCCTCCAACTTTCAAACCGCCTTACTGATTATTTATATCTCTGTGTGTTATTCTTATCCTGTGACCTTGCTTTCTCAGATGCTCCGCAACTGCTTCTGCAAAGGTAACGCTCCTATGCTTTCCGCCCGTACAGCCGAACGCTATAACAAGCTGTGACTTGCCCTCTTTTTCGTAAAGAGGTATGAGATAGTCGATAAGATCTGTTAGCTTGCCTAGAAGCACTTTGGCTTCGTCAAAGCTCAAAACATAATCATAAACGTCCTTGTCAAGACCTGTTTTGTTCTTAAGCTCAGGTACATAAAACGGATTAGGCAGACACCTTACGTCAAATACAAGGTCGCCCTCGCTCATTGCACCGAACTTGAACCCGAACGACTGAACATCAATATGCATAAACTCGTTGTTTCCAAGAAATATGGAATAAAGCCTTTCCTTAAATTGAGCTGTTGAGCTTCTGGACGTGTCTATATAAAAATCAGCCTGTGCTTTTATAGGTCTTAATATCTCACGCTCAGTTTCAATAGCTTTTCTTATGTTTCCATATGAAACCTCGTCAAGAGGGTGCTTTCTTCTTGTTTCCTTGTATCTTCTCACGATAACGTCATCTGAGCTGTCAAGGAAAAGTATTTTAAGACTCACGCCCTCGCCCTGAAGCTGCTTTACTGTGTCTTGAAGCTTCAGAAAAAGGTCGCCGCCTCTTATATCAACAACAAACGCTACTTTGTCTATTTTTCCGTCAGACTGACTGCATATGTTTGCAAACTTTGGGATAAGTTCAGGCGGCATATTATCAACGCAGTAATATCCTATATCTTCAAGCACATTCACTGCACTTGATTTTCCCGATCCTGACATACCGGTAATTATCACAAACTGCATAACGTTCATTCCTTTCTTACAAAGCTGAAAAAAATCATCACTTATTGATCCCTATTTAAATTATTCCTTGTAAGGTATTATCTTTACCTCACATTCAAGAAGATAGCCTGTCTGCTCTTTGACAATGTGCTGAACGTGTCTTATCACCGACATAATATCCTCAGTTGTTGCACCACCCTTGTTCACCACAAAACCGCAGTGCTTTTCAGACACCTGTGCTCCTCCCACTGTGTATCCCCTCAGACCACAGTCCTCAATGAGCTTTCCTGCAAACTGTCCCTCAGGTCTTTTAAAGGTCGAGCCTGCACTTGGATATTCAAGTGGCTGTTTTGAACGGCGTCTGCCCATAAGCTCCACCATTTTGTCCTGAATATCGTCATACGCTCCTGCCTCAAGTCTGAATACTCCTGAGGTTATGACTTCGCCGTTTTTCTGATAACAGCTGCTGCGATAGCTGAGAGCCATTTTATTTGCCTCTGTGGTATGTACAGTACCGTCTGCCCTCACGGAGTTTGCAGAGGTTATAACGTTTTTTATCTCACCGTCATAAGCACCTGCGTTCATATATATAGCACCGCCCACAGTTCCCGGTATGCCATAGGCAAACTCAAGTCCTGTGAGGTTATGCTCAAGAGCGAATCTGCACAGCTTTATAAGGCTGCACCCAGCCTCGGCGTATATGGTGTTTTCGTTCATCATTTTTATCTCGTCCACTGACTGACCCATGAGGAACACCACGCCCTCATAGCCTCTGTCATCAAAGAGAAGATTTGAGCCATTTCCAACAACAATATATCTTACGTTCCATTCGTGTGCGGCTCTAACAAGTTTTGCAAGGCTTTCCTCTGAGCTTATATCCACCATTGCAGTGCACGTTCCGCCTGTGCGGAATGTGGTATGCTTTGAAAGCGGCTCGTTGTAGACAACATTACATTCAAGCTCTGAGGCAAGATCAAGCAGCTTTTGTGTATTCATATATATCTGTAAAACGCCCTTGTGAGGGCTTCTCCTTTCATCGTTTTAAATATCGAGGTTTGGTCTTTTCGCAAGGACATATTCCCTTATCTTTTCCCAATCACTGTTCATGATAAGCTTCTCAGGAAAATCAAGTTCCTCCGCTATCTCTGCCACTTTCGGTGTTTGACCGATAAGCTGACAGAAATGACAATCAGAGTCAAAGACCACAGGCACTTCATACTTTTTGCAAAGCTTCATAAGCTCCACTACGTTTCTTCTGGGCGACCTTTTGCACGCAAATGAGCTTTCGTTTATCTCCACAAGCTTGCCGTACTCTTTGAACGCCTTTACGCCCTTTTCATAATCGAACATAAAAGGTGCGGTGGTGCAGTGACCTATAACATCCACCTGAGGGTTCTGTGCGACTTTCAGCCAGCTTTTAGTGTGGTTCTCAGGTGTCGAGGGAGTATAGCAGGCACTGTGCATAGACGCCACCACCCATTCAAGTCCTGAAAGCAGCTTTTCGCTGGTATCAAGCTCTCCGTCATCGCTCACAACGTTAGCCTCTATACCTCTGAGGACGGTTATCCCGTTTATCTTTCTCGGCAGTATGCCAAGGTTCACAAAGTGCCAGATATGTGGCGAATCAGGCATTTTCATGGCATGGTCTGTCATTGCTATGCCTTTCATTCCGTATTTTTCAGCCCACTGGCAATTCTCTGTTATGGTGGAGTAAGCATGAGTTGAAGCTATAGTGTGCGTGTGCATATCTCCCTGTAAGTGCATTATGATCTATCTCCTATTAAAAAAAGTATATGCGTGTTTTTAGAAATTATCCCAGTTCTTGATCTTGTCTTTCTTGTCCATTTGCAGACCAAGATTCTGCAAAAGTTCAGCGGCAGCGTTATAACCCATTTTCTTCTGACGGTTGTTCATAGCCGCAACTTCAAGGATAACAGCAAGGTTTCTGCCCGGCTTTATAGGAATGGTAAGGCTCGGTATCTTGATTCCGAGAATAGTTGTATACTCGTTATCTACACCCATTCTGTCGTATATCTTTGTGCTGTCCCAAGGCTCAAGCTCTACGATAAGGTCTATCTTCTCGCTTACCTTTACAGCACCCATACCAAACAGACGTCTTGTGTTGATGATACCGATACCTCTCAGTTCGAGGAAGTGACGGATATTATCAGGTGATGAGCCTACTAGCGTTCTGTTTGATGTCTTTCTGATCTCAACGGCATCGTCAGCCACAAGTCTGTGACCTCTCTTTACAAGCTCGATAGCTGTTTCGCTCTTACCAACGCCGCTCTCTCCCACGATAAGGATACCCTCGCCGTATACTTCGATAAGAACACCGTGGCGTGTTATTCTTGGAGCAAGTTCAACGTTCAAATAGCCGATAAGTGCGGCGATAAAAGCTGTTGTGCTGTCCTGAGTTCTTGCGATAGGCACGCCGTATTTCTTAGCTATCTCAACCATTTCAGGATAAAGCTCATGACCTCTTGCCACGATAAAAAGCGGTATCTTTGTAGCAAAAAGAGCGTCTATCCTCTCATATCTTGTTTTCTCATCAAGTGAAGCAAGATAAGCAAACTCCATATTTCCGCATATCTGAACACGCTCTGCGTTGAAATACTCATAGAATCCCATAAGCTGAAGTCCAGGTCTGTTACAATCGTTCTCAGTAACAACAAGGCTGCTGATGTTCTCAGGAGCGTAGATTATCTCCATATTGAGCTGTTTGATTATCTCCTCGACAGTAACGCTGAATATCTCTGCCATTGAATATCATTCCTTTCCAGTCAAATTTTATATTCTAAGTAAACCTTTGTTATACATCTCCTGTGCGGCAAGCATAACGCCTGCTTTGCCTGTTGGGTATGTGATACCGCCCTGAAGCCATGCGGCAAACGGCGGTCTTATAGGAGCGTCTGCTGAAAGCTCTATGGACGCACCCATTGTGAATGCTCCTGCCGCCATTATAACCTTGCTGTCATAACCCGGCATATCCCATGCCTCTGGAGTAACATAGCTGTCAACTGGCGAGCCTTTCTGTATTCCCTGACAGAAAGCCACGAGGTTTTCCTCGTTTTCAAGAAGAATAGATGCGATTATATCCGTTCTTGTTTCGCCGCTTTCAGGGAGAGTCTTATAGCCAAGCTTTTCAAAGAAACGGCAGGCGAAAACGGAAGTTTTCAGTGCTGATGCGACCACCTGCGGTGCTAAGAAAAAGCCAAGGAGCATTTCTCTGTTCTGGTTAAGTGAACAACCAACTTCCTTGCCCATGCCAACGCAGGTGAGCCTGTCGGCACACTTTTCCACAAGGTCTGCTCTGCCGCAGATATATCCGCCTGTGGAGGCTATTCCGCCGCCCGGATTTTTTATAAGCGAGCCTATTATGATATCTGCACCAACGCTCAGTGGCTCTTTTCTTTCAACAAACTCACCGTAACAGTTATCCACCATGACGATTATATCAGGATTAGCTTTCTTTGCTGTTTCCGCTATCTTTCCGATTATCTCCACTGTCAGTGACGGTCTGAGAGAATAGCCTCTTGAACGCTGGATATAGGCTATCTTTGCACCAACGGCTTTCTTTGCTATCTCGTCATAATCAGGGTACATCTCGTCCACCAAGTCTACCTGCTCATACTTTACACCAAAATCAATAAGTGAGCCGTTGCCCTTTTCACCTCTGATACCGATTATCTCCTCAAGAGTATCATATGGCTTTCCAGTGCAGGCAAGCATTGTGTCTCCGCTTCTAAGCACGCCGAAAAGCGCGGTAGATAGTGCATGAGTGCCGTTCACAAAAGTGTGTCTTACCAAAGCATCCTCACCGCCCAGTGCCTGAGCGAACACCTTGTCTATAGTATCTCTGCCCATGTCGCCGTATCCGTAACCTGTTGTGCCTTTAAGACAGCCCTCGCTCACACGATTGTCTATAAAAGCTTTCAGCACTTTCTGTCCGTTATACTCGGCATTGCTGTCTATTTTCTCAAACATCTCCCTGCACTCATTCTCTGCCTCGGATGCAAGAGATAAAAGCTTTGGGTCTATATCAAATATACATTCATTCATTTTCAATTCTCTCCAATACAAGATCTATTCCGCAGGCTTTAAAGCCTATCTCCTCATAATAGCTCACTCTATGGGGTCTTGCAAATAATCTGACCTGAAAGCCGTCCTGCGTGAGCTTTTCACCTATCCAATACAAAAGCTGTCTTGCATGGAATTTTCCACGCTCCTCAGGTATTGTTCCAACGTGTCCCACAAGCGCCACTCCATCTATGATATACTGTATAGTGGCAGTGGTGTAGTTTCCAAGCAGGAATGACTGTGAAAGTCCTCTTCTTACTCTGTGGGAAGTATCCGTAAGCCACAGCTCATAGGAATTTTTTATTGCAGGGAAACACGGTGCGAGTATCCTGAAAACATCATCGAGTTTTGGAAGCTCGTTCACGTCAAGGGGCGGGATATCGTTTTTCGCAACAAAGCTGAACTCCGTCCGCTTGTCGCCCTTATACTCCGTCTTAGTAAGTTCTGCAAGCTTATCTGAATACTCCGCCTCGAACTCCACTGCAGCAGGCTTGTTCATAAGAATGAACCCTGCAAGTTCGCCCAATACCTTATCGTCAAATCTCTTATCCTTAAAAGTCGATATCATCATAGAGGCGTTGAATACTGATATGATACCAAGCTTTTCTCCGCTTTCCTCAACGGCATAGAAATGCAGAAAATCATACCCTGTGCCGTATGCCGCAAAGTGCGACTTTATACGCCTTGTATAATTGTTAGGTTTAAGACCGCTCAGCAGTTCTGAGCTGATCTCTTTGGTTTCATAGATCATTTGTTATAAGTCCTATCCAAGATCAATTTTGTAAGAACATAAGCGTTCTCAAAGTCCGCCTTATTTATCACGCAGCTTGGAGAATGAAGATATCTGCAAGGGAGTGACACTGCGGCTGTCTTTACACCACCACGGGAAACGTGTATCGCACCTGCGTCATTTCCTCCTGCCACCATTGTTTTGGTCTGGCACGGCAGACATTTCTCTTCTGCCGCAGAAAATGCAAGCTCAAAAAGCTCACGGTCATACATTGTGTGTCTGTCCATATATGAAACAACAGGACCTTTTCCAAGCTCACATACCCTTTTCTCTCCAGAAGCCGATGGAATATCCGCCGCAGTTGTGGATTCAAGCACCACTGCATAATCAGGCGCAACAGTGAACGCCGCACAGGTCGAGCCACGCAAACCTATCTCCTCCTGCACCACGAAGGTGAAATATGTGTCATACTCTACGCCCTCTTCTATCATTCTGAGCATTATTGCACAGCCTGCTCTGTCGTCTATAGCCTTGCACTTCACAAAGCCCTCGCCGAACTCTACAAAATCGGAAACAAATCTCACACTGTCCCCAAGGCGCACAAGCTTTAAGGCTTCCTCACGGCTGTCAACACCTATATCTATGGTAAGCTTATCAAAAGGCACAGACTTTTTTCTCTCCTCAGCTGTGAGGTTATGGATAGCCTTTCCCCCCACAACGCCAAGGACGTTATTCCTGCCTATTTTGACACGTCTGCCGAAAACAACTCTTGGATCAACACCGCCAACTGATGACACTTTCAGCGTGCCGTCAGAATTTACATAGGTGACTATCATGCCAACCTCGTCCATATGAGCAGACACCATTATCTTGTTTTTAGGCGTCCTTTTGCCCTTACAGAAAGCTATGACATTGCCAAGGTTATCCACCTTTATTTCAGCTTTATCGCCTATTTTATCTATTATATATTCTCTTACTGCTCCCTCGTCGCCTGAAATGCCGTCAAGGAGGCAGAGGTCTTTCAGTTTATCCAACATAAATATCTACACTCTTTTCAGATATTCTGCAATAAGCAGAGCCGTATTATCAATATCATTTATATCCACTATCTCAACAGGCGTGTGCATATGCTTTTCAGGTATCGACACGGTGACGGTCTTTGTGCCACTGCCGCTCACACCGATAGTGTCAGCGTTCGTACCTGTTTTTCCGCTCATGACTTCAAGCTGATATGGTATGCCCTTTTCTTCTGCAAGGCTAATAAAGCTATCTGACATCTCTCGTGAAAGGGACGGAGCAATGCCTATCATCGCTCCCTTGCCCATTATGCCGCACTCTTCCTCGCTTTCATAATGAGTCTTTGCAAAGGAAACGTCCACCACTATCGCATAGTCTGCACTGATATCAAAGACGGCTGTTTTTGCACCACGCTCGCCAACTTCTTCCTGCGTTGAAAAGCAAACTGCGATATTATAAGCTGTCTGCTGACCATTGAGAAGTTCCAAAGTCTTTAGGATAGCCGTACAGCCTGACCTGTCGTCAATTGCTTTAGATGTGACACGGCTTCCTGCGAGCCTTTCGGCTTTGTTTTCTATAAGCACTCTGTCACCAAGGGAAACATACTTTGCTGCATTTTCACGGCTCGTGAAACCTATATCTATGAAAACGCTGTCAAGGTCAGGTGCGACAGAGCTGTCTTTTTCAAGGTGAGGCGGAGTTGAAGTCACGATGCCTGTGAGCTTTTCTTTGCCGTAAACTGTCACCTGCTGAGCCAAAAGAAGCCTTGTATCAAGGCCACCGCAGCCTGATATTTTCAAAAAGCCGTCCTCTGTGATGTATGTGACTATCATGCCTATCTCGTCTATATGGGCGTCAAGAAGCATAACAGGCTTGCCGTTCTCCCAGCTTCCAACCTTGCAGATAACACTGCCAAGAGCGTTATCCAAGGTGACTTCGCCATACTCTTCAAGGAGCTTTGCCGCAGCCTCAGCCGCTGAGCCTTCCGCTCCCGATACACCTGCCGCAGAGCAAAGCTGTGACAGTATCTCAAATGTATCCATAATACATATCCCTGCTTTTTATAAAATTAGAGTTCGTTCACAAGTCGCTTGAAATGTCTGCCTCTTGCCTCAAAGTTAGGATAGAGGTCAAAGCTTGCACAGGCTGGTGAAAGTGTGACAACATCGCCCTCTTCAGCCATTTTCTGTGCTGTGAGGACCGCCTCTTCAAGTGTCTTTACTCTCACTATTTTCAGACCGCTTTCAGGATACAGCGGACTTTCTGTAACAGCCTTTTCTATCTTGTCTGCTGTCGCGCCAAGAAGAATGAGTATCTTTACGTTCTTGTTCACAGGCTCTGCAAGAGGCTCAAAAGGTATCTTCTTGTCATAGCCGCCTGCGATAACGATAAGCTTCTGATTAAATGAATTAAGTCCTGCGATAACTCTTGTAGGGCTTGTTGCGATAGAATCGTTATACCACTTAACACCATCTATCTCTCTTACAAATTCAATTCTATGCTCAACGCCACCGAAGTTCTTTGCTACCTGAACTATGCTCTGGATAGATACCTCGCCCCATACTGCGGCGATAGCTGTGAGATAGTTCGCAACGTTGTGGATACCAGGTATCCTTATATCGTCCTTGTGCACTATCTCTGTAGTTCTGCCCTTTTCCGTGTAGCAAAGCATACCGTCGTCATTAAGATATGCGCCTGTCTGAACAGGGTGCTTTAGAGAGAATGTGACAAGCTTTCCTCTTACGAGGTCTGCAAGCTTTATTGTTTCCTCGTTATCTTCGTTGAGTACAGTTCTTGAGTATCCGTTCTGATGAGCGATAAGGTTGGCCTTTGCACCGATATACTCCTCCATTGTTCCGTGAACGTTCAGGTGGTTTGGAGTGATGTTTGTGATTGCGGCAACGTTTGGCGACTGTCTCATTGAGATTAGCTGGAAGCTTGAAAGCTCAACTACTGCAACATCGCTGTCTGACATTGTTTCAACTATAGGCAGAAGAGCCTTGCCGATATTTCCGCCGATATGGACACGCTTGCCCTCGGCTTTGAGCATTTCGCTGATAAGGGTAGTAGTAGTAGTCTTTCCGTCTGAACCTGTTACGCCGTATATCTTGCATGGGCAGAGGTCAAAGAAAGTTTCCATTTCTGATGTAATGGCTACTCCTGCTTTTCTTGCCTTTGTGATAGTTTCATCATTATAGTACATACCAGGTGTTCTGAAAACTATATCGCAGTTGAAGATGATATCAAGATAATGCTCGCCCAATGAGAACTCACAGCCCTTTGCGGAAAGCTCCTCATAGATAAGCTCATCAAATTCGTCCTCTGTCTTTTTATCGCAGACAACGCATCTTATGCCCTTTGAGAGAAAAAGCTTAATAAGCTCAAGGTGACTTACGCCTGTGCCTATGAACGCTACTCTCTTATCCTTTATTTCCATGAAATATCTTTGTGCTTTTGTCATGTCATTAACTCCTTCAATAATTCTGTCGGTTGTGTGCAATATACTGCACACATACCTATTCTATTTTATTATATATCATTTTATCCAAAAACGCAAGGACTTTTTTATATATGCAAAAAAAGTTTACCTGTCGTGCGGTTAGGAAACGTTTACTTGATTTTTGTGTCTAAATGTGCCGCAGTAACAGTGTGTTTTTTGTGAAAAGTGAGAAAAATTTATTATTTGCAAAAAAGCTATTGTAAAATCGGGATTTATAAAGTATAATATATGTATATTGGTATGTTTCGTACTGACCTGAGGTCAGACAACAATTAGTATTGGAGGATATGATAATAATGGGTAATGCTGACAATGTATTGTTCGACAATGACTCAAGAGTTGCACCGCTTGGTCTTATTGCTATGGCAGGCGCTTCCGAGCTTGGCAAGAAGGTAGACGGTTATCTTACAAAATGGGCTAACGAAAACGAATTTGTTAAGGATACTTTCCTTGTTGAGGCTGTTTGTCCAAGATTTTCTTCCGGCGACGGCAAGGGCCTTATCAAGTCATCTATCAGAGGCGACGATCTTTTCATTCTCTGCGACGTAGGAAACTACAGCTGCACATACAACTATTTCGGCAGGGAAAACAGTATGTCACCTGACGATCATTATCAGGATCTTAAAAGAATAATTCAGGCTGCAGGCGGTAAGGCTCACAGAATAAACATCATCATGCCTTCCCTTTACGGCGGCAGACAGCACAGAAGAAACTACAGAGAATCTCTTGACTGTGCAGTTGCTCTTCAGGAGCTTCAGTCTATGGGCGTTTCAAATATCCTTACTTTTGACGCTCACGACCCAAGAGTACAGAATGCTGTTCCGCTCATGGGTCTTGACAACATAATCCCTTCCTATCAGGTTCTCAAGGCAATGTTTAAAAACCTTTCAGATTTCAGACCTGACAAGGATCACTTCATGATAATCTCCCCTGACGAGGGTGCTATCAACAGAAATATGTACTATGCTTCTGTTCTTGGCGTAAACCTTGGTATGTTCTATAAGAGAAGAGATTATTCAACTATCATCGACGGCAGAAACCCTATCGTTGCTCACGAATATATGGGTAATGACGTTGCCGGCAAGGACGTTTTCATTGCTGACGATATCATCTCATCAGGCGAGTCGATGCTGGATATCGCTGTAGAGCTTAAAAAGCGTAAAGCTAACAAGATCTACTGCTATGCTACTTATCCAATTTTCACAAATGGTCTTGAAGCATTCAACAAGGCTTATGCTGACGGCATCATCGACGGTGTATTCGGCACAAACCTCACATACAGAACACCCGAGCTGCTTTCAAGCCCATGGTTCTACGAGGTAGACTGCTCTAAGTATATCGCTTACTTCATTGCATCACTCAATCATGACAAGTCAATTTCACAGGTCATCGACCCACACACAAAGATCGAAGCTCTGCTGAAAAAATACGGCATAAAGTAAATTCAATACACAACAATAAAGTTCGGGGCGGACGGCTGTCCCGAACTTTTTTTATATGAGGAGAAGATAAAATGATATTTGCAGGGATAGTTGCAGGGGGCTGTGGCTCTAGGGTAAAAAGTGCGGTTATACCAAAGCAGTTTATAGAGATAGGCGGAGTGCCTGTTATCGTTAGAACAGTGAGAGCGTTTCTAGCAGTGGAAGAGATAGATATGGCTTATGTGGGCATAAAACCTGACTGGCACGAATACACTGACGAGCTTTTTGAACGCTTCGGGATAGACAAAAAGCGTGTAAGAGTCATAGACGGCGGAGCTGACAGAAACGGCACTGTAATGAACATAGCTGAGGCAATAGTCGCTGAACATGGTGAGAATGAGGGGGACATAATACTCACCCATGACGCTGTAAGACCGTTCGTGACGGAGAAGATAATAAAGGACAATATCGAGGCGATGAGGGAACATTCCGCCTGCGGAACTTATATGCCTGCGGCTGATACCATAATAAGATCTGACGGTGAAAAGGTCAGGGAAACGCTTAACAGAAGCGAGCTTTATCAGGCGCAAACTCCGCAAACTTTCAGACTTGGGGATCTGAGGAGGAATTATTATTCGCTTAGTGAGGAGCAAAATAAAAAGCTGACGGATACTTGTTCTGTGTTTACAGCTTGTAATGAGGATATATACCTTGTCGTCGGGGACGCAATGAATTTCAAGATAACCACAGATAGCGATCTAAGAATGGCGAATGCACTTGCAGAATTAAGTGAGAAATAAATCAAGGCGGTGTTGGAGAACGATCTCTGCACCGCTTTTTTCTATAGCCTACCTTGCTTTGTGCGGTTTTCAGCATAAATAAGATCACGCCCAAAACGAATATTCTCACAAAGCTTGTCAATAATAACAAACGAAAAGTTTCGCAAAGCTTATCTGTTGTTCAAAAAGTCAATAGCCATGTCTGCAGGCAGTACACCTTTTGTGCATACCTATAAAATATATTAGATATGACTAACTAAGATTGACATACAGCTTCGCGCGTGGTAAAATAAATGTGGTTAGTAGCTACTAACCTAGTGAGAATAGATCATGCAGACTTCTCTATGATGACAAGAGCGAAATGTCATCAGCCCGAATGGTGGTGCGTTCGGGTAGTCTGCATAATATTAAAAAGGAGCTTATATTATGAACTATCTTGAAATCGTAAAAGTAATCGGACGTGAAATTCTGGATTCCAGAGGAAACCCAACTGTTGAAGCTGAGGTATATCTCGCAGACGGAACAGTGGGCAGAGGCACTGCACCAAGCGGTGCGTCAACAGGCGAGTTTGAGGCCCTTGAGCTTCGTGACGGCGATAAAGCCAGATACGGCGGAAAGGGCGTAACAAAGGCTGTTGAGAACATCAATACCGCTATCAACGACGCTGTCTGCGGACTTGACGCTTCTGACATCTATGCCGTTGATAAGGCTATGATAAAGGCTGACGGCACTAAGGATAAGTCAAAGCTTGGTGCTAACGCTATCCTCGCAGTTTCTATCGCTGCTGCAAGAGCGGCTTCTATCTCTCTTGATATCCCTCTCTACAGATTTCTCGGCGGCATTTCAGGAAACAGACTTCCTGTTCCTATGATGAACATTCTTAACGGTGGCGCTCATGCTGCAAACACTGTTGACGTTCAGGAATTTATGATAATGCCTGTTGGCGCACCAAGCTTTAAGGAAGCACTCCGTTGGTGCGCTGAGGTTTTCCACGCTCTGGCTGCCCTGCTTAAATCAAAGGGACTTGCTACTTCTGTAGGCGACGAGGGTGGCTTCGCTCCTGACCTTGCAAGCGACGAGGAAGCTATCCAGTATATACTCGAAGCTGTTAAGAATGCAGGTTATGAGCCCGGTAAGGATTTCATGATAGCAATGGACGCTGCTTCAAGCGAGTGGAAAGGCTCAAAGAAGGGCGAGTACGTTCTTCCAAAGGCTGGCACAAAATTTACTTCTGCCGAGCTTATCGAACACTGGAAGAAACTCGTTGAAAAATACCCTATCATCTCTATCGAGGACGCTCTCGACGAAGAGGACTGGGAGGGCTGGCAGCTTCTCACTAAGGAGCTTGGCGGCAAGGTGCAGCTCGTTGGCGACGACCTGTTCGTAACAAATACAGAAAGACTTGCAAAGGGCATCAGCCTCGGCTGCGGCAACTCTATCCTTATCAAGCTCAATCAGATAGGCTCAGTTTCCGAAACTCTCGAGGCTATCAAAATGGCTCATAAGGCAGGCTACACTGCGATTTCTTCACACCGTTCAGGTGAAACAGCAGACACAACTATCGCTGACCTTGCAGTTGCCCTTAACACTTGCCAGATAAAAACAGGCGCACCAAGCAGAAGTGAGCGTGTTGCAAAGTACAATCAGCTTCTCAGAATTGAGGAAGAACTTGGCGAAAGCGCAGTTTATCCACAAATGGGCGCATTTAACGTAACCAGATAGTTTTTTGTCATATAAGGATCAAGCGAAAGCTCAGAAAAAGCAGTCCGTTGAGGCTGCTTTTTTTGTTATAAATGCAGGTAGGGGCAATCTGAGGTCGCCCGCTTATCATCATCTGTAAGTAGCATCAGACATAAAAAAATCACGCCCTAACAAAGTAAGGCGTGATTCAGACTAAGGATATTTCCCTAGTGGTGAGCTATCGGGGATTCGAACCCCGGACCCTTTGATTAAAAGTCAAATGCTCTGCCAACTGAGCTAATAACTCATATCGTCCTGCAACGACTTAATTATTATACCAATTTTCCGCCCATTTGTCAAGGGGTTTTCGAGAATTTTTTCACTTTTTCCAAACTGCACATATTTATTCCCCATTTGGCATACTTTTATGCGTTTTCTAACAAAAAAACGCCCCTGAAAATCAAGGGCGTTTTATCTGCAAAACTTTAAGATTAGTTTATCTTGTTGCCGCAGTTAGGGCAGAACTGATTTCCGGCAGGAACTTTGCCTCCGCAAGTAGGACAGAACTTTTCACCCTGTGGTGCAGCCTGAGCCTGTGGCTGTGCATATGTCTGCTGAGCGTTCTGCTGTGGAACAGAGCCTGCATACTTCTTGAAGAGTGCATAAATGCCGCATACCAACAGAAGAACAAATGCTATCCAGAACAGCACATACATGAATGTGTAGAAACCGCCTGCGAGCTTGCTCATGCCTGAAAGATAGCTGCCGCCTGCATATGTAACAGCAAGTCCAAGTACAACTCCCGCACCGATAGTTACCGGCTTGAGGTACTTGTCAGCAATTTTGAAAAAATCGTTCATTAGTGAATGCCTCCTAATTTAATAATATATATTTATTATACAATCGTTATGTCATAAAGTCAATAGATTCGAGTAAAATTTTTCACTTGTTTACGTTTCTATTTGTTTGCTGTAATGACAGAAATAAGCATAAAATCGCTATTTTCTTTACCCTCTGTGTCAATAACTATCTCAACAGTATGTTCTCCCTTTGCTCCGCTGTATATCTCCTCAAGACAGCAAAGGTCTCCCCAATCCTCGTCAAAGTTTGCGTCAAGAAGAACCTTGTTCTGCCTGTCACCGTCTATGACAGCATATGCAACAGGTGCAGGCTTGTTGATAGTCTTTCTGTACTGCACCATTATAATACCGCCGCTCACGTTGAATTTAATACAGCTTCCCTGCTTGTGAGCTATCCAGCCGCCTTTGAATGGGTCACTCCACTGCTCTGCCGCATGGGTATCAGGCTCAAAGCCCTCCATAACAGGCGAACAGCTATAGTTCTGAAATCTCTGTGCGTCCTCATATCTGCTTGCTGTAAAAGGCTCAGGAAGTGCAGGCTTCTTCTCTGCGCCGAGCTTCTTATAGTATGAATATTCTGTATCAAGCAGATTGCAGATAAGATCAGCTATCATCTTGTGACCTAAGTCTGTAGGGTGGAGCATATCCGCTGTGTAGTCTGCAAGACAAACGTTTCCAAGCTGTATCTCAGGGAAAATGTAGTTTCTTACACTGACGATAGGCAGGTCATAGTGCAGACCGATAGCGTTATGTATACCCTGTGCATTTGTGCCTGTATCGTAAAAAAGATTGTTTATAAGCACAACCGCCTTGACGCTCTCAGCTTTCAGCAGACGTCTTACAAGGCTCTCGTATGTTTCCATAAATAGGGGCGAACTGCTGTCATTTACCGAAAACTCAACGAAAACAAGGTCTGGCTGTTTGTCAAGGACGTGTTCCTGCACTCTTGCCACCCCAAACTGCGAGGTAGTTGCACCAATACCAGCATTGAAGTAGCTTATCTCAGCGTCAGGAAAATTCGTCTGCCACCATTTTGCACTGCGGTCAACATATCTTAACTCAGTTTTTGTAGCATTACAGCCCATTGTAATCGAGCCACCCAAATAAACAATGTTAAGCTTTTTTTCATTCTCTATCTTTTTGAATACCTGTGGAAGATAACCCATACTGCCGATATTCATGATAGATACGTTTTTGTCTGTCATATCCATTTCTCCTTTTATTTCTAATGGTCTATTATAATATTATAGCATTTTTCAAAACAAAAGTAAATCATAACGGGCAAAAATATTTTGCTTTAAGCTACAAAAAGCGGTAATGTTTTTTGTTAAAATCGTGCAATGTAGATGTTGACGAAAAGTAATGATATGTTGTATAATAAAGAATAAATATACAATATGAAGAAAGAAGTGTTCATAATGCACGATTTTAAGGCACTCTGCCGTCAGGCGCACACATTAGTAATATTCAAGAGCTTACATGAAGTTCCTGTATTTGAAAAGCTACTTGACACACTTGCTGTATGCGAATCTGACAGCGACATGGCTATAGAAAAATACTCAGATTTTGTGGCTGAGCTTTTTGCATATTCGGATAATCTTACAGAATATATGCTCAAGCTGGTTCTTGAAAATGAAAACCTTTTTATGCTTAAAAAGGGAGAGGGCAAGGAGACAGGTGCGCTTTTGGAGGAATGTCTTGCAAACGAGCTTGCCGTTATCGAGGAGCTTTCACAGATACCATGCGACGAGATAATCTCAAAGATAGACTATGACGGCTTTCTGCCGAGATATGCTACACAAAAGCTTGACTTCTCACAGATATATGCCGACCGTATACACGCTATCGGTCAGTACGGATATGGCATTTACTCACAGTATCATGTATTTGTTATCAAAGACGGAAAGATAGTTCCGGTTGAATATCCTGACGATATAAAGCTTTCAGACCTGCACAATTACGAACGTGAGCGTCAGGAGGTCATCAACAACACTCTTGCGCTTTTGAAAGGCAAGCCTGCCAATAACGTTCTGCTTTACGGTGACTGCGGTACAGGCAAGTCCTCAACTGTCAAGGCCATAGCAAACGAATATGCCTGCAAGGGTCTCAGACTTATCGAGCTTAAAAAGAAACAGCTCCATGAGATACCAGCCATTGTAGAAACGGTAAGCAAAAATCCATTGAAGTTCATTATCTTCATAGACGACCTTTCATTCACAGAAGACGATGATGATTTTGCGGCACTGAAAGCTATCCTCGAGGGAAGCGTTTCATCAACTGCGGACAATCTCTGCATTTATGCTACCTCAAACAGAAGACATCTTGTACACGAGACATTCTCCTCACGAGAGGGTGACGAGATACACTTCAAAGACACTATGCAGGAGCTTCTTTCACTGTCAGACCGTTTTGGACTTACTGTCACATATCAGAAGCCTGACAAGAAGATATACCTTGATGTAGTTGAGAAACTTGCAAAGCAATACGAGCTTAAAACTCCTATTGATGAGGTGCTTCAAAAAGCTGAGGCTTATGCGCTTTCAAGAGCAGGACGTTCACCGAGAGTTGCAAAGCAGTTCGTGGAATACATGAAGGGCATGGAAGACTAATAAATATATTATGACGATATTCAGGAGGTATTATCATGACAAAGCAGCCACAGTGGCTTGACAACGCAGTTTTCTACGAGATCTATCCACAATCGTTCAATGACACAAACTCAGACGGTATCGGTGACATCAAGGGTATTACAGAAAAGCTTGACTATATCTGCGAGCTGGGGTGTAACGCTATTTGGATAAACCCATGCTTCAAATCACCTTTTGGCGATGCAGGCTATGACGTTGAGGACTATTACACAGTCGCTCCACGTTATGACACTAACGATGTTATTAAAGGCTCGTCCGCTGTATTTGTTGAAAAATAAAATAACATAAAAGAGGTCAGGGACACATTCCTTGACCTCTTTTGTTATGCCGTCTAAAGCATACTCCGAAACTCTGTCGGCGTTTTTCCAAAGTGCATTTTAAACCGTTTCATAAAACCATATTCATTAGTATAACCGCACCTCTCAGCCACTTCCCTTACGCTTAGATTTGTCGTTGCAAGAAGCTGACTGGCTCTTTCCATTCGTGCGCTTATAACGTCTGTCATGACGCTCACTCCAAACATTTTCTTATACATATGCTGAAAGCTTGATCTGCTTATACCCATATCCCATGCCATGCTTCCTACGTCTGCGATGTCCTCAGGCATTGCGTATATGTATGCTCTGAGCTGCATAAAGCGGCTGTTCCTGTCAGTAATGATACAGGACTTCTTGTCTGTACACTTTAGCTGTCTTGCAAGCTTTAACAAAAAGATCTCCATATAGCACCGTGTTACTTCCTCATGTCCCTCTTTCATGAGCTGATACTCATATGCTACCGAACGCATTATCTGACTAAGCTCATCAATATTTCCAAGATAAACCGGTGTATCTTTTGGAATATCAAGCCTTTCAAATTTTTCATTATCGCCCTGCTCATAATTGAAATACAGCCAATCATCGGTATAAAACTCTTCTGCGGCATGGTATTTCACGGGGGTATCCGGTGAAAGCAGGATAAAAGAATTTTTTTCTGCCCTTTGCTCGATACCATTTATAACGAACACCGACGGTTCTTTTATGAGCAATATAAGAGGACAGCCCACCCCTTGAGGACAATCCATAATAAAATCTTTTCTATGGCGATAATTATAGCCGACCGCACCAACAAGCATTCTGATTCCTCCCTGCTTTTATCAACTTCATTTTACCACACCGCTACATTCTTGTCAACGAAAAAAGAGCAGACGCTTTGTTCTGCTCTTCTTTCACATAATTCTATAATAGTATTACAATTATCCCCAATAGGTTCTCCAAACATTGAAGTAACCCCAAGGAATTTTAAACGAGTAAGCTATCTTGCTGCTGTTTGTCTTGTAGCTTCTGTTGCACCAGAAGTAAACATTATAGTCATTAGCAATACCATTAAGGTGAGTTTTGCCGTATACTGCGCCAAAAACTGCCCGCTTCACTCTTCTGGAAACGTTTGAATAATTTGCTCCGTCCCTTGAGAGCTGTGCAGATGACATAAATCCACCGCTTCTATAAATGATATCCTGAACATTCTTATATCTTGCATAGTAGGATCTCCACATTGCATTCTTTGTGTACTTTGCGGCAACATACTGGTTTGCAACACAATCTGCAACATAAACGATAGGCTTATCCCACTCTGAACCTGACATCTTGCCAACCTCATGATAAACTATACGGCACATTGCTTCCCAGCCTGCCTTGTTGAAGTCCATTCTTGCTGTCTTTATTGTCTGTGTCTTTGAGTAAGCAGAAGCGGCTGAGCCATTTACTGCCTTAACTCTGAACTGATATGAAGTCGTTCTCTGAAGACCTGTAACAGTGCAGTTCGTGGTCTTGACTGTCTTGTATTTCTTCCAGCTCTTATATTTGCCGCCCTTGATGTACAGCTCGTAGCCTGAAGCACCTTTTACCTTGCTCCAATGCACCTTGATAGTGTTTGTCTGCTTGTTATACGGATGAGTGAAGTCACTTCCATAGTTGATCTGAGCGGTCATCTTAGGAGTCGAAAGCTTTGCCGCAGCAGCGTCGGCACTAAAGCCCTCTGTCATTACCAAAAATGTCATAAGTGCTGCAATGAACATAACTATCACTTTCAGTGACTTATTCTTTGTTGAAATAAAACTTGCTGAATGATCCATTAATAATACGGCTTTACAACGCATACACGCTGTATTGCCAATTCACACCCTTTCTTTTAATTAGCGGCGGTCATGTCTGTGCCGCTATTTAATTTTATTACGGTTGATTAAAATTATGTATCAATCTGTAACGATAACGGTTAAGAAAGTTACAAACTGATTACAAATTACTACACTATTGTAACACGTCCAATTGCATTTGTCAAGCTTTTTTATAGTTTTTTTGATTTTTGTTTATAATTTGAAGCAAAGAATATAAAAATTGTACTAATATTTCAGCACATTGAATATTAATTTACTGTATCAGCAAGAGTTCACGCACAATTATCACAAAGAAAATATGTGCAGAATATGAACAAAATCAATGGATCAACCACAGAGATCCTGCTGTTTTGAAAAAAATCTGTGGGGAAAGAGGCAAAATAATGAAAAAATATTTACCTGAGGGCAAGATCTTCAATAGCCCTGAAAACCGATATTATCTTCAAAGCGAACGAACAATGGCTGAGGCAATGGCTCAGGGATTGATACTGGAGGGTCATGCTGTGCTTTGTGACAGCGAACACAACATAATAGTAGAGCTTCCCTTTGGCAAAGGAATAATCCCAAGATCAGAGGGAGCAATCGGAATACAAGAAGGCAAAACAAAAGACATAGCGTTGCTTTCCAGGGTAAACAAAACGGTATGCTTCAAGGTGACAGATATTGTTCACGAAAAGGGCGAGGTCATATGCAGGCTGTCAAGGCGTCTTGCACAAGAGGAGTGCATTGAACGATATATAAGTACACTCACATCAGGGGACGTTATACCGGCAAAGGTAACACACCTTGAGCCTTTCGGGTGCTTTGTTGACATAGGTTGTGGTCTTCCGTCACTTATACCAATAGACGCCATATCCGTCTCACGCATCACCCACCCCAACGACAGATTTTTCAATGGTCAGGACATATATGCTGTGGTAAAAAGCTGTGACGAGGACAGGATATGCCTTTCTCACAAGGAACTTTTAGGCACATGGGAAGAAAATGCAGCATTGTTCTCCACAGGAGAAACTGTAGGCGGGATAGTACGCTCCATTGAACCATACGGTATTTTTATAGAGCTTGCTCCTAATCTTGCAGGGCTTGCAGAACCAAGAGAAAATGTGCGTGTGGGGCAGGCAGCAAGCGTTTACATAAAAGCTCTTATCCCCGAAAAAATGAAAGTCAAGCTCATTATCGTAGACGTATTTGAAAACAGCGTTTTTCCCTCAAAGATAAACTATTTCATCACCAGCGGCAGGCTCACAAAATGGGTCTATTCCACCAATGAATGTTACAAAAATATATGCTCTGAATTTGTGTGATAAACGTACATATTTTTGTACTTGTAATCTTATTTGTACTATAATTTGTACTTGTTTTCACAGCAAAATAAGAGATAAAAAAGGCATTGGCTTCCAATTGAAGCCAGTGCCTTTTGACTTGTCAGGTCATTAAGAGGAATACCCTTTTTTTAATAGGTCAACTATTCTCATAATATTTCCTCCGCGTCCCTATATTTTTTCAGAGCGTTTCAAGAAGCTCTGCGATCTTTTCTTTTTGAGCAAGCCCGTCAGAAAAAGCAGTCGCACCGCCAGCGGCTGTGCCAAGTTTAAGAGCATATTCATAGTCGCCCTGCAATATACCGGCGGTAAAGCCTGCCACCATTGAATCGCCTGCACCAACGGAATTTTTCACCTTACCATTACATACTCCACAGCGATGTATTTCACCGTTTTCGTCAATAAGCATTGCGCCGTCCCCTGCCATTGAGATAAGCACGTTCACAGCACCCATTTCTTTAAGCTTACGTGCGTATTTTTCTATCTCCTCATCATTAGTGAGTGTCACTCCGAACATCTCGCCAAGCTCATGGTTGTTAGGCTTGATAAGGAAAGGTTTATATTTAAGCACATTTAGAAGCAGGTCTTTTGTTGCGTCCACTACTGTTCTGATATTCTTGTGTGCAAGCCTTTCGAGTATCTTCTCATAGATATCTGAAGGCAGCGAGGCAGGTATGCTTCCTGCGAGTATAAGCGTATCTCCGTCCTGAAGCTTATCAAGCTTTGCAAAAAGCTTATTCACAGCCTCATCATCTATATCAGGGCCCTGACCATTCAGCTCTGTTTCCTCAGCAGATTTTATTTTCACATTTATACGGGAATTACCGTTTTTGAGATGAACAAAATCTGTATCAATTCCCATTTCCGCTAATCCGTTCTCGATAGCTTCACCTGTGAAGCCTGCAGTGAAGCCAAGCGCCTTTGACTGAATGTCCAGCTCTCTAAGAACTATAGACACATTTATACCCTTGCCGCCGAAATACATCTCTTCCCTATCTGAGCGGTTGGTAGACCCAAGCTTCATTTCCCCTGTATGAACAACATAGTCGATAGCAGGATTGAATGTTACAGTATATACCATTTTACATTACCTCCTTGATATTTGCTTTTGTAAGATATTTCTGTCCTGAAGCTTGTAGGTGATCGTCACTTACCTTCTGCTAATTTATCGTCGTCGCTTCTTAAAATGCAGAGAGCAACAACAAGTCCTGTCAAAGCAACAAACACCGCCTTAGTTTCAAGCAATTCCGTGACAAATGCACCCACTGCCGCTCCGCCTATAAAGCAAAGGATTATGCCATAATACTGCATTGCATTACTAAGCTTTAGCTTATCCTTAGTTTTCAAATACTGAAACAGATTATCCGTACCGCTTCTAAGATTGCCTGTACACATCGTGGTAGCGAAAGGCTTTCCGTCCATTTTCCTAAAACCCTCCACCTGCATTGCACAGGTAAAAGAAACCAGGATATTCGCCAATGTGTTAAGCGTACCGGCAGGGATAAATCCCACAATAGTCAGCACCACAAGCTCCACACCGATTATGATCCTATGCCAATGTATCCTCGGGTGTTCATTGAATTTCAGCTTCACAGCTTCCACTATCAGCACGCCAAGCATAAAGGACAGTATAGGCATGAGATAAAGAAAGACCTTCAGCCAGCTTCCCTCTTTGATATTGATAGCCAACAACACCATGTTACCCGTCTGAGCATTTGCAAAAACGTGGTCACGGCTGATGTAGGTATAAGCGTCAAGATAGCCACCCACTATTGCGAGCATTACTCCAACACCGTAAAACTCAGCTATATGTCTTCCGTTCTTCATTGTGAAGCCCCCAGTGGCTCAAGTTCGTTAAGGTCATATGGCGTTTTCTGATAAATGCAGTAGTTGAGCCAGTTTGAATAAAGCAGATTAGCCGAACAGCTCCAATTGAAAATAGGCTTGTTTTCTGGATCATCGTCAGGGAAATAGCTATATGGTATCTGTATAGGCAACCCCTTTTCCTTATCTCTGAAATACTCTTTTGCAAGGGTCTCACGATCATATTCCCAGTGGCCGAACAGGAAAAACTGTCTTTGCGTCCTGTCTGAAACAAGATGCACTCCCGCCTCGTTTGACACTGCCACCACTATAAGATCGTCCACCTTTTCGATATCTGCACGACGCACCTCAGTATGGCGTGAGTGCGGACAATGGAAAACATCTCCAAAACCTTTGAGAATAATGCTTTCGGGATAGTCGATATGGTGCTTGAAATTGCCAAACATCTTCTCTTTCAAAGGATATTTGGGAACTCCATAATGGTAATAAAGCCCAGCCTGAGCGCCCCAACATATGTGGATAGTAGAGAAAACATTGGTCTTTGACCATTCAAAAACTCTGCAAAGCTCGTCCCAGTAATCAACGTCTTCATACTCCATTTGCTCAACAGGCGCACCGGTGATTATAAGACCATCATATCGGTTATCGCACACCTCGTCAAAGTTCTTGTAGAAAGCAAGCATATGCTCGATAGATGTGTTCTTTGACATATGACTGCTCATCTGAATAAGGTCGATGTCAACATGAAGAGGAGTGTTGCTCAAAAGACGCAGAAGCTGCGTTTCTGTCGCAATTTTGTCAGGCATGAGATTGACAATAGCGATCTTCAAGGCACGAATGTCCTGATGAGCGGCTCTGTCATCGGGAATAACGAATATATTCTCCTTTTCCAACGTTTGGAACGCAGGAAGGTCATTTGGTATTTTAATTGGCAAAGTATATCCCACCTTTTAATTATACTCTAAAAGATTATTATAACACGATCTCTGTTAAAAATCAACCAAAAGAGAGATTTATTCATATATTATTGAGAAAAAGGGAGCGACCTAAGCCGCTCCCTTTGTGTATCAACAGTATATAAATCCGTACAATTATTCGTAAAGTGGATATTTCTTGCAGATAGCGTTTACCTTTTCTCTGATCTCGTCAGCCTTATTGTCAAAGTCTGTTGCTGTGAGATACATACACTCTGCAATAACGTCCATGTCCTCCTCAACAAGTCCCCTTGTGGTAACTGCCGCTGTACCAACTCTTACACCGCTGGTTACAAATGGCTTCTCAGGGTCGTTAGGGATAGCATTTTTGTTTACAGTGATGTAAACCTCGTCAAGCTTTTTCTCAAATTCCTTGCCTGTGATGTGGAATGGTCTGAGGTCAACAAGCATAAGATGATTGTCTGTGCCGCCTGATACGAGATTGAATCCTCTGTCAAGAAGTCCCTTTGCAAGAGCTTGTGCATTCTTTACGATCTGCTCACCGTATGCCTTGAACTCAGGCTTGAGAGCCTCGCCAAAGCAAACTGCCTTTGCAGCGATAACGTGCATAAGAGGGCCGCCCTGTGTGCCCGGGAAAATAGCAGAATTTATCTTCTTAGCTATATACTCGTTGTTTGTGAGTATAAGTCCTCCTCTTGGTCCTCTCAGAGTTTTATGTGTTGTTGTTGTAACAATGTCAGCATATGGTACCGGTGACTGGTGGCAGCCTGCGGCAACAAGTCCTGCAATATGCGCCATATCTACCATAAGATATGCACCAACAGCCTTTGCTATCTCAGAAAGCTTCTCAAAATTGATAGCTCTTGGATAAGCGCTTGCACCGGCAACAATAAGTCTAGGTCTGCACTTGTTAGCCTGCTTATAAAGAGCCTCGTAGTCGATATAACCCTCGTCATTTACGCCGTAAGGAACGAAGTTGAAATACTTACCTGAAAGGTTTACAGGTGAGCCGTGTGTAAGGTGTCCGCCAGCGTCAAGGCTCATACCCATAACAGTGTCGCCCGGTTTAAGAAGAGCAAAATAAACAGCAGTGTTAGCCTGAGCGCCGGAATGTGGCTGAACGTTAGCATACTTAGCACCGAAAAGCTTGCAGGCTCTTTCAACAGCTATATCCTCCACAACGTCAACGCACTGACAGCCGCCATAATATCTCTTGCCAGAATATCCCTCAGCATACTTATTAGTAAGCACAGAACCCATTGCAGCCATAACGGCAGGTGAAACGATATTTTCGCTTGCGATAAGCTCAAGATTTCTTCTCTGTCTTGCCAGCTCGGCTTCCATTGCTTCGCCGACTTCTTTATCGACATTTTCAACAAAGCCGATAGTATCCATTATTTTCATCGAAATTACTCCCATCATAAAATTTTACGGACATTCCGTTCTCTTTTATTATAGCGTATTTTTCTTTTGATGTCAACGAAAATTTTTTTTGATTGAGGAATGAGGAGTGAGGAATTAAGGTATCGCCTGCGGCGATTAATTTTTGTGGAGAATAGGTTTTACTGCCGCAAAATTGCTTCGCTCTTTTCGTTTTTTCCATTTCTCACTTCTTTATCTTCTCCCAATACGCTTTCGCCATTTGCTCCGTCTTATTCTCACCATACTGATAATAAGTCCTACCCACAAGCTTATCAGGCAGATACTGCTGTTTTACCCAATGGTTCGGATAATCGTGGGGATAAAGATAATGCTGTCCTTTGATAACAGCACCCTCGCCGTCAAAATGCTTATTCTGCAAATGCCGTGGATAATCTCCGAAATCACCATTTCTAACATCTGCTAAAGCTGCGTCTATTGCTGATTCAGCAGAATTTGATTTTGGAGCAGTGGCAAGAAGAACCACAGCTTCCGCCAATGGTATCCTTGCTTCAGGCAGTCCCAACTGCAATGCCGAATCAACGCAGGACTTTGTCACCACAGCCGCCATAGGATACGCAAGTCCTATATCCTCGCTTGCGATAACAAGCAGCCGTCTGCACAGAGAAATGATATCCCCAGCTTCTATAAGCCGTGCGGCATAATGAAGTGCGGCGTTCTCGTCAGAACCTCTTATGGACTTCTGCAAAGCCGACAGAATATCATAATGCTCATCTCCTGCACGGTCATAGCGCATATTGCTGCGCTGAGTAAGAAGCTTCACATTATCAAGGTTCACGGTGAGCTTTTCACCGTCATTATCTGCCGAAAGTATGCAAAGCTCAACTGTATTTATTGACTTTCTCACATCGCCGCCGCATCCCCTTGCGATATGCTCCAGCACACCATTCTCAAGACGCAGTTTCAGCCCCAGCTCATCAGCCATAAGCTGAAAAGCACGCTTTATTGCAGGCAAGATCTCCTCCGAAGTCAGCGGCTTGAACTCAAACACAGTTGAACGGCTGATTATAGCATTGTACACATAAAAATACGGATTTTCAGTGGTAGAAGCGATAAGAGTTATCTTGCCGTTTTCAATGTATTCAAGAAGAGATTGCTGTTGTTTTTTGTTAAGATACTGTATCTCGTCAAGATAAAGCAAGATACCATTAATTCCGCTGAGTGTCTCAGTTTCAGCAACTATCTGCTTGATATCAGCAATAGAAGCACTTGTGCCGTTAAGCTTATGCATAGTCATATTAGCATTATTAGCTATCATTCTTGCGACCGTGGTCTTGCCAACACCTGACGGACCATAAAAAATCATATTCGGTATTTTACCGCTTTCGATAATACGTCTGAGAGGTTTATTTTCGCCCAGCAGGTGGGTCTGTCCCACAATATCATCAAGGGTTTTGGGTCTAATTCGTTCAGCCAAAGGCACGCTCATTTTATGATCTCCTTAAAATGCAATTAGTCTAAAATGTTCTGAATATCCTCTAAATGAAGCTGATAAGCCATGCTATTTATCTTTTTAAGCAGGTAGGTTTTTGCAACGAGAACAGCTTCCTGATATTTGGTGTTTTCCATACCAAGGCAAATGCGATAAATAATGAATTGATTAGAGGAGATTTTCATGATAATGTGATTATTGCCCTCGAAAGTACCACGGCAAATGGAGTTGGAGTTGACGAAGTTCCAAAGGTCGGAGTAAGTGAGAGCAGTGACTTCATCAGTAATAAACTGTTGGATAAGTTCATTCATATGGATACCCCCTATAGTGTATTTTCTTTAGTATAGCACATATTTCCGCATAATTCAAGGGAAAAAGCGGTCAAAGTGGGGAGTGTCGCCCATTAGCTTCATGACCTCGTATCGTAAACAACAAAATGTAGGGGACGGCTCCCCCGACGTCCCGATATTGAAGTGTCGAATATTTTTGATTGTGACAAATTTATGCAAGCGACCGAAACGGGTGAACAATGCTCGTCCCTACCACAAATTGTGCGTTTTCTCAAAGTTTGTGCAATAAATTACAAGATGTAACGTCCAAAAAGCGGGCTGTCGAGGGCGCCAGCCCCTACATGGTTTGTTAAACAAATAAATAATGTGCGGATAACGCAGATATGCAACAAAAAAAGAGGCAGAATACTCCACCTCTCATTTATCTGTACAAAGATTTGTACTATTTTTTCTTTCTTGCCGAGCTTACCGCACGAGTTATCTCAGGCTCTGCTTCGCCACGAACACATTCAGCCGTTATCTTTATGCCAACTATCTCATCATCAGACGGTGCTTCAAACATGAGCTTTGTGAGTATCTTCTCAACTATCGCCCTAAGTCCTCTTGCTCCTGTCTTTTCTTCAATAGTCCTCTTGGCTATCTCTCGCTTTGCGTCCTCTGTGATCTCAAAATCAATGTTGTCAAGCTTGAAAAGCTTCGTGTACTGCTTGATAAGCGAGTTCTTTGGCTCTGTCAAGATCCTGCAAAGTGCGTCCTCGTCAAGCTCGTCAAGAACCGTGATAACAGGAAGTCTGCCCACAAGCTCCGGTACGATACCGAACTTAACAAGGTCGTGCGGTACTACCCTCTTCATCACATTGTTATCGTCCTCTTTGCTCTTGACCTTTCCGCCAAAACCAAGTGATGATGACTCTGTACGCTTCTTGATAACACTGTCAAGTCCCTCAAAAGCTCCGCCACAGATAAACAGAATATTCTTCGTATCTATCTGTATGAACTCCTGATGTGGGTGCTTTCTGCCACCCTGTGGAGGCACATTGGACACACAGCCCTCTACTATCTTTAGAAGTGCCTGCTGTACGCCCTCACCGCTTACATCTCTTGTGATAGAAACGTTCTCCGATTTTCTTGATATCTTATCTATCTCGTCGATATAAATAATACCGTTCTGAGCCGCTTCAACATTATAATCTGCCGCCTGAATAAGCCTTGTAAGCACGTTTTCAACATCGTCGCCTACATAGCCTGCCTCTGTGAGCGTAGTAGCGTCAGCAATAGCAAAAGGCACGTTCAGAAGTCTTGCCAAAGTCTGTGCAAGCAAAGTCTTTCCTGTTCCTGTTGGTCCAAGAAGCAAAACGTTACTTTTCTGTATCTCTACGTCATCATCGTCATTAAGTGACAAAATTCTCTTGTAATGATTGTATACCGCAACAGAAAGAGCTATCTTTGCTTCCTCCTGCCCGATAACATACTCGTCAAGAACTGCCTTTATCTCCGCAGGCTTCTTAAGGGTTATGCCGCTGTCAGCTGCATTTTTACCCTTGCCACGCTGCTTCGTTGCAGGAAGACCCTCCTGCTCAGCCAGAACATTATAGCAATAAAGTACACACTCGTCACAAATGTGGCTCGTGCCTGCTGAAAAAAGTGTTCTAACCTTGTCCTCAGGCTTGCCGCAGAACGAGCATTTTCTTATTGTATCATTAGCCATTTATTTCACCGAACCTATCTGTTAGTTATTACCTTGTCGATAAGACCGTATTCAAGAGCCTCCTGAGCTGTCATATAATTGTCACGCTCAGTGTCGATGTTGATCTGCTCGATAGGCTTGCCTGTGTTCTGGGCAAGTATCCTGTTGAGCTTCTCTCTGGTCTTTACCATGTGGTCAGAATGTATCTTGATATCTGTACACTGACCGGAAATTCCGCCGCCTGCGATAAGAGGCTGATGAATGAGTATCTCACTGTTTGGCAGAGCAAATCTCTTACCCTTTGTGCCGCTTGAAAGCAGGAATGAACCCATTGAAGCAGCCATACCCATACATATAGTTGACACGTCACACTTGATATACTGGATAGTATCATAGATAGCCATGCCGGCTGTGATAACTCCTCCGGGGCTGTTTATATAAAGGTCGATATCCTTTTCAGGATCCTGTCCCTCAAGATAAAGCAACTGTGCCACTACTACGCTTGCCACTGCGTCGTCTATCTGGTCGCAGAGCATGATTATTCTGTCATTGAGCAGGCGGGAATAAATGTCATAGCTTCTCTCGCCTCTGCTTGTCTGTTCCACTACATAAGGTACCAATGCCATAAAATTGCCTCCTTAATCTATTTTCGCCCGCATAAGGTCATGCGGGCGAAAGCATAAATTATCTTACTTTATAACTGCTGCGTCCTTGATAAGGTCAACAGCCTTGCCAACTGCAATATCCTTCTTAAGGTCGTCATCATGGATAAACTGCTTGATCTGGTCAACGTCAAGCTTGTAAGCCTCAGCAAGCTTATCAAACTCAGCCTTGAGCTCGTCCTCAGTTACCTCGATATTCTCAAGCTTTGCGATCTTTTCAAGTGCAAGTCTGAGCTTGACCTGCTTCTCAGCCTGCTCAGCATATGCCTTCTTTACAGTGTCGATAGTCTGACCTGTATACTGCATATAGAGATCAAGTGAGATGCCCTGTGGTGCAAGTCTCTGCTCCAGCTCGCTTACCATCTCGTTTACTCTGTTGTCAAACATGACCTGTGGGATCTCAGCTGTCATGTTCTCTATGACCTTATCGAATATCTTAGCCTCTACCTCAGAATCAGCGTGCTTCTCGTTAGCTTCCTCAAGCTTCTTCTTAACGTCAGCCTTGTATTCGTCAACTGTATCGAACTCTGTTGAATCCTTTACCATATCATCGTCCAGCTCAGGCATAACCTTCTTTGATATGCTCTTGAGCTTGATCTTGAATACAGCAGGTGCGCCTGCAAGTTCCTTTACCTGATACTCCTCAGGGAATGTTACGTTGATGTCGAACTCCTCACCGGCATTGTGACCAACGATCTGATCCTCAAAGCCGGGAATGAACTGACCGCTTCCAAGTGACAGTGTGAAATCTTCTGCCTTACCACCCTCGAAAGCAACATCGTCCTTGAAGCCCTCGAAGTCGATAACAACGTCGTCGCCGTTCTCAGCTGCTCTGTCGTCAACAGTTTCAACAGTTACGTTCTTCTCTCTGAGAGCGTCAAGCTGCTTGTTGATATCCTCATCAGTTACAGGATTGACAACTTTTTCAACTTCTATACCCTTATAGTCCTTAACTTCAACTTCAGGCTTTGTGATGCAGGTTGCCTTAAGCTTTACGCCGTTTTCCTTGCTGATCTCAGTTACCTCTACCTCAGGGCGTGTAACGAGTTCCAGACCTGACTCTTCAACTGCGCCGTTTACAACAGGAGCGTACAGAAGATTTACAGCGTCCTCAAAAAATACCTGCTCGCCATATTCCTTTTCGATAAGCTTTCTTGGAGCCTTGCCCTTACGGAAGCCAGGCATAGCGATATTCTTTCTTGCTTTAAGATAAGCTTTCTCTATTGCAGCCTCAAAATCCTCAGCAGAGATCTCGATCTCAAGCTCGTACTTATTGGTTTCAACATTGTTTGTAGCTTTTAAACTCATTTATTATTCCTCCATTATATAAATGTATCTTATACATTATAGCACAAATATATTGTCATTTCCAGCATTTTTTTATAAATTGTCACTTTGCACAATTTTCGTTATGTCCAATGGGTCAAAATGCAAGAAATCACTAGCTATAAGCCGATATTCCACTCCGTCACGAGTGCCGTTTATTGCATAAGCATGGGCTCTTCCGTGAAGGTGTCCGTAAAAACACTTTTTTATGCCGTATTTATGAAGCACTTCAAGCATATCATAATTGCAGCTATTGCCGAAAAGCGGCGGATAATGCAAAAACACCACAGGCTCTAAGCCTGCCTTTTGCGCAGACTCGATCGAGAGTGCAAGTCTGCCTGCTTCCCTTGCCAGAACCTTCTGATCCGCTGGCTCGCCGTTATCGCTTATCCAGCCTCTCGTTCCGCATATGCCGTAGCCCTCATAGCTGTAATGATTATTATGCAGGATATTTATGGTATCAAAACCGTTTTCTGCGAAAAATTTATCCATTTTGTTCTTGGTGTTCCACCAATAATCGTGATTGCCCTTGGATATTATTTTTCTGCCGTTGAGCTTGTTTATAAACTCAAAATCCATTCTGGACTGTTCAAGGCTCATTCCCCACGAGATATCACCCGGTATCACCACAGTGTCCTCAGGACGAACTTTGTTCTGCCAGTTTGTTTCAAGCTTTGTCACATAATCAGACCAGCCACCGAATATATCCATTGGTTTATCTGTACCCAGCGACAAATGCAAGTCGGCAATGGCAAATAGGCTCACGGTTTTTCCTCCATTCCAGAAACTTCATGTATTATCCCGACCACTCATGCACATACTACTTTTGCAGCAAAAAGCTGCAGAAGGAGCGATGTACAAATGGAGAAGGATAGAATTTACGGTATCCACTGCAACGTAGACAAATGCGTTTACAACAGCAACAACTGCGAATGTACCGCAGGCAAGATCAACGTAGGCTGTACCTGCACCGACCCTAACTGCTGTGACGAAACAGAGTGCAAGACCTTCAAGGCAAGAGGCTAATTCCCCTCGCCATGGTCAGTGGACATACGCTGTGCGCTGACCTCCGCCCGACAATAGTCGGACGGGTACATATCAAATACCCAGAGCTGAGTAGATGTAGTCCTTCATATCAGCCTTGTCGATCACCTTTGTGAATCTTACTTCCTTATCTTTAAGTGCAGCAAGTGAAGCAGGAACAGGTATCTTTGAAACCTCGGCAAGCTCGTCAACAAGACCGAACTCGTCAGCGTTTGTATCCTTACCGATAGCTGCAAGAACTGAGCCTGAGAACTTATATGGGCTTGCTGTTGATGCGATAACAGTCTTTGTCTTGTCGCCTGTAGCAGCCGCATAGTCCTTGTACACCTTCACTGCAACGGCTGTGTGAGTGTCGCAGGTGTATGAATACTCGTCATATATCTCCTTAATGCAAGCCTTTGTCTGCTCATCGTCGCAGCAGCCTGCATAGAACTCGTCAGCAATAGCCTTCTTCACTTCGTCTGTTACCTCATATCTGCCTGTCTTAGAAAGACTGCCGAACCACTCTCTTATCTGAGCATCATCACAACCGCTAAGGTGATAGAGAAGTCTTTCAAGGTTTGAAGAGATAAGGATATCCATAGAAGGCGAGATAGTTGTATGGAACGGACGATTTCTGTCATAAATACCTGTCTTTATAAAGTCTGTGAGGACGTTATTTGCGTTTGAAGCGCAGATAAGCTTATTAACAGGAACGCCCATATGCTTTGCATAATAGCCTGCGAGGATATTACCGAAGTTGCCTGTTGGAACAACTATATTTATCTTGTCGCCAAGCTCTATCTCACCGTCAGCAACAAGCTGAGCGTATGTAGATACATAGTAGATTATCTGCGGTGCAAGTCTGCCCCAGTTGATAGAGTTTGCAGAGGAGAACATCATGCCGTTCTCAGCAAGCTTGTCGGCAGTTTCCTTGCTTGTGAAGATAGTCTTAACGCCTGTCTGAGCGTCGTCAAAGTTGCCCTTGATAGCGCAAACGCCGACGTTGCCGCCCTCCTGTGTTGTCATCTGCTTTTTCTGCATAGCTGAAACGCCGTCCTCCGGATAGAACACGAGTATCTCTGTACCCTCAACGTCCTTGAAGCCCTCGAGAGCAGCCTTGCCAGTGTCGCCTGATGTAGCAACGAGGATAACCACCTTTTTGTCAACGCCAAGCTTCTTGATAGAAGTTGTAAGCAGGTATGGAAGTATCTGGAGAGCCATATCCTTAAATGCACAAGTTGGACCATGCCACAGTTCAAGCATATAAGTGCCGTCAAAAAGGTGAGCAAGCTCTGCGATATTGTCTGTGTCGAAATTCTTTGTGTTGTAAGCACCCTCTACACAGTAGCGTATCTCAGCCTCTGTGAAATCTGTGAGGTACTTTGAGAAAACGAAAAATGCTCTCTCAGCGTAGCTTTTTTCGCCAAGAGCCTTGATATCATCAAGTGTTATGGCAGGTATCTCAGACGGAACGAAAAGACCGCCGTCCTCAGAAATGCCCTGTGCTATCGCCTGTGCAGACGAAACCTTTACTTCGCTGTTTCTTGTACTTTTGTAAAACATAAACAACAACCCTTCTTGTTTTAGATGTCCGACAGGTGTCGGCTATTTACAGACCATTTGTTCAGATAACGTCTAACATTCCACGTCACGGGCGAACAGTGTTCGCCCCTACAGACACAGTTCGTTCGGCATATCCGACCCATGGTCTTTATTTCATACTTGCATCAAAAGCGTTCACATAATATCTCAGCTTTTTGACTCTGCCGTTCTCCAGCTCCACCGCCGCAACATCGAACCGACAGCACACAGGCTCTAAAATCCCCTTACAAAAAGCCTGTGCTGTCTGAACGATATGCCGCTGCTTGACCGGATCGACAGCCTCTTCAGCGGAGGTAAGAGAGCCATGCTCCCTAGTTTTCACCTCAACAAAAGCTATGGTATCCGCTTTCTCTGCGATTATATCTATTTCACCGCCTCTGACGGTAAAATTCCTCTTTATTATCTCATACCCGTGTCTTGCAAGAAAGCCGCAAACTGCGTCCTCCCCGATATTGCCCGCCTTTCGCCGCTGGGTATGGTCAATGCCCATTTTTCTTTGCATAATACTTTTTGAGAAAACTCATTCTATGTATACCGCATGGTCCATACTGGTCTATCATCTGATAGTGGAGCTTTGTGCCATAGCCCTTATGCTTCTCAAACCGATACTCAGGATAAAGCTCAGCCATTTGCTCCATATACCTGTCCCTTGCGACCTTTGCAAGAATTGAAGCCGCCGCCACTGCCTGACTTTTGGCATCTCCCTTTACCACCGCTATGGCAGGACATTCAAGCCCCTCAGGGGTCTTGTTCCCGTCGATAAGGCAGACGTCAGGCTTTGTATCCATATCCTCCACCGCTCTTTTCATTGCGAGCATTGCGGCGTTAAGTATATTTATATCCTCTATCTCTTCCACTGTTGCGGTCTGTATAGAAAAGTCAACTGCTTTTTCCATTATCTCGTCAAAAAGCTCTTCACGCTTTTTCGCTGTAAGCTTTTTGCTGTCGTTTATCCCCTCTATGACCGTGTCTTTATCAAAGACCACAGCTGCCGCAAAGACATCTCCTGCCAGCGGCCCTCTGCCTGCCTCGTCACAGCCACACACAATATTATAATCTTTTCTTACCTCGTTGTCAAATTCACTGAGCGTCATATCAATACCCCTTTGGCTTTTCAAGAGTAAGTCTGCCGAGAGTACCGTTTCTGAACTCGTCCATAACTGTAATGGCTGCCCTTTCGGTATTTATCTCTCCGCCCGACACTAAAAAGCCACGCTTTCTGCCTATTCTTTCAAGAAGCTCAAAGCCTACCACACAGCCGATAGTTTCCTCGTCAGCAGGCTCTATATCATCTGTTCTTATGCCATAACGTTTCTCGATAAGCTCAGTGTAGTTTTCTTTCAAAAACTCAAGCAGACGGCAGGCAAGATATTCCATGTCCATGATGTCGTCCTTGACTGCACCTGTAAATGCGAGCCTTTCGCCAACAAGCTTATCCTCAAACTTTGGCCACAGCACGCCAGGCATATCCAAAAGTTCAAAGCCCTCGTCAAGCTTCACCCACTGTTTACCTCTTGTAACGCCCGGTCTGTCCTCGACTTTTGCAAGCCTTGACCCTGCAAGTCTGTTTATAAATGACGACTTGCCAACGTTTGGTATACCGACTATCATTATTCTTATTGGTCTGCCAGACATACCCTTGGCATTCCATTTCTCAATATCGTCCTTTAAAAGCTCTTTGAGCTTTCCATAAAACTTGCTTACGTTCCTGCCGCTCCGACAATCTGTAGCAAGTGCAGTTATTCCCTGTTTTGCATAATAGTCCAGCCACATTGCCGTTACTTCCGGGTCGGCTGAATCAGCCTTGTTGAGAAGCACAAGCCTTGGCTTTGAGCCTACGATACGCTTCATTTCAGGGTTTCTGCTTGAAAACGGGATACGAGCGTCAGTTATTTCCACCACTGCGTCCACAAGCTTTAGGTTTGACGCCATTATACGGCGTGTTTTTGCCATATGTCCAGGAAACCACTGAACGTGAGATACTTCGCTCATATCTTCCTCCTTACTCTAACTCAATCTACCTTACCAACGCCCTCATCATTGCCTGCCGCAAATCGAAACAGCACTCTGCCGACTATCTCGTCATAAGGCACATATCCTATTACACGGCTGTCTGTGGAATGATTTCGGTTGTCGCCCATTACAAAGCAACATCCCGCAGGCACTTCATATTCATAAACTTCTTTTTCTTTATTATAGTATCTTTCATCAAAATACTCATCATCAAAGCTGCCGTCGCACTTAATATAGCTCTCATCAAGCACTGCTCCGTTGACCTTGACTACAGCCGACTTGTTGTCTATCTCGACCTTTTGCCCTTCTACGGCAATGATACGTTTGATTATCCTATTGTCAAGAACAGACGAGTTGACCACAACTATATCCCCCTGCTTTGGCGTATAAAGCAGTTTTGATATAACAAGAGAATCATTTTCAAAAAGAGTGTCCTGCATTGACTGTCCTTGTACATTCACTGTTCTGAACACAAAAGTAAAAACAAGCACGACCACGAACATTGCCATGACTATGATCTCAAGAAAGTCGAACAGATTATCAACAGCTCTTTTACCCTGCTTTTTCAACTTACCTTACCAAAGCTGTCAAAAGGATAAAGCCTTAAAACTGCCTTACCAAGCACGTCAGATGGGTCGATAAAGCCTATCCTTCTGCTGTCTGTGGAATTATTTCTGTTATCACCCATGACGAACAGCTTGCCCTCAGGCACGTCATACTCAAAAACATTTTCTTCCACTTCATATTTCTCATCAAAGAGATTAGTGTTATACATAGCTTCCCTGATATTGTCATTTGAAATGACCTTACCGTTGACGGTAACGGTGTTGTTATTATAATCAACGACAACCTTGTCTCCGCCTGTGCCGATAACACGCTTGATGATAGTTTTGCCGAGCTTTTCGCTGTTGATAACAACAATATCGCCCTTTTGGGGTGTATAATTTATGTGAGTGATTATAAGTCTGTCCTGATCCTGCAAGGTCTCACGCATAGAAGGACCCTGAACAAGAACTATCCTGAAGAAGAAAGTAAATATCAGGATCACCATAAACATAGCGAACACGAAAGATTCAGCCCATTCAAAGACCTCGTCCATAACATTCACGGGCTGTTTTTCCTTTAGGTCGTCAGGGGCGGCTTTTTTAGCCTTGTCAATATCCTCCTGAGAAACGTCGCCGAATTTTTTATTATCGTCCATAAAAGCCTCGATCCTTTATCCAAAGGCGGCAAAAGCCGTCAAATACTCATATAGATTTATTATATCAAATTTCAAAACAAATTACAAGGGGGTAAGGAAAATTTCTTTGAGATAGGGGGAGCGGAGGGTTTAAGTGAGGAATGAGGAGTGAGGAATGAGGAATGAGCATAGCTGAACAGAGTTGTGCACAAGCACCGAGCGTAGCGATTTTGCGGCATGACAAACTCTCCCGAATAATCTGTAGGGGCGAACAGTGTTCGCCCGTGCTCAGAATTTGCCATAATTCTGAATTGTAGATGCGGTGGGATAGTTATTACATCTACCGAACAATGTAATAATCAGGGTTTGCTACTTCGACAGGCGAACAGCGTTCGCCCCTACACATACATCGTGCAGATATGGCAAGTACAGCAAAACACCCCCTACAGGAACTTTGACAGATCAACATTCATGGCAAAGTCGTCATACCACGACAGATCGCAGCCTTGTTTGTTCTTGGGCTTTGCCGCAGCCTTTCTCTTTGAATCATCGTCAAGCCAGCCTGAGATTATGCGGTATGGGTCTGTGCAGTGCTTTCCCTTGGAAAACAGCCATTGAGATAATTTAGATATATAGCTCTCTAAAGACAGACCGACAGACCTGCACCTGCTTTCAAGCTCGTTATACTGCCCTGATGTGAGCATTACATTTTTATGTGTGCCGAAAGACCTGACGACAGACTTCGCTGTCCCTGCGTCTTTCTCTCTGTCTTTATCTATATCTATATCTTTATCTTTGTCTTTATCTATATCTATATCTGTATCTTTGTCTTTATCTATATCTATATCTTTATCAGCTTTTTTTGCTTTTTCTGAAAACCTTTTGGTTTGTGAAAAAGCTTTTGGTTTTTCTGCGGTATCATTTATACCCTGAGGTTTTTCTTCTGCATTATCTGCTGATGCAGCTGTCTGCTCAGCTTTTTCATCAGTATTCCCTGACTCATCAGACTTTTTAGGTCTGCCGCCCTTTTTACCGCACTCGCTCCTTTGAGCACACATCTCTTCCCATGCAATGCCGTCACGCTCGATAGCGGCCCTCATCATAAGAAACGCTATCTTTGTTCCTCCTGAAAGCTTTGGAGTTTCTCCCCTCTTTGCATAAGCAAACAGCGCCATGACAAGCTCGCCTATCTCTTCGCTGCTGTCAAGCGCCTGAAAAATGTCCTCCCAGTCTTTGTAAAGCATGAACGCTTTGTTGTCTGTGTGAAAATTCTTTGCCATTTTTATCGTCCTTTCTCTGTGGATCGAGGGCAATTATCCCCCTCTACTTATCCCGAAAAAGACCTTTTTTGTTGCATAAAAAATGCAACAATTGCAGAAATGTTGCCAAATTAAAATATAAATCATTTGTTTGCACAAATCGAATACCGACATTTTGTGCAATGTGACGGTGAAATGTCATGTGATTTTGCGGCAAGACAAACTATCCCAAATAATCTGTAGGGGCGAACAGTGTTCGCCCATGCTCAGAACTTGTACAAATTCAGAACTGTAGGGGACGACGCCCTACATGGTTTGTGAAAATATAACGAATGTACGAATATCATAAAATTGTCGGGCGATATATGCAGGCGAACGCTGTTCGCCCCTACCGTATATCGTGCGAACAACTCAGTCGTGGATATAAAAAAAAGAGCCGACCAAAGCCGACTCGTTTTTATAGAAAGAATTATCTGATAGCTTCCTTGACCTTAGCTGCCTTACCAACTCTGTCACGGAGATAATAGAGCTTAGCACGGCGAACCTTACCGCTGCGTACAACCTCTACCTTTTCAACTACAGGTGAATGAACAGGGAAAACTCTCTCGATTCCACAGCCGTGAGCTACTCTACGAACTGTGAATGTCTCGTGGATTCCACCGTGCTTCTTAGCGATAACTGTGCCCTCGAATACCTGGATTCTGGACTTGTCACCCTCTGTAATTCTTACGTGTACCTTTACTGTATCACCAACATTGATAACAGGTGCCTCGGATTTAAGGCTTGAATTAGAAATCTGCTTTAAAGCGTCCACTTTAAATTCCTCCTTAATATTTTCAGACATTCATACGCTTTATGGCAGCTATCGCTGCAAAGCCAGGGGACTGCCCGCTTTAATGTCGTGCCTTTCGTTCAAAGGCGTGGCATTAACTCTCGTCGGAAGAACCGACGGTAATTCAAATGCTTAAATATTATACCACATCTCAAAACCTTTTGCAAGGATATTTATATAAAATTTTCGCCGTTTGCCATGAGTATTTTTGTACGTTCTGTATAAATTTCCGATATTTCTATACCATAACGCTCACAGAACGTGTCTATGACTACGTTCACATTAAGATTGAAAGAACTTCCGCAAGGCAGCTTTAAAGTCACCTCAAAGCTGTCCTCAAGCTCTTTGCTGTCAAGCACTGTGATATGCGGCTTTATATCCACAAGATTGATAGTCTTTTTCTTGGTTCGCTTTTCTATCTCTATCTTGTCAAGTGCCATGAACTTGCCGAAAAGCTCCGCCACTTCATGCACGCTCTTATCTGTTTTCAGCCTTGCCACATACTCCGCCGCTGTAATGTCGGTATGCTTATGCTCAGGCTTTGAAACGCTCACTATCTCAAGCCCCACAGGCGTTTGTGCATTCATTCGCTCCAAGACCTCGCTGTATGGGATATCCTCAGTGAGAGCAAAGTCCATTATCTCTACCCTGCTGTCAGTGCCAAGGGGCAATGCAAGCGGGAACATTATATACACATGAGGGTTAAAACCCTGAGTGTGCCATATTGGCAGGTGCGCCCTTTTGAACACTCGCTGAAAGGCTCTCATAAGGTCAAGATGAGAAATGTATTTCGCCCTGCCTGTTTTGGAAAATACCGCTCTGTATTCAAATCTCTCCAAACGGAGATTTACATTCTTCGGCTCAGCGTTTGCCACAGTAAACACCTCCGTATTCGCATTTTATGCCACAGCCTGAACAGCCCTCTTTGCAGTTTCGTGTAGTCACTGCCTGATGTGCTTTCTTGTTCTCACGAACAAAAAACTCGTGGCTCACAAGATAATCAAGGTGCGACCACGGTGCTATCTCGTCATAAGAACGTCTGCGGTGAGCATAGAAGCTTGTATCAAGCCCGCACTCCTCAAATGCTTCCTGCCACTTGTCAGCCTTGAAATGCTCGTCCCAGCCGTCAAGATAACAGCCTTTTTTCCATGCGGTATAGATCGCCTTGCCAAGACGTCTGTCGCCCCTTGCAAGAACTGCCTCCAATATAGATGTATAGGATTGGTGAGTGCTAAGGCGTATCTTGCGGCTTGTAAGACTTTTGAAAAGGTGTTCCTGTTTCTCTTTTATCTCCTCGGGAGTTGCCTGTGGCTCGAACTCGAACGGAGTAAAAGGCTTTGGCACGAACGTTGCAGTAGAAACTGATATCTGCACGCTCTTGCCACGCTTTTCTTTTGGTGTTTCGTAATAAAGGTCAAGGACTTTCTGAGCAAGCTTTGCGATACCCTCAACGTCCTCGAGGGTTTCCTCTGGCAGACCAAGCATGAAATAAAGCTTTACAGTGCTGTAGCCGCCCTCGAAAGCCGTGCGGCAGGTTCGCATTATCTCCTCTTCGGTGATATTTTTGTTTATGACGTCACGAAGCCTTTGTGTGCCAGCCTCAGGAGCAAAGGTCAGACCGCTTTTTCTTACGGACTTTATTTTCTCCAAAAGCTCTTCACTGAAATTGTCTATTCGCAGCGACGGCAGTGAAAGGTTTATCTGCTCGCCGTCGGTATATTCCACAAGATTTTCCAAAAGCTTGTTTATCTCTGTATAGTCGCTCGTAGACAAAGACGACAAGGACACTTCCTCATAGCCTGTCTGCTCACAAAGTGACTTAGTTTCGTTCTTTATGGTGTCGATGCTTTTCTCTCTGAAAGGTCGGTAGATAAAGCCTGCCTGACAGAATCGACAGCCTCTTATGCACCCTCTCAGTACCTCAACCACCGCTCTGTCATGGACTATCTGAGTGAACGGCACAACAAAGCCCTCTGGGTAATATACCTTGTCAAAGTCCTTGATAACACGCTTTTTGACCCTGGCAGGTGCTTCGGGAACGTTTGGCGTGATAGACTTCACAGTGCCGTCCTCATTGTAATCAACGTCATAGAAAGACGGAACATAAACACCCTCCAGCTTTGCGGCTTCTCTTAGAAACTCCTGCTTAGTAGGCTTCAAAGGCTTCATTCTCTCGTAAAGTTCAAGAAGTTCCACGTTGACTTCCTCACCCTCGCCAAGAATGAACAGGTCGAAAAAGTCAGCCATAGGCTCAGGGTTGCAGGCACACGGACCGCCTGCGATAACAAGTGGTGTAAGCTCAGTTCTGTCCTTTGCAAGCACCGGAACGCCTGCAAGGTCGAGCATTTCAAGCACATTATTATAAGAAAGCTCATACATGAGCGTAAAGCCGATGAAATCAAAATTCTTTATAGGGTCAAGGCTCTCCAGTGCGTAAAGAGGGATATCGTTCTCACGCATAAGCTTGTTGTAGTCCTCCTCAGGCATAAAGACACGCTCACACCACCAATTTTCACGGGCATTTTTCAGACCATAGAGTATCTTCATGCCAAGATGCGACATACCCACCTCGTAGGTATCAGGAAAGCAGAAAGCAAAACGCACGTCCACCTTATCCTTATCCTTTACAACGCTGCCCACCTCGCCGCCGATATACCTTGACGGACGCTGCACTTTAAGCAGCAGCTTTTCTATTTTCTTTTTTAATTCTTCCAACGTTTTATCCTCCGATATTGAATGTCTGTACTATCTCACCGCACCCAGTAAAGCGAGAGAAATACACAAAGTGAGGTGAAACGGGCGAACACTGTTCGCCCCTACAGATACATAAGCATTTCATATTATTATACCAAAAATTTATTACAAAAGCAATAAGCAAAGTGTTAATATATGACTTCTGAGAGGACGATAAAACAGAAAGTTGCGGCGAAGGATATGCTGACGGTGCCGTGAAGTATCATATGTATCATAGCCACCGCTGATAGGAGGATAAAAAGTGCCCTGAAAAGTTCGCAGGCCTTGCCATTGGCAAGCAAAGCGAGTATCCTGCCACCGTCAAAATAGCGAAATGGCAGTAGGTTCAGCGCACCAAGCAGAAAATTCACCTGACAGAAAAAGCCGCCGCCATTTGCCATATATGACAGCAGGCAAAGGGCAAAATTTACTGCTACACCACCGAAAAGCACAGCAAGCTCGTGGTATTTAGACAGCTGTTTATTATCAGGAGTAATGCGGATACCGCCTCCATAGACAACAATTTCCTGCGGTGAGCTTCCGAAAGCGGTCATGAGTACAAGGTGACCCAGTTCGTGGAGTGCGCAGCACATAAGCGTAACAAAGAGCATATCCGCCTGCGTACCTGAGCAGACAGACACAAGTGCGACGACGAAAAAGAAACTGAACGACACGCCGTAGGTGGTATTTTTTATCTTTATTTTAAACAAGTTCATCACCGAGATATGTATATTCGGTATTTGCTAAAATAATGTGTAGGGGCGAACACTGTTCGCCCGTCGAAGAAATAAACCCTGATTATTACGCTGTTTGGCAAACGTAAAAAACTCCCCTACAGTTCTGAATTTGTACAAGTTCTGAGCACGGGCGAACGCTGTTCGCCCCTACAGATTATTCGGGAAAGGTTCTACTGCCGCAAAATCGCTACGCTCTTTGCTGGTGCTTTGTTTGAGTTATAGAAAAAGCGGTGTGAGTTTTATTTCTCGACACCGCTTTGATTATTTTTTTTGTTTGGTAGTTTCATTTCTGCACCCCTCTGCACTACATAGCAGAATAAACTCGGTGCATACATTTACCTCGTACTGAAGAGCCACAAGGGTCAGCTATGCCAATTCCTCACTCCTCACTCCTCATTTGTTACAGCATCTTCCTCAAATACTGTCCCGTATAAGACCTGTCGCAAGCCGCAATTTCCTCAGGCGTGCCTGTGCAAACGATAGTTCCGCCGCCGTCACCGCCCTCAGGACCAAGGTCTATAATATGGTCTGCGGTCTTTATCACATCGAGATTATGCTCGATAACAAGCACTGTATTTCCTCCGTCTGCAAGCTTCTGCAATACCTCTATAAGCTTATGCACGTCCGCCGTGTGAAGTCCTGTAGTCGGCTCGTCTAGGATATATATAGTTCTGCCTGTGGCTCTTTTTGAAAGCTCTGTGGCAAGCTTTACTCTCTGCGCTTCACCGCCTGAAAGGGTGGTCGCCGCCTGCCCTATCTTCACATAGCCAAGACCAACTTCATACAGTGTTTCAAGCTTACGGCTTATTTTAGGGATAGCACTGAAAAACTCAACGCCCTCTTCCACTGTCATTTCAAGCACGTCATAGATGTTCTTGCCCTTATATCTGACTTCCAGCGTTTCACGGTTGTATCTCATTCCGCCACATACCTCGCACGGCACATACACATCAGGCAAAAAGTGCATTTCTATTTTGATTATACCGTCGCCCTCGCAGGCTTCACATCTTCCGCCTTTTACGTTGAATGAGAAACGTCCTGCGCCGTAGCCTTTCATCTTTGCGTCAGCAGTCTGAGCGAAAAGCTCTCTGATATCCGTGAACACCCCTGTATAGGTGGCAGGATTAGACCTTGGCGTTCTGCCTATTGGCGACTGGTCGATATCTATCACCTTATCAAGATGCTCTATCCCCTGCATTTTCTTGAATGCTCCAGAGCGTATTTTCGCACGGTTTAATCTGCCTGCAAGCTCCTTATAGATTATCTCGTTCACAAGCGATGATTTGCCTGAACCTGACACGCCTGTTACGCAGGTGAAAGTGCCGAGAGGTATCTCAACATCTATGTTTTTCAGATTGTTCTGTGTTGCACCGATGACTTTCAGATACTTGCCGTTGCCCTGTCTGCGTGTTTCAGGGACAGGTATCTTCTTCTCGCCGCTGAGATACTGTCCTGTGATAGAACGCTTGCACTTCATTATATCGTCAACAGTTCCTGCGCAGACTATCTCGCCGCCGTGAATGCCTGCTCCCGGTCCAACGTCAACCACGAAATCTGCCGCACGCATTGTGTCCTCGTCATGCTCGACCACTATGAGAGTGTTGCCAAGGTCACGAAGCCTTTTCAGCGTGGCGATAAGCTTGTCATTGTCACGCTGATGCAGACCGATAGACGGCTCGTCAAGGATATACAGCACGCCCACAAGTGATGAGCCTATCTGCGTTGCAAGCCTTATACGCTGGCTCTCGCCGCCTGAGAGAGTGCCTGCGGAACGTGACAAGGTGAGATATTCAAGTCCAACGCTTTTGAGAAAGCCAAGGCGTGACCTTATCTCTTTTATTATCTGCTCACCGATAAGCTTGTCACGGTCGCTTATCTCAAGGTTTTCAAAAAATTCAAGGGCTTTTGCAACGGATTTGTGACAAAGCTCTGCGATATTTATTCCGCCAACTGTAACGCTCAGGCTTTCTTTTTTCAGCCTTTCACTGTGACAGGCAGGACACTTCTCATCGCTCATATACGCTTCTATATCAGCCTTCGCCCAATCGCTGTTCGACTCTTTATAACGTCTTTCAAGGTTCGGTATAACGCCCTCAAATTCAGCCTGATAGTCAGCCTTATAGAACTTGTTGCCACGCTTCAGATGAAGCTTCTGACCCTGCGTGCCGTAAAGGAAAATGTCTATAGCGTCTTTGTCGAGATTTTTCACAGGCTCGTCAAGGGATATGCCGTAAGTTTCTGAGATAGCGTTGAAATACATCATTGCGATAGAACCTTCTTCAAGGCTGTTCCAGCCACTGGCTTTTATCGCACCCTGCCTTATGGAAAGGTCTTTGTTAGGGATAATAAGCTCAGGGTCTATCTTCTTGAACACGCCAAGACCAGTACACTTTTCGCAAGCACCGAAGGGATTGTTGAAAGAGAACATTCTCGGAGTCAGCTCGTCGATAGATACGCCATGCTCAGGGCAGGCATAATTCTGAGAGAAAAGCATTTCCTCTCCGCCGATAACGTCAACGCCCACAAGTCCCCCTGTAAGCGAAGAAACAGTTTCGATACTGTCGGTAAGACGGGACTTTATGCCCTCCTTGATAACAAGTCTGTCAACGACTATCTCGATAGTGTGCTTCTTGTTTTTCTCTATCTTTATTTCTTCCGAAAGGTCATAGGTTATGCCGTCGATACGCACTCTCACATAGCCTGACTTTCTGGCACGGTCAAGCTCTTTTGTATGCTCACCCTTACGTCCTCTGACGATAGGCGCTAAAAGCTGAATTTTTGTACCTTCGTCAAGCTCCATTATCTTATCCACTATCTGGTCAACAGTCTGCTGACGAATCTCTCTTCCGCAGACAGGACAGTGTGGCACGCCTATACGGGCATAGAGAAGTCTGAGATAGTCGTATATCTCGGTGACTGTTCCAACAGTTGAACGTGGGTTTTTTGAGGTAGTTTTTTGATCTATGGATATAGCAGGGGAAAGCCCCTCTATGCTGTCAACATCAGGCTTATCCATTTGACCCAAAAACATTCTCGCATAAGAGGACAGCGACTCAACATAACGTCTTTGTCCGTCAGCGTATATGGTATCGAATGCAAGAGAAGATTTACCTGAACCCGAAAGACCTGTCATAACAACAAGCTTATCTCTCGGTATGGTAACATCAACATTTTTGAGATTATGCTCTCTTGCACCTTTTATAACTATCTCGTTAATTGGCATTATTAACTTTACTCTCCTTTTGGTATTGAAAAATCACATATTGGTATGCAGGTGGGCGAACACTGTTCGCCACTACATTTTCTCACTAATTGTCATTTAGACCAAAATCTTTGGTCAGAAGTTTATTTTTCCACAAGGCTTCACAATTCAGTATTTTCTCTTTGGACTCATTCATTGAAAATATCTGAAGAATGGAAAACTGAAAATCTTTGTAGCTATCTGATGATATCGCAAGATAATCTCTTATACCGCTGTTTCCGCCGTGAAAAGTTTTTACATACTCTTTCCACCTGCCGAAAAGTCCGTCAGAACCTGTGGCAGAGCCTATATATTGCTTGCCTGTTTTTCGGTCAGCGATAAGATAAACAGCTTTTACAGCACTCAGGGCTGAGATGTATTTATCATAGACATTAGGCTTTTCAACAATATCTTTAAGCTGTCCAAAGCTCAATATCAAGTTATCATAGCCCACAAAATCTTGTGAGTTCACAGCTATTATTTTCTTAGGGTTTGTGGCTTTTTGGTGCCATGCAACTGCGGCGTTGCCCCAATCTATGACTAATCTTCCCTGATAATCCGAAAGAAAATCGTTTGCTTCTAGGTCATATTGATAAACGTTTCTTTCAAACATCTCAGGCACAGGAAAACCTGTGGGCATATTATCAGGCGTGGCAGGGTGTTTGCCTTTTACTGTATAAGCCCCGAAAAATCTAGCACCTCTGCCCTTTTCGCCAATGAAAACCAGCCAATATTTAAAGCCGTCAGAAAAATGCTCCGCTTGCAGGCGTGTATACTGTTCAATGCTCTCAGAGCCGTTTTCATAGCATTTTGCAAATGCTATGTCGCCGACAGAGTGCCTTATAAGCACTGCTTCGTCAGGGTCGATACCGCCAAGCTTCATCAAATCGGATAAATAAAGCTCTGTCATTTCTTCTCACCCTTTAACTCCGCAATTTTATCACGCAGGAATGCGGCGTGCTCAAATTCAAGCAGCTTTGCCGCCTCTTTCATTTCCTTTGTGAGCTTTTCTATGAGCTTTGCAGTTTCCTGCTTTGAAAGCTTTGTTTTCTGCCTTGCTTCGTATTCCACCTCTTCCTTGGTGGATATTTCTATTACATCTCTTATATCCTTGACTATAGTTTTCGGAACTATGCCGTGTTCTTCGTTGAACTTCATCTGTATTGCACGACGGCGCTCCGTTTCGGTTATAGCCTTTTCCATTGAACGTGTCACCGTGTCGGCATACATTATTACCTTGCCCTCGGCATTTCGTGCGGCTCTGCCTATGGTCTGTATAAGTGCGCTTTCAGAACGCAGAAAGCCCTCTTTATCAGCATCAAGTATAGCCACAAGAGTTACCTCAGGCAAGTCAAGACCCTCACGCAAAAGGTTGATACCAACGAGCACATCGAACTCGCCCAAACGCAGGTCACGGATTATCTCCATACGCTCGATAGTGTCTATATCGTGGTGCATATATCTCACCTTTACGTCAAAGCTCTTGAGATAATTTGTGAGATCCTCAGCCATTTTCTTTGTAAGAGTAGTAACAAGCACACGCTGATTTTTAGCTGTGCGCATATTAATCTCGCTGAGCAGATCCTCTATCTGACCCTCGGTCGGCTTTACAATTATCTCAGGGTCAAGCAGACCTGTCGGTCTTATTACCTGCTCCACTATCTGCTGTGACTTTTCCTGCTCGATAGGTCCAGGGGTAGCGGACACGAAAACCGCCTGATTAATATGAGAATAGAACTCATCAAAGGTCAGCGGTCTGTTGTCCATTGCTGAGGGCAGACGGAAGCCATAGTCAACCAGAGTCTGCTTTCTTGCCCTGTCGCCTGCATACATACCTCTTACCTGCGGCAGAGAAACGTGCGACTCGTCCACGAAAAGCACAAAATCCTCAGGCAAAAAGTCAAGGAGAGTGAACGGCGTAGAGCCGGCAGGACGTCTTGCAAGCACTCGGGAATAGTTCTCAATACCGCTGCAAAAGCCTATCTCCTCCAACATCTCGATGTCATAGTTGGTGCGCTGTGCGATACGCTGAGCCTCGATAAGCATATCGTTGTCTTTGAAATATTTGATACGCTCGTCAAGCTCCTGCTTTATCTCCTCGATAGCGTCGTGCATTTTATCACGGCTGACGATATAATGAGAAGCAGGGAATATCGCCGCATGGGCAAGGGAGCAAAGCACCTCGCCTGTGACAACATTTATCTCTGTGATACGGTCTATCTCATCACCGAAAAACTCGACTCTTATGGCAGTGTCTGTAGAATTTGCAGGAAATATCTCCACCACATCTCCCCTGACACGAAACTTGTTTCTCACAAAGTTTATATCGTTTCGCTCATACTGGATACCCACAAGGTCGGCGATAAGTCTGTCACGGGATTTCTCCATACCACGACGGATAGACACCACCATGGACTTATACTCCTCAGGGTCACCAAGGGAGTAGATACAAGAAACGCTGGCAACGATAATAACGTCACGGCGTTCAGCGATAGCGGAGGTAGCGGAATGTCTGAGCTTATCTATCTCGTCATTAACGGAGCTGTCCTTTTCGATATAAACGTCCTTGCTAGGCACATAGGCTTCAGGCTGATAATAGTCATAGTAGGACACGAAATATTCCACGGCATTGTTCGGAAAAAACTCCTTGAACTCAGAGCAAAGCTGAGCGGCAAGTATCTTATTATGGGCAAGCACCAGCGTCGGACGGTTTATCCTAGCAATAACGTTTGCCATAGTAAAGGTCTTGCCGGAACCTGTAACGCCCATAAGGGTCTGCTCTCTCATACCGCTTTCGATACCCTTTACCAGAGCGTCCACTGCCTCAGGCTGGTCGCCCGATAACTTATAATCTGAAACAAGCTGAAACTTATCCATAAATGCCTCCTCAATCGAACAGTTGTTTTAATCATTATATTACAATTATTTTTAATTGTAAAGGCTTTTTTATCAATATTTTTTGAATTTGCGTATATGTACGATTTTTCGGACTGGTATTGTTACTCAACCTGCGGTATCAGCTCGATGTATGTGTAGGGGCGAACGCTGTTCGCTCGTCGAAGTAATAAGCCCACGGCAACAACAAGGTTCGGCAGCAAAAAATTCTCCCCGACAATCCTGAATTTACAGCAAATCCTGAGCACGGGCGAACGCTGTTCGCTCGTCGAAGTAATAAGCCCACGGCAACAACAAGGTTCGGCAGCAAAAAATTCTCCCCGACAATCCTGAATTTACAGCAAATCCTGAGCACGGGCGAACGCTGTTCGCTCGTCGAAGTAATAAGCCCACGGCAACAACAAGGTTCG